>FWPV01012361.1_pt1 | contig 13195 bp, 2 predicted proteins | sample 2228371 | NCBI WGS metagenome assembly FWPV01 (sample SAMEA103939776, study PRJEB20133) | metagenome | reverse complement strand
AAATCTAGGTTTAAAACGGTATTACATTACGATTATCATTTATTATAAAATCCCTCTAAATTTCCCTTTGAAAAAGGGAGACTTTCATGATTTTTCCTTTTTCAAAAGGTATTAAGGTATTATATAAATAATTTTTTAAAACGGTATAACCTTTATGCTAATAACATTTCCTATTTGAAATACAACATAACAGATAAATGTCTCGCCAAATGAAGTAAGCATCCCAATCAGATTATTTGTTACGTTCAGAATGATGTGTTTGAATTAGAAAATGGTATTATGTTCGTAGTAGCCCGATTCATCGGGCGTTATAAATAATAACATTAAAGCGATAGAATTCATAAGCGAACCTATTTATGTCTGGACTCATGACTGATCATCAACAATAATAAAGTTTGACAACATAGACATGTTTTGCTATTATTAGAATAAACTTTTACTTGCTGTGCGTGGCTAATTGAACTTTAATTCTAAAAAAACTATTAAAGGATAATTATGGAAAGAAAGAATTTTAGCCTGACTTTTATAAGCGTTTTATTGATATTTATATTGGGTCTAATTTTAAATGAACACTCTAATGCAAACATATCTCCAGAAACCTTTATCATAGCTGGTCCCAGCGGTGCGGTTTCGTCAAATAGTGTTGCTTTCTGGTGGTCAGCTAGAACCTTTCTTGAAAGCTCAGAACGGCTTCCTACTATAAAAGGTTTTTATTATAAAATAGATAACGAGCCATGGAACTGGACTCAAGATCGCTTCATAGTGTATTTTAATTTACCAAATGGAGATCATACTTTATATGTAAAAGCAGTTGATAGCAACAACCTTGAAGACCCTACTCCCGCAACCAGAGCATTTTCTATAATACAAAGTAATTTGACAGAACCTAATGAAGGTCAGATATTATTTACTGTTAGTGCAAATTTTAAGGATAATTTGAACAATAAGGTCATTTCAGCTGAAATTAAGCAGGAGTTCAGAAACAAAGGTATTTTAATAACCGATAATGCCTCAATCATAGTCAGAGAAAATGAATGGGTAATAAACGATGAAAAATCTTATTTACTAAGACTTGATGGCGAGAGTATAAAAATTTTTGGTCCTGTTAATGATTCAATATCTTATGCTTATTCTATTGAACCAGGAAGATCTATAAGGTGTCTAAGCCAAACAGGGAGTAAAACTATTGATGAAGATTGGTTTAAAGTAAGCCTGACAGATTCAAAATGGAATGCAATAAGGCAAATATCCATTTTCTTTAATAGACCTGATGCCAAAGGATCAACGTTGATCAGAGTGTATCGATCTCCTAATTTTGGTGATGATCAGGAAATAGCAAGGATTAATGCCAGAGACAAAGCTTTTTTCGCTACAGGAGCAGCTCCCGGTGATTATTATGTGCGTGTCAAACCTGGTGAAAATGAAGATTCACGAGCCTACTATACTTTGACCGTAACTGCAGACAATCTAATTTCCTCCGTTTTCTGGGATAGAGAAAATAATAACACAGTAAGCAATGCAAATGAAACATCACCAATATTCTTATCTAACCTTTCACCCTGGATGGAGATCATTGGTAATAGATGGGGAACCAGTGATACGACTGATTGGTTTTTGATACATCTTAGTAATCCACAGCGTCAGCGATTAAGTATAAATCTTACACGCCCAATATCCGGTTCTACTTCATTACAGTTATACTCAGCTTCACCAATGAATCTCCTTGGAGAGTTTACCGTTACACCCAGCAGTAGTCAGCAATGGAAGCTCGAAATAGGTTCAGCACTCGGTGATTATCTTTTGAAAGTAGACCTTTCTAACTATGATTCAGATAACCCGGAATTATGGAAAACACCTTATTTTATAGACCTACAATTATCTGATTTTCCTAAAGGTGAAACCTGGGAATTAGAACCTAATAATATACCTGATCTTGCCGATCGCATGTCATTCGGAACAAAAATAAGAGCTACAAAGGGACATGCCAATGATGTGGATTGGTTTAAGCTAAATGTATTAAATGATGGAATATTATGTCTTTCTGCTTCACGTATAGTGAAAAATGGATCTGTAAATATTTATCTATTGGATCTGGCTGGACAGCTAATATCGGATTTTAAAATCGCGCCGGAGAAACAGGAAGGTTTTCTTAGCAGAGAGATAACTGCCGGGGATTACTTTGTTAAAATAGATTTTACAGACTTCGATGGTGCCTATTGGATAACACCTCTCTTTATCACCTCCGTTGAACATGATGCTCCCGCGGATAAAATACTTAAATTTGGAGATAAAATATCGGTTAAATTAGTTTGGGAAAAGGGAAATTATGCAGAATTTAACATTTACACAGATCAACTACTAAATAAAAAACCAGTGATCATGTATGATGATGGACTTCATGATGATGGAAACAAAGATGATGGTATATATGTTGGTTCGTATATAATCAGTGAAGGTGATAACGCCGAAAATGCTGAGATAATAGTCAGCATCAGGGATAAATCTGGCAATAAGTCAAATGTAACAGCCAAAGGTGAAAAGATATTTATTGATACAATTCCGCCGGTTATTAATCAGGTTAGTCATGATGTAAATATGCCTCTTTCTGTTGGTAACCAATTGACAGTGACTATAAAAGGTGAGCCAAAAAATAAGGCTTTCTTTTCAATCATTGGAGATAACGGTGAGGTATGGAAAGACAACATAATTGCTTATGATGATGGCAAACACAATGATGGCTATGCTGATGATGGAATATATGTTGGAGTATATACTATCAATGCTGAGGATTATATAAATAACGCCACTGTTACAGGATACCTTATTGATAAAGCAGGCAACATATCTAGCCTTAGCTCTGTCATTAAAATTGATATATTTGGTGAACGACCTATAATTTATTCTGTAAGCCATGATGGTAGATTGGCACTTGGTCCAGGTGAGATTCTGACTGTTGAATTAATAGGGTCCCCGGGTGGTTTCGCCAGCTTTAATATAGAAGGTTTAAGAAGCAATATTCCTATGTATGATGATGGAAAGCATAATGATGGAGAACGTGGAGATGGACATTATTCAGGAACCTATGAAATTATAAAAGGAGATGGTGTTAATTCTGCAACTATAACTGTAAATTTAATAGATCGGGAAGGTAAAAAATCCAGTAAATCTGCTGCTATAAAAGTGACAATAGATGCAGTTGAGCCATCTGCTATAACAGGTGTGAAAGCTATAGATCGCCCCAATGATCAGGGAAATTATATAGTAGTTAGCTGGAATGCAGTAAATGAATTAGATTTTGCACATTACAATATTTACTTATCCAAGGAAACTCCTATAAAAGTCTCTGATAACAAACCTGTTGGAATTTCCCCGATTATATCAAACATTACCGATCCGAAAATAACGAGTGTTGAGATAAATGTTGATGCTAACCTTAAAGATTACTTTGTTGCTGTTACTGCGATGGACATCATGGGAAATGAATCATCATTAGATAAAGATGGTGGCTCAGTTGCAGGTCCGGTGCAAGCTAAGGATAACAATAAGCCATCACCTGTGAAAGTAGTCAAGGCTATAGATCGAGCTTTGGATTTTGGTGAAGTGATCATATTAACATGGACAGAAGTGAATAAAGACGAGGATTTTATTCGCTATAACATTTATGCCGATACCAAGCCAATACTGACAACTGATGGTCTTGAACCAATAGAGATAATTACTGATAGGCAGATGACGATAGTAGATATATCAGTTCCTTCAGATGATCTATATTATTTCGCAGTGACAGCAATGGATAGCTCTGGCAATGAATCGGATTTAGATGAATCAGGTGGTTCTGTTTATGGTCCTGTAAAAGCTGAAAATAATATCGGTGAAGAACCTGAAAATATAATAAAGTTTATAAGCGCTCCTATTGGTATTATTCATCATAATAATGTTGCTTTTAACTGGAATAGATTTGATCAACAAAAAGCTATCCGTGGGTATTATATTAGGTTGGACGATACAAATTGGCAATGGACAACAGAGACAGGCATTGTGTATTATAATCTTAAACCTGGAAGCCATAAATTTTCAGTAAAATTGTCGGATTCCCAAACCTCATTGCCTTTGGAGCGAACATTCATTATTGAGCCGGTCTCTACCTTAGAGCAAGAGCCAAATAATACAAAGGAAACTTCTAATTTAATAAGAACAGGTATAATGATTAATGGAGATAGTAAGGAAAATGAAGATTGGTTTAGAGTTCATGTTCCCACAAGCATGGCTCCGGTCGTAATGGATGTTATCTTATTATCTGAAGATAATTTTGAGACTCCAAAATTCACCATATACTCAGCTCTGCCATTTCAAAAGATTAGAGAGTCTAATATCTCACATTTAACTATAGGCGTTATACCAAAATCAGATTACTTCATTCAAGTGCCGATTGGATTTTCAAAATATAGTTTAGTAGTTACAATAAATAGATTACCGGGTGGATATTTATGGGAAATAGAGAATAATGACTCTATAGATAAATCTAATATCATTAGTTTAGATGATAGCCTTATAAATTATGAAATAATCGGAAATACAGAGAGCATAGATTGGTTTAAAGTTCATATTTCAGAATCTAGCAAGAAATCGCTCATGAATATATATTTATATTCTGAAACTGCAAAAATGCAGATATTTTCATCGCAACGCGAAAGTGATCAGATAGGAGAGATTTCTACTGAAAATGGTTCATTTACAGGCATGATTAAAAGTGGTTCTGACTATTTTATAAAGTTATTCAGTGAACAAATGGCATCTGTGGATTATCAATTCCTTGTCAATATTACAGATGCACCTACAGGACAGGATTTAGTTTTTGAGGTTGAACCTAATGATTTTCCTGTGTTGGCTAATAATTTAGAAATAGGAACAAAGAAGCGTGGAACGAGCTGGGACAAAGATAAAGATATTGATTATTATAAAATCTCTGTGCAAAAAGAAGGTATATTAAATGTTCAATTTTCACGACCAGGTGGGAAAGGAACATCTATAATTGAGTTATTAAATGCATCTTTTCAATTAACTGGTAGTTTTAAGGTTGATGTTACAAACTCACAAAGCAATAGCACAAACATTAAGGTAAAATCTGGAATTTACTATATAAAAATAACTCCTAACAATGAAGATCCTTCCGCAGAATATACTTTATTACCTATATTTATCGAGTCCATTATCTTGAGCGGAACATCCATTGATGGTGAAAAGATTACTCCACAAATTAGACCTCTCAGGATTGGTGATCAAATTAATGTGGAAATGAAATGGGATTTGATCGGAGGCAAAGCAGAATTTTCAATAATCGATGCTTTGACAGGAAGTCCCTCAAAGACAATAAAAATGATTGATCAAGGTAATGGCATTTATAAAGGCGCATATACTATTTCAGCTGGCGATAATATATCTAATTCTTCAATAATAGTGACTGTTGAAGATAAAGCTGGTAATATTGCAAACATAACTCTGGATGATTTAAGGTTAGGATTTATTGATACTATACCGCCTCTGATTTCGGAAATATCACACGATGGACTCATTCCGCTTTCTTCAGGTAAAAGGCTAACTGTTAGAGCCATTGGAAGCCCTAATTGTATTGGAAACTTTGATATAGTTGGTTTTAAGGCAAACCTGGATATGTATAATATGATCGCAACGGATGCAAGACCTTCAGTTGTTATATTAAATTGGGATTGGTCAAGAGAATCAAATAAAATTATAATTTCTGGAAGAGTTAAAAACATATCTGAATCAGTTCAGAACCTTGTAAAAATAGAAGCTTTATTCTATGATGCTGAGAATAAAATAATCAGCACCAAATCTGGTTATACTTCACCTTATGATATACCTTCAGGAGTAGTATCGATATTTAATATTACAGGTGACTACACCGGAAAAGAAAAGACTATCAAGCTGAAATTAATATATGGTTCTGATGGTAAAGTAGCAGGTGAAAGTTCTGATGAAGGCTTGTATATTGGTATATACGATGTGGAACATAATGACAATATAGCTAATGCACCTATAGTTGTTCATCTTATGGATAGTGCAGGAAATCAAACAAGTTTAGAAGCCAGGGATAAAGTCACTTTAGATAATATTCCGCCCGTCATAAAGTCTCTTAGTTACAATGCTGATAAGATCTTCGTAGAAGGTGATATACTGACTGTAACTCTGGAGGGAGAACCAGGATGCTTTGCTACTTTTGATATAGGAGACTTCCAGAAGGATATAAAAATGTCCTTTGTAGATCAAAAGTATATTGGAACTTACAGTGTAAAATCTGGTGACAAGGCAATTGATGTTCTGATAAAAGCTTATTTAAAGGATTCAGCTGGAAATATATCTGAATATGTTGGCACTAAGTCTATAAGTATAAATACTTTTGCACCTTCCATTCATTCAATAACTTATAATAGAATAGGCAGACCTTTTATAGAAGGTGAAAACTTGATCATTACAGTCAATACCGAACCGGGCATAACAGGAACTTTTGATATCGAAGGACTGGTAAGCAATAGACCTTTATATGACGATGGCAAACATGATGATGATGAAGCAAATGATGGAAAATATACAGGTTTTTATATAATAAAGAAAGGTGATAATGTTAAGGATGCAAAAATTAGGGTTACGGTTACCAGTCCTAATGGAAAGAGTGTTCAACGTTATTCAATTGATACTATATCTGTTGATACAACTCCTCCACTACCTATAACTGGTGTGCAGGCAGTTGATAGACCAGATGATAATGGAGGATATATAATTCTAAGCTGGAATCCAAGTAATGCTGAAGATTTTTATCAATATAGAATTTATCAATCTGATCAATATATTATATCTGTTCGTAATTTAGAGCCAATAGAAATAATTAATGATAAAAATATAACAAGTATCGAAGTAAAAATTCCATTATCCTTGCAGGAAACAACTTTTGCTAAGTATTATTTTGCAGTAACTGCTGTTGATATTGCAACAAATGAATCTTCATTAACACGAGATAGCTCTATCGGACCTATATCAAGTGTTGATAATATACCACCCGCGCCAGTTGAAAAAGTTTCCGCTTATGATAGGGCTTATGACAATGGTAAAGTTATTGTGGTTACATGGACAGATTCTAATACTGAAGAGGATTTCGCAAGGTATAATATTTATATGGGAAGGTCACAGATAGATATAAAGAACCGCGTTCCTGAAACTTATGTTCTTGTTGATGCGAGTATCAGCGATAGGAATGTCCGCATATCAAACATAACCGTGCCTGAAGATGATACTGATTTTTACTTTGTCGTGACAGCAGTTGATTTATATGGCAATGAATCATCTATAACAGAAAACTCAATAGCCGGTCCAGTGCAATCTAAGAACAATATTGGAACCATTCCTGATACTCTGGTTAAAATAATTAGTGGACCTTGGGGAGAAATAAACCACAATGATGTAACTTTCAGGTGGCTTCGCTGGTCTGATATACCGATAAACGGATTTTATTATAAAATTGATGATGATAACTGGTCCTGGACAGATAGCACAAATAGGACTTATTATGATCTTAAGGAAGGTCAGCATACTTTCTATGTCAGAGCAGATCTAGGTTCAGAAAGTGTTGATCCTCTACCTGCAATGCGCGTTTTTTCTGTAAAAAAGATATCTATATCTGAACAGGAACCTAATAACAGTGGTGAGCGTGCAAACTGGATATCCGGTGGAATGACAATAGCAGGAACAAATTCTGATGATACTGATGAAGATTGGTATAGGTTTCATGTAAGCACCCTGAAACCTGCCTTGATAACATTGACTATAGATAAAGCTCAAGGTTTGGGAAGTACTTATGTAACTGTTTTTAGGTCATTACCTCCAATTCAAGAGGCGATAATAGCAGATTTTATCATTCAACCTTCAGGATCACAAAACCAGGGTAAAATAAGTTTCAATACAGGAGTAAGCTTTGGTAATTATTTCATTAGAATTTATTCACAGGGTGAGAATCCAAATATAAAATACGAATTTTCATACTCAATCGATGAACTACCTGAAGATACTGTAAGATGGGATACAGAATATAATGATACACCAGGCTCAGCTCAAATGATATATCGATGGAATATTAATAAAGAAAATGAAAAGATACCATCAGCAGAAATATCAGGTTCTTCTAATCGTGACAATGATATAGATTGGTATAAGTTGCAAGTTCTGGATATTCGCCCTAACTTCACAGCTTTTATGAAACTTGAGTTCGTAAGGCAGAGAGCAATTGGCACAACTGAAATAAATATTTATTCATCTTTTCCTGTTAATGAGAATTCTAAAATAGTTGGCATTAGTTATTCCCCGAACATTCTTATTACGCAGACAGTTTATGTGCCAGTTACTTCGGGCGATTATTTTATTAAGATTGATAATTCACAAGAAGATGATAAATCTAGTATATATTCATTCAGGATTTCTTTTGTGTTAACAAAAGATAAATGGGAATCAGAGCCGAATAATTTTCCACAATTTGCAAACTCATTGCTTTTAGATGAGGTAGTAAAAGGCACAAGCTGGCATCCAAACGATGATATTGATTGGTATAAGTTAAGGCTTGAAAAACGTGGAACTCTTGTTATCTCTTTTTTCAAACCTTATGGTAAAGGTTCCACAAAAATAACACTCAAGAATGGTGATCTAAGTGATATAGCAGATGCTTATGCAGATGTTATGAGTGGAAATAAAGCTACTATTAGTTTCGATCACGAGTTAGGTAATTATTATATTGTTATAGACCCTGAAAATGAAACGGATACTTCCGCGGAATATCAGCTCGTTGCAACTTCACTTGATATTAGTTATTCAATATTTGATATAGAAACAAAACAATGGGTAAATACATCTCAGCCTCCTTTATCTATTGGTGATATTATAAAACTTGTCATTCGTTCTGATCCAGGTAATACTATAAGCTTTGATATTGGTAAGATGAGGACAGGACTTTATCTGGATGATTCTGATGGTGACGGCACTTATACCGGTTTATATACAATTCAAGAAGGTGACAATCTATTAGATGGCAAGATCAGAATACTTATGTTAATGCCCATTTCAATTGTAAATTCTTCTTCTATATCATGGGTGGCAGACTTCTACTTGCGAGATATATATACCGGCGATTTACTATCTGTCAATATAGATACAACACCACCAAAAATATCATCAGTAGAACATGATATGCCGATTATACCATTGAACGCTGGTAAATCACTTAAGGTTAAAATGATTGGTGAATCGAAAGCAAGAGAAGCATATTTTGAAATTCAAAAACAAGATTTTACTATATTCAGAAATAATATCCCTATGAGTGAAGATTCAGACGGTATTTATACAGGTGAATATATTGTATCAGATGGTGATAATATATCAGATGGTGTTATAATTTGTCATCTGATTGATATGGCAGGAAACGAATCAACAAGAACTGCATTAAAACCTATCACTTTTGACACAACACCTCCAAACATCATCGAGATAAAGCATAATGCAAATAAAACACTTGTGGAAGGTGATACTTTAGTAATAACAGTAAAAACTGATACAAAAAAAGGAAAAGCTTTGTTTAATATTGGCAATTTTATCACGGATAGGCTAATGTATGACGATGGCACACATGGAGATGAATTAGCAGATGATGGAATATACACAGGAACTTATACCATAAAGAAAAATGACAATATTACAGATGCAATTATATTAGTGAAGATATTCGACTCTGCTGGAAATTATTCAGAATCTATTTCCTATAGTCCTATAACAATCGATACCATTCCACCAAAGATAGTTTCTCTTGTTCATAACGCAACAAAGATATTATCAGAAGGTGATGAACTTATTGTAAAGCTTATAGGAGACCCCGGAAATATTGCAAGATTTGACATTGGTGACTTTAAGACTGACCTGCCAATGTATGATGATGGCACTCGAGGCGATGAGAAAGCAAACGATGGTATTTATATTGGCTCTTATAAAGTTGTAAAAGGCGATTTTACAAAATCTGCTAGAATAACAGGATATTTAATAAATAAAAACGGAAATAAGTCTTTTAATACGATATTTGAGAGGGTGGACATAGATTCTATACCTCCTGATCCCCTAACAGGTGTAAAAGCAATTGATAAGCCTGACGACCAGGGTTTTTGGATATTGCTAAGCTGGGATATACCTAAGTTTTTTGAAGATTTTGACCATTATAATATCTATAGAGAACCTTCTCCTATTACATCTTTATTAGGGCTAACACCTATATCAAGCAGTGGAATGATAAATCTTGAATTATTATCAACTAACAATGTTGAGGTTAATGTTCCATCGAATGGAATTAATTACTTTTTTGCTGTTACCGCTGTAGATAAAGCAGGAAATGAGTCTCCAATTCAGGTATCGGAAAATGGGTCTGTATTCGGACCTGTTCAGGCAATAGATAATATTCCTCCTGAACCTGTTACTATTGTTTCAGCTTATGATAGACCAGATGATCAGGGAAGAATAGCAATAGTTAGCTGGACAAGCTTAAGCAGAGAACCAGACTTTGATAAATATGGTATATATATATCCCAGAAACCGATTGTTTCTCTTGAAAATATGGAACCAGTAATGAAGGTAACTACGAGAGAGATTGTGATGGTAAGCAAAGAAGCAGTTACAAATATTTTATATCCAGGAGTTTATGTTACAGTCCCAAAGGATGGTATAGAATATTACTTTGCTGTAACTGCTTATGATAAGACAGGTAACGAATCACCGTTAGATAAACTCGGAAGGTCTACTGCTGGACCTGTAGCTACGAAAGATGATCTTCCTCCAGATCCGGTCTTTGTCGTTTCCGCAGTTGATACGCCTGGTGATAAGGGAGAATATATTAATGTTGAATGGCTGCCTGGTTCAAACGATGATGTTGCCTATTATAATATATATTCCTCATCGCGATATATTGATAATAATTTAATTAAAAGGCTTGAACCTATATACTCTGTTAGTAAATCTGATTTATTGATACAAAGCTCTGAAAAAGGTAATAACTTAGCAATTCAGAAAGTGCGTGTCCATGAAGGATTATTATATATAGCAGTTACAGGTGTAGATTATGGAAATAATGAATCAAAACTATTTGAAAATGGTGACTCTGTTGCAGGACCCGTTCAGGCAGTATCAAATACAATAAGAGCCGACTCCGAAACAAGAATTTCTGCTGGATTTGATCCAGATACTTATGTAATAGTGCCTGTGGGAGCAATGAGAGAAGGAGATGCGATAGACATTGTCTTTCCTGATGATCAAACAATGGAGAAAGTATCGTCCGCTAACAAAATATTAGAAATATCACATATTGATACCAGAATTGACAATATATTTAATAATACAATAAGACATATTAAGGTTAGCTCGACAGGGCCAACCTATGCAACAAGGAGACCGATTACTCTAGTGTTGTCATATCCTGATGCTGATGATATAAAATCTTTGGATATAAAAATAACGCAAAATGATGAAAGACAATTTAGAATTTTTAAGCTCAACGAAGTTTCAAGGATTCCAAGGTGGGAATTAGTTCCCGGTAGTCATAAGGTAAATACACAACAAAACACAATATCAATTCAGACTGATAGTTTTGGTGTTTATCGTGTAGCTCGTTTGAAATTGCCAGAAAACCTTGATAAGGTTGTTGTATATCCAAATCCTTTCATTCCATCTCAATCGATAAATGGCTATATTACTTTTAAGAACCTGACGGAAAACGTTACAATAGATATATATACAATCAATGGTGAACATGTAAGAACTATAGAGAAATTTGGCGGTGGAGATGAATTAACCTGGGATGTTTTGAACAAAGATGGTGAACAAGTCGCTAGTGGAACTTATGTATATGTGATTCAAAATAACTTACAATCATTAGTAGGGAAGGTGGTCATACTTAGATGAAATATATTATATATTCCATTATCTTATGTTTGGTATTTTCTTATATTGCAGAAGGACGTGGAATTGGAACTTCAGGGAGTTCAACGCTTAAGATTGGAGTAGGTGGTAGGTCTGTTGGAATGGGAGAGGCTGCTACTGCTGCAGTTAATGATGTCAGCAGTATATTCTGGAATCCAGCAGGTCTCGTTTTTATAAATGATTCACAATTTTCTGCAATGCATATTGAATGGTTTGGCGATATAAGGTATGAGTGGATCGGTTTTGCACAACCTATAGCATCAAAAGCTACAATCGCAGCAGATATATCTTATTTACATACAGGCGCTATTCCCAGAACAGTTGAATCACTTACTGAAGGTTATGAACAAGATGGCACATTTTCACCTGTTGATATTGCTGGACGTATAGGATTTGCATCCAGAATTTTTAAAAATTTACTAATTGGAGGTTCAATTCAACGTTTTCAGGCTAGAGTGGGATTCAATGAGGTAACAAAAGAGAGGATAAATGATAAAATAGCGCAAAGTATAGCAATAGACCTTGGATGTATATATGATGTTCCAATTGTAAAAGGCTTAAGCATTGCAGGATGTTTGCAGAATTTCGGTAATCAAACTCGTGCTTTTTTTGAAGAGGAAGAGCCTATGCCGACTTCAATCAATTTTGGCACAGCTTATAAAAAGATCATCCAAAGAAAAGAAAAAACAAAAAATGATTCACAAGAATCAACTTCACAAAAAACGGATACCAGCCCAAATATAATAACAATAGCTCTGGACATTAATTTTCCAGCGGATAATTCACCAAACATAAGAATAGGTGGAGAATATACATTTGCTAATGGCATTTCTATACGCAGTGGTTATAGAACAGGAACAGGTTTCGATTTTCCTTCCGGACTTTGTGGCGGATTAGGTTACGATAGTAATGAATACAGTGTTGATTATGCTTTTGTTCCTTATGGAATTCTTGGAAACACACATCGTATATCGTTAACCGTCAGATTTTGACAAATTAACAAAAAAGTAGATATAGCAATGACAATGAAATAAAAATATACAGCCAATTTTCTCTAGTTGTCTGATTGAGTCTTTTGAGTGTAATTCAAATTTCAGGTAACTGTGAATAATACTATTTTAAAAAATAATTATTCATTACGATTATCATCTATTATAAAATTCCTCTAAATCTCCCTTTG
>FWPV01012360.1_pt1 | contig 13196 bp, 11 predicted proteins | sample 2228371 | NCBI WGS metagenome assembly FWPV01 (sample SAMEA103939776, study PRJEB20133) | metagenome | reverse complement strand
TTCCAAGAGACCATTTCTCAATCTTTGCAGGTTGATGATGAGTTTGAAGAGACCTGGATGCTCATCGGCGACATACGCTCGCAAAAAGGTGATCTGGCCGGTGCAATAGCAGCTTATCAAAAGTCCCTGACCATCCGCAATAATTGTACCGTGCGCCGGGTGGTAGGCACGTTACAAGCCCAGCAAATGCTGTGGGCCGACGCCGTCACCACGTTGGAAGAGGCCGTCGAAAAGTGTCCCAAGGCCGGTGATTTGTGGGAGATGTACCGCGTCCTGGCGATTGCCTACGCCAACCAAGGGCGGCCGGAAGAAGCCCTGCAGACCGCGAACATGGCGTTGGCCATTGCGCCGGCCGATCAACAGGCCACCCTCCAGCAATTGATCGAGCAATTGCAGCCGCAAATGACGCCGATCGAGACGCCCCAGGGCCAACCGTAAAGAAATTCGTCCCACCTCAGACTACCGGACTATTTTCAAGGGAGCTAACAGATGCGTACTTATTTGCTCGTCTTTGCCGGTGTACTCCTGTTGGCCGTCGTGGGGACGCCCCTGGCACGCAAATTAGGGCTAAAGCTAAACACGATGGATCAACCCGACCCCAGCCGCAAGGTCCATACCGTTCCTACGCCGCGCTTGGGGGGGATAGCGATCTTTCTGAGCATTTTGATCGTCACCCTGTTCTTGGGGGAAGCGTACAACATTGATCAGGTAGCGGGTATATTGATCGGTGCAACGCTGATGTCTTTTATGGGATTGTGGGATGATCGCTTCTCGCTATCGGCCGGTGTTAAACTCGCCGGGCAATTATTGGCTACCGGGCTGTTAATCCTCAGCGGGGTTTCCATCAGCATCCTCCCCCACCCGCTGCTCAACCTGATGGTCACCGTTTTATGGACCGTCGGCATCACCAATGCCTTCAATCTGTTGGACAATATGGATGGGCTTTCTGCCGGCATTGCCGCCATTGCGGCCCTGCATTTCGCGCTGATATGTGCCTTCACCGGCCAATATCTGGTCGGTACATTGGCCATAGCCGTGACGGCAGCATGTATTGGGTTCCTTATCTACAACTGGAACCCGGCCACCATTTTTATGGGAGATTCCGGTAGTCTCTTCTTGGGGTTTATCTTGGCCTCCATCGGCATTAAAGTGCGTTTTCCCGACAATGTGCCTATCGTTACCTGGATGATTCCGCTGGCGGTTCTGGCCGTCCCCGTCTTTGATACCACCCTGGTCACCATCTCCCGTTTGAGACGAGGGCTTAATCCCCTCACAACACCAGGCGTTGATCACACTTCTCACCGTCTGACCTATGCCGGCTTAACACGGCGGGAGGCGGTGTTAAGTTTGTATGTCGTCGCCTTCCTCGCAGGATTGACTGCCCTCTTCTTAACCCGCGCAACCCTCCGGGAAGGGTACATCGTTGGTGGGATAGCCGCGCTAGCCGGCCTCTACGCGCTGTGGCGCGGAGAACGCCCCCCTTTCTGGCCCCCTCCCAAGCCTCCCACGAACTCCATTTAGTGGTATAATGTTCTAATTTAACAGAAAATTGTCGTCAACTGACAATTCGCCGGTAGAACGCCGTAAAGTCGTCCCTGTCAGGCTAAAAGCTATACCGCCGTTCTCAACACCGCACTGCACCATGAATGGTGCAGTGCATTGGGCAATTGCCTAAATTTAATGATATTGCATAAGGAGTTTGAATCATGAAAAAAGTAACTTGGACAATAGCGGTCATTGTGTTAACCGCTCTCTTGTGTGTGGCTTGTCGGTCGCAAGCCACCGTCAACCCCACGGCTACGCCGACGATGACGCCGGCACCCACCGCCACGCCGACGGCCATCCCGACTACCGATGAACCCACAGCCGAACTAACCCCCACAGCCGGCTATTGCGAGGTTCAGACTTTGCCGGACTTCCCTACCACAGGATTGCCCATCACGATCACCGATAAAGATTGGAGCACCGGCGCAAAAGGTACGGACGTCGAACTCACCATCGTTGAGTATTCCGACTATCAATGTCCGGCTTGTGTTGGTGCGAATCCGTACATCGAATCCATTGTCAAAACAACACCGGGCATCCGCTTAGTTTACCGTCACCTCCCCCTGGAAAGTTTGCATGACAAGGCTTTTCTCGCCGCCGAAGCAGCCGAGGCCGCCGGTGCCCAGGGAAAATTCTGGGAAATGCACAGCTTGCTCTTCGAACACGCCTATTCAGGCTACGTTGCCCAGCAGACCGGACAAACGACGCAGGAATGGATTGCCCTCTCCGTTGAAGAAGTGCCGGCAGAATTCGCTAAATTTGCCCAGGAGCTAGGGCTGGACGTCGAGCGCTTCACCAACGATCTGAAAAACGGCACGTATAAAAAAGAAGTTGATGCGGACTTGAACGAATTCGCCACGTTAGGATTGGACTTCGCCACGCCGACTTTCATCATCGGGATCAATGATGTTTACTTCAAGCCCAACATTTCTTCGTATGATGAGCTGGTCTATTTCCTTGCTATGGCAAAGATGAAGCAGAGCAACTTCACCCTTTTCGACACCCCTCCCGCCATGGCAATAACGGAAGACAAAACCTATCAGGCTACCCTCAAGACAACCCAAGGGGATATCGTGATAGAATTGTCCGCGGCGTTAGCCCCAACGCATGTCAACAATTTTGTCTTTCTGGCCAAGCAAAAATGGTACGATGGCTCGGACTTCTTCTATGTGCGGGAGAATTTTGTCGCACTGACCGGCGATCCGAGCAATACAAGTTATGGTTATCCCGGCTATTACTGCAGCGGTGAAACCCAGGGCAGCTTCGATGAGATCGGCTCGGTCGGCATCCTGCCGAATGCACAATTCTTCATCACCCTGGGCCCAGATGCAGCACAGCTTGTTGGCAAATATCCTAAAATCGGTCGTGTTGTGGCCGGGCTGGATGTCTTGAACAAACTGGCCAAAGCCATGCCCCGTGATCCCACGGCCCCCACGCCGGATGTACTCGAAAGTATCAGCATCGTAGAGAAATAACGTTGCGTTCTCCAGGGAGGGATAGCTTTATCGCTATCCCTCTTTTCTTATTGCAAAAGGTAACGGGTACTTTATGGAAAAAGAAGCAACCTATCCACAATGGTTATGGGCCGTTACGGCAATAGCCGGCAGGTTGGCGATTGCCGGAAGTCTGCTGGGTCTATGCCTGACTTTGGTTATTCCCCGGCTAAGAGACACCATGGCAGTCATCGGTATCGGCGTGGGTTTGGCCGGCTTGCTGCTGGGAATCGGATTGCTGATGACAGGGTTAGGCGGGTGGAAACAATGGCCTTCTCCGTCAATCTACGCCAAATGGGGATGGGCGGTGTGTCTGGTGTTGCTGATCGGCCTGGTAGGAGTGGGGATTTTGACGCCGGCCGAGTGGCATGAGCGTCCCATCTTCGCCTTGCTGCATCTGGGAATGGCAGTGCTGCCGGCATTTTTACTGGTATCGCTGGTGATATTGGCCGTCGGACGTTCTCAGGCTTTAACCTGGCGCGAGTTTATCCTCGCGCTGAGCGGCGGTGCCGTCACCACCTTTGTGGCGTTCCCCCTTGAAATCATCGGCCTGCTCCTCTGTTCTGTTCTCGTCGTTGGAATAACTATCCTGTTGCCGGGTGGGCAAGAGGAAATCAATCGGCTTCTGATCCTGTTCGAGCAATGGCATAAACTGCCGCCAATGGGCATGGCGGGGGTCCTTGATGTCATTGCCTCACCTGTCATTTTAGGGGTTCTGGCCCTGACGCTGGCCATCGTTGCGCCGGTCATCGAAGAATTGGGGAAGACGCTGGTAATGGGGGTTGTGGCCGCCTGGCGTCGTCCTAGCCTGGTGACGGCGTTCCTGTGGGGAGCAACCTGTGGTCTGGGGTTTGCCGTGATCGAGAATGTGACCAACGGCGCGGGTGCGTTGGGTGAAGTGTCAGGCTGGTTGGGCGGCATGACGATGCGAGCGGCCGCCAGTGGCATGCACATGTTAAGCGGCGGGATCGTAGGTCTGGGATGGGGTTTTTTCTGGCGCAAGAAACGCTGGGTTCTGCCGCTTGCCTACTTGGCCGTCATTGGTTTTCACGGGCTATGGAATTTCAACGTCGTTGCCTTGATCGGAGGAACCGCGTTCGGCGTGACTAACAATCCTGTTGGGTTCGTTATTGCTGCCATCGGCATAATTCTGGTGGGTCTCCTGGCGCTGTTTACACCACTGGCATTGATTGGAATGCCGCTCTTGCTCCGCACCCGCAAAGTCGAATCTGTTCAAGCGGCTTGAGCTATTCCCAAAATGAGCAGATTTTTGGGTAGCTCAAAGAATGACTTCACTGCAAAAACCACAACGGACACAAAGTACACCACTAAGGTTTGGACTAACAAAATGTACTGGTCAAGATGATTCTGCAATGAACGGCTCAAGCATTGTAGGGTGCATTTCAATTCGAGGGCAAAAGCCAGATAAACGCCTGATTTAACCGCCGAGTTCGCCGAGAGCGCAGAGGGATTTCTTAAATCTCTGCGAACGCTGCGTGCTCTGCGGTGCAATGCGTAGGAAATTCGCCCCCATTCTGAAATGCACCCGCATTGTACACGGATTTGACGGATTCTACGGATTTTTTAAGGAAAAAATCCGTGCTTTCCGTGCTCATCCGTGTACCAAGATTGTAATATGCTTCTGACTACTACGCTCCTCCTCGAAAAATAAACCATGAATCTCCACCAATCTCACGATAGGACTTACGCAGACGCGGCTATTTTTCACCGCAGAGGCTGGTGAGACCGCTGCGAAATTATAGAATCTCTGCGCCCTTTGCGTTCTCAGCGGTAAAATTCAAGGAACTTGCGTAAGTCCTGATAAGAAAACCGAATATATGCAACAAATTGCATATTCAAAGCCACAAGAAAACCCGCAAGGCCACCCAGAGCCTACGGGTTTTGTCAGCCACAACACACAGTTTGTTCAGCGCAGTGCGGACAAGGACAACCCTCTACGCGGCGCGCCGGTTGAGCCGGGCCCAGGGTTTCCTCCAGCAACCGCAAAACGGGCGCATCTACGATCCGGTAGTACACATTGAGGCCGTCTTTCTCATCCACCACCACATTCGCCTCGCGCAAGACGCGCAATTGTTGCGAGATGTATGCCTGTGGACGTTCCAGGACAGCCTGGAGATGGCACACACACGCCGGCCCGCGCCGCAGTTCGTCCAGGATGTGCAATCGCGCCGGATGCGCCAGCAGTTGGAAAAGGGCCGCGCTCTGGGTGTAGGGACTTTGTTGTTCAGACATCGTTCTTCAACAATCTATATGCAAGAATATGCATATAGTATACAGGACAGCTATGATTTGTCAAGCGGAATCTCCCCGGCGGTTGGTACAAATGACGATACATGCGGCGCCCTCATCGCCGGCAGACATAACCCCTGCTCACAACCCGCACACTCGAACTGTATCGTCGTGTGCTCGATGCCGAACTGCTCGCGTAAGGTGTATTTCAACGCGGCCATCACGTCTGCCGTCTGGCTCAACGCCTGATCCGCCAGCAGCACGTGCGCGCTGAGGGCCACGTAGCCGGGGGACACCGTCCACACGTGCAGGTCGTGAACTTCGCGGACGCTGGGCGTGTTGCGCATCGCGTCAGCTACGGCAGTAGCCGTCATGCCGTCGGGCATCCCCTCAACGAGGATGTGAACGGTTTCCTTAAGCAGCCGCCCCGCGCTCACGATAATGAGCAGGCCGATCAACGCGCTGACCAGCGGATCGAGCCACGTCCAGCCGGTGAACAGGATGACCACGCCAGCGCCGATGACGCCGACCGAAGCCAGCGTATCGCTGAGGACGTGCAAAAACGCCGAGCGCGTGTTCACATCGTCGTGGTCGTGCTCGTGCAGCACGTAGGCGACGACCATGTTGACGAGCAGGCCCACAATCGCAATGCCAAGCATCGGCCCGGCCTGAATCACGCGCGGCTGCTGCCAACGTTCCCAGGCCTCACGGAGAATCTCGAAGGCCACAAGCAGCAGCATGATGCCGTTGGTGAGCGCCGCCAAGATTTGCAGGCGGTGATAACCGTAGGTGTGGCGATCATCGGCGGGCAGCGCTGCCGCACGTAGGGCCAGGTAACTCAATCCTAACGCAAACGCATCCATAAACACATGCGCTGCGTCGGCCAGCAACGCCAGACTACCGGTCCACCATCCGCCGAGCAATTCGGCCAGAAAGATCAAGCCGGTGAGGCCGAGCGCGAGGACAAACCGGTTTTGTTTGGTTTCGTGATGATGCGGCGCCATGGTTACATTTCTAAGAGCGCGGCTTATACGCCTCGAGCAGCGAACGCGGGGGAAAGGTGATCGCTTTGGGCTTGCAGATATTGGCGCACGAGCTGCATCCTATCACGCAGGCGAATGGATCGGCGACCCACACTTTGCCGTCTTCGGTGGGAGCCAGACAGTGGGTGCTGCACATCTTGAGACAGATACCGCAACCGTTGCACAAATCCGCGTTGACGGTGGGAAACCAGGGGATCGTTTCGCGGGGATAACCGCGCCAGGTGGCATAGCTGCGCTGCCGGGCCGGTTCGCCGCTTTCCATCCGCGCCAGGTAGGCCGTATACTCTCGCTCGAAGGCCGCCGCAAACAGATCGCGCGCGCCGTGGGGGATGTAGTTTTCCCGGCTCATCTGCGCAACGATGTCAAATCCCAGGTTCGCATCACCCGGTTTACGCCCGGCGGCGCGCAAAGCGGCAAATGTTTCATCCAACCCACGCAAGCCGACGGGACTGCCATCCACGAGTATCTGGCGATAGCTCATCTTTACCGCTTACAGGTGGACTGCAAATGGGTTGACGTTGAGCAGCGCCTCCGGCAGCGTCTCCACATACGCGCGGATTTCATCGCGCACGCGGCGGTAGTGCGCCAGCGACTCTTCCTCGGTCGTGGCGTTCGCCGCCAGTTTGGGCGGATCGTCGAAGCCGTGGTGGACGACCACCGCGCGCCCCGGAAAGACAGGGCATTTTTCTTGCGCGTGCCCGCAGACGGTGATGACGTAATCGAAGGGGATATGCATCACTTCGCCGACGTGCTTGCTGCGCTGCCCGGAGATGTCCACCCCGACCTCGGCCATCACTTTGACGGCGTGAGGATTGAGACCGTGCGTCTCGATGCCGGCTGAATACGCTTCGATCACATCGCCTTTCAAATGCCGCGTCCAGCCTTCCGCCATCTGGCTGCGGCAGGAGTTGCCGGTGCAAAGAAACAGGAGGTTCAGCTTATCCATTTGACTCCTACGCTTAATCAAACGTTTCGCGCGCGGGCACGGCAAGCGCTAACTGCGCCGCCGCCTCCCACCCGGTGAGACGCCCGCCATCGAGCAACGTTACGGCCTGCAGTTCATCCGCCAGCGTTTGTGCGCCCAGGGTAATATCTTTCCCTGCCGCCACGGCAATCGCCGGGAAGCCGGCTTGCCGTAACCGTTCGGCGCGCCGTACGGCGCGCTCAACGTCATGACGATCCACGACCCCCGAAATCTCTATCACCAACCACACTTCGGGCGTAGAGGGGGACTGGCGCAGATGCCCGCGCACCACCAAATCGGCCTGCAACAGGTCGTAATATGCACTAGCGTCAAGCTGCGCCTCGAAAACATCCTCCAATTCAGATGGCAAGAATGTTTTTACCCGGCGCAGTTGCTTGCCAAAATAAGCTGCCGCCCGCGTCCGGTAACGCATTTCCAGCAATTCGCCGCGCATTTCGGCTTGCGAATTCTGCATTTTCTTTTGTTGCTCAACCATTTCCTTCTGCGCCTCGGCCAATTCTCTTTGGGAAATAGTTAGTTCCTCGATGCGGATTTCCGTGCGTTTCTGCGCTTCGGCCAATTCCTCGACGCGGACTTCCGTGCGTTTCTGTGCTTCGGCCAGGTCCTGTACAACAGCTTTAAGCTCATTGAAATCACTGACCTTAACCAAATTGTTGTAGGCAACATCAATGACTTCGGCTAACACTTCGGCTTGCCGTTTGCTGAAAGCGGTCTCCAGGTGTTGTTGCACCATTGAGCGCGATCGAATTACCATCGGTTCTTTCTCCTGATAACGTCTGCTACTTTCAGTATACTTGACCCTATGAAGGTGTCAATAGCACCTCCTCTAACCGTTTGTATTTCTGTCAGCAGACGACATGAACTACGCTCTCCACCAAAGATGAACACGGCTCGGCAGGAAAGCTATTTTCAGAGCGATAGCGACGCCAGGGATGAGCGCGATGGCCGCGGCATTGACCCCGCGCAGAAATGCCTGCGCCGTCGTCGAACGCCGCAGCCGTGGGATCCACGGGCCGACCAACGCCACGATGACAAACAAGGGCGAGAAGATGCGGAGCGTCGCGACCGCCGCCCTGGCCCACCCGGCAACCAGGTAGCCGATGAACGTCGCCGAGAAGACCACCGGGCCAGGCGTCATCTGCCCGACGGCGATAGCGTCCATCAACTGCTGCGGCGTCAACCAGCCATAGCGTTCCACCACGTCGCGTTGGATGAAGGCGAACAAGATCATCCCGCTGCCAAAGAGCAGTACGCCCACCTTGAGGAAAAACAGCCCCAGACGCAGCCCGCGATCCGTGAAAGGCGTCGTCGAGGCAAGCAGCCGGTACCGTAGCAGCCCCACCGGTAACAGGCCGGCCAGCGACGCCGGTCGCCACGGCGCAGCCAGCAGGATGCCCGCCATGCCGCCGCCCAACAGCACCCATTTCTCATCCACGCCGAGCAGCGTCGCGCCCAGCTAGGGCGAACAATTCGCCGCCAGACGAATAAAACCTTCCGCGCCTCGAACGGTGCGCCGCTCTCCCCCACCAGACGGCGCAGGTATGGTTTGGGCGCAATCGTAATCCGGCGCGGTCAGTTCGGCCCAGAAGGCGTCTGATGAAAAGGTTATCGTTATACCCTTCGCGTCCGCACTGATGCCGGTGACTTCAGTGGTGGCGTAATGCAGCGTGATGTCCGGCTTGATCCGCCATTCCAGGGGCAGGATCAGGCCGCGACGGGCAGGCAAGCGCAGGGGATGCCCGCCGAACAGCACGTCGCCGCGATAGGCCACGGTTGTCTCGATGGGATCATCCTGGTAGTTGTTGACGAACAGGAAGCTGCCGGTCTCGCCCCGGCTGAGGTGGACGTCAGCCCAATCGCTGAGCGTAAAGAGCGGCGCGCAGCCCATGCGCGAGGCGATCTGCTCCACGATGTCCAAATCTTCGAGCGTGTTGGCGGCGAGGGCCGCGCCCAGCAGCATCACGGCCCCCTGCCCCAGGCGTTGCGTAAATCCGACCGGCGCACCTTCACAGGTCGCCCAGACTTCGGCAAAGTCGCCGGTGTACGTCTCCATAAAGGAAACCGGTACGTTGCTATGGTCGAAAGCTGTGATCAGCCGCGACGTGAACGGCGGATCGCTGTCTACCGCCGTAACGCCTGAGGCATCCCGCAGCAATGTGCAGGGATGCCCGTTTTCATCCTCACGGGGCAGTCGTCCCACGATGACGAGCTTCCCGCCAGATTGGACATAATCGATCAACTTGCGCTGCACGAGCGCGTCGCAGGTCTGGTCGAGCATCACCCACAACAGCGGATGGCAGGTCGCATCGAGCGCAGCGCGGCGTAAGTCCAGCGCGGCGAAAGGACGATGCGTCAGGGCCAGGCCGCGGGCGATAAAGTCGAACAGGATGACCTCCCGCTGATGGGTGAGGATGGCGGTCGCGGTTTGCATGGCGGGGAGATTCACCTCGGTCATAAAGTCGTCCAGCCGGAAGCCGATGGCCGTCACGGTTTCGGGCCGGGCGCGCGTCAGGGCGTCGCCATAAGCGGCCAGGACGCGCGAAAGCTGCGGGTAGCGGTGATAGTGGCGGCGCAGCGTCCCGTCCTTGCGCACCGGATGCCCCCAATCGTGGCGCTTAACGGGACTCAGCAGCGGGTCGTTCTCGCCGTCGCAGAACAGGTAGTGGTTGAACGCGCGCATCCCGCAAGCCAGGCTCAGGCGGGTGTGCAGGTCGTACAGGGACGTTTGCCCGTTGCCGAAGTCCGGGTTGCCGCCGGCCTGGAATTCGATGGAGAACAACGGCTGCTGTGGGTTCTGCAGGGCCGCCGTCATCGCGTTCACCAGCAGAATGTGGTGCAGGTTGCTCTCGCCGATGTTCAGGGGATACACGTCCGTCGCGCCGATCACGCCCTCGAGCTTCATCGCCTCGGCCAGTTGCGAGAGGCCGATGGGGAACGTCTTACCGCCGTTGCCAAAGCCGTGGATGTTGATAACGGGCGGGACTTCCAATCCATGGGCGTGCGCCGTTTCCAGCAGGAAGGCAGCGTAGTCGCGCAGATAAAGGCGATAGAACCGCCGATAGTCGGCGACAAGGCGGGCCGTAAAAGAGGCTTGAGGCAGGATGGACTGCTCGCGCAGAGCGGATGGCAGGTCATCGAAAGGATAATGATCGCGCAGAGCACCGCCGTAAGTCTGTTTGAGGTAAGCCAAGAAGCGGGCCAGCGTGTCGGGATTGAGGTCGAAGATGTTCCTCACCCACTGCGGCATCCCCATTTCGTTGTCCAGTTGCACCAGGACGATGGGGCCGCCACGCGTGATCTGGCGCGGGGCGAGCACGCCGAACACGGCTTCATACCACGCGGCGACGCAGCGCCGAAAATCCGGGTGCAGGTAGCTGACGAGATTTTGCGCCTGCCCGTGCTGGTCGATGAAAGCCGCCTGGGGATAATGCTCGAACAGCCACGGCGGGATGCCCTCGTTGATGGTTTCGGCCATGATGTAGGGGCCGGGCCGGGCGATCACGTACAGCCCCAGCGCGTGGGCCAGGTCCAGGAAACCGGCCAGATTGCGCATGGGATGCGTGCGCCCCTCGAAGTCCGGCGCATCAGGAGACGGTTGGTGCCACAGCCAGGGGATGTAGCTGGCGACGGCGTTGAAACCGGCGGCTTGCAGCAGTCCCAGGCGGTGCGGCCATTGGTCGGCAGGCGTGCGGAAGTAGTGAAATTCGCCAGCCTGCAACAAAACAGGGCGTTCATCAATCCAGAACAAACCGTTGGCGGCGTAAAATCGGCTCATGGCGCAGTCCTTTCGCGGTGGCTGAACCCTAAAATAGAAAGCGCGCGTTGAATCCACGGGCTGTGTGTGTACACATCCCAGATCAACCCGCTCAGGTGATTTTCGATCATCAACAGCGCGCAGCCCTTGTTGATACCGTACACGGCCTGGCTGTACCAGGGCGGCGCGGCGTCGAGCGTGAAAGCGTCGTAGAAGCCATACGGCCCCCAGGTCTGCGGGTGCACGCGGCGCAGGTATGCCAACATGTCCAGCGTCAGGTCGGGGATGAAGGGCAGGCAGGCCGTGGCGTTGCTGATGGAGACGACGCCGTTGGGCTGTGGCTGCGTCAAGGCCGGCGGCGCGCCCGATACGTCGTAGCCCCAGGGGCTGTCGCCGCACCCGACGCCCCAGCAGTGCGCGTGATAGGTGCGGAACTGGCCCGCGTGCGCCATGCAGAAAGCGCGATTGGCAAGGGCTGCCAGCCGGGTGTTCTCGAACCAATCCACGCCGTCGGGATCAAGATAGCGCGCCGTATCCAGCCAGGCTTCGGTATACTGGTAGGCGAAGAGCGTTCCCCCCGGATTGATGATGATCGGCCGGCCTTCGTAGTCACCCACCGCGCGCTCGAAACCGCGATAGAGCGCGCGCGCCAGGTCCGGTTCCAACACAGGGGCGGCTTGCAGGTACAACATCTTTTGCTCGGCAGCCATATCCCAGTGCCCCACGAAGCCGGGACTGTCGCCGACGTAATCGCCGCCAACGTCGGGGTTGTAGGCCATACGGAACAACGTGTGACCGTCGCGCTCAACGATGAAGGCGCGCCAATCCACCCGCTCCAAAAGCTGCTGCGCCAGCGCCTCGATCTCGGCGTCGCGGAAATAGGCCGCCGCCGTGATGACGCCGTTCAGGCACAAAGCCGTGTCAATGGTGGAAAATTCACACGTGCGCCAACGCGCGCCGCTGTGGATGTCCACGAAATGGGCGAAGAAGCCATGCCGCTGATCCACGCGCTGCAAAAGCGTCAGCAGCGTGCGTCGGACAATGTCCAGTGCGGTTGCGCGCTCCATAGCATGCCGTTCGGCGGCGATCACCCAGGCGCTCAACGCAAAGCCAACGGACGCGATAGAGGCAACCTGCGGCTCGCGGGTCACGTCCACGGTCAGGCCAAAGCCGGGGCTATGCGGATCGAGATTGGTGAAGTCGCGGAAAAAATCCAGCGCCCCTTTGAGTTCCTGCTCTACAAGTTGATCGTCGGACATTGTGTTCTCCCGGAAAATGAGTCAAAAGTCAAAAGTCACGGCGGACACTCTGGACACTTTCGCCTTTGGACATTGGACTTGGGACTTTGGACTATCGACTACTTCAAGGCTTCAGGATGTTTCAACGAGGATTCACGCGGGATGAAGGCAGTCGGAATCCGGAGCGGTTCCGGCAGGCGGTTGTTGTCCAGGTAGTCGAACAACCAGGTCGCCGCGGTCGCGCCCCACAGAAAGCGCGAAGCGCCGATGGTGGAAAGGCTCGGCCGCATGTATTGCGCCACCCGGATGTCGTCGAAGCCCACGATGGCAATGTCGTCGGGCGCTTTGAGGCCGTGCTCGTTCATCGCCTTGATGAAGCCGATCGCCATTTGGTCGTTGGCGCAGAAGACCGCTTCGGGCAGGTCTCCACCCGCGATGCAGCTTTGGGCCGCGTCGTAGCCCGATTTCTCGAAGAAGTTGCCCTGGTAGACGGCGACGGTCAAGCCGTGTCGAGCTGCTGCGCCTAAAAATGTCTCGGTACGCTCGGCGTTGTCGAAGGAATCCAGCGCGCCGGCCACGTAGGCCAGCCGGCGCAATCCCTGCCGGTACAGATGATCGAAGGCTTCCACCACGCCAGGCCGGTTATCGAGCAACAAGGGGAAGATGTAATCTGCTTCCAGATAACGGTCCAGCACGACGATGGGGAACGTCGGCGCTGCCAGCTTGAGGATGAGGTCGCTGGCAATCTTGGAATCGAAGACGATGGCGCCGTCCACCTGGCGGTGGGTGAAAATCCGGCGCTCGACCTGGCTCTCCGGACACACGATGAGGTCGTAGTTGGTTTGCAGGACGGCGTCGTGAATGCCTTCGAGGATGTCCTCGTAGAAG
>FWPV01012357.1_pt1 | contig 13197 bp, 8 predicted proteins | sample 2228371 | NCBI WGS metagenome assembly FWPV01 (sample SAMEA103939776, study PRJEB20133) | metagenome | reverse complement strand
CCTTATTAAAATACAACTGTTTTCTTTCGTTTTGCTCGCAATGACACAAAAAACTTGCAGGTTGCCGATTTAAAAATTTTTCTCACCCACCGGGTGAATGGTTTTTTGTTTTTTCTATATTGTATATAAAGAAAACGGCTCTTTCAATATTTTCTATTACGGATTTAAGGTGCAAAAAACCCCTTTATTTTTTAATATTATTTATGATATAATTTTATAACAAAAGTTATAACATTTAGTATATTCATTTTAATAAATAACTAAATCCATTTGTGATGATATCTGGAGATTTGAATGTCAGAAAAACATAGCAGAAAAAGGATGTTGACAGAGGAAGAGGAAAATTTACTGCGTGAGTATGAAGAGGAACGTAAGCGTCTTCAGGCAAAAATAGAAGAACGTGTGGAAAAGGAAGTAAAAGCAGAACTCGAATCCCACCTTAAACATAAACTTACAAAACATGAAGAAAAATTAATTAACGAAGCAGCCCGCACGCATGAAAAACATCATGATGGCGGTACTTCAAGAGTTACTGATAATGGGGTAAAATTACAGCATGGTATTAATGTTTCTGCTTTAAAAAAGCAGATAGAAGAAGAAACAAGAGCAAAAGTAGAAGCAGAACTTAAAACAAAGATAGAAAAAGATTTAAGACAAAAATTTGAAAATGAATTAGAAATGCGTGTCAAAGAAGCAAGGAAGCAACAGGAAATAGAAATAAGACGAGCAATGGAACAGGAAGTATCAAGGAAATTTGAAGAAGCAAAGCGGTTGCAGGAGATAGAGATAAGGAAAAATGTAGAAGAGGAAGCAAGAAAACAATTGGAGGAAGCGAGAGTAAGAATAGCTCAGGAAGCAAGTAAAAAGATTGACGAATTAGCAGCAAATAAAGTAGAAATTGAACGAAAGAGGATAAATGACGAAGCAGCAAAAAAGATTGAAATTGAACGTAAAAGAATCGAAGATGAAGCACAGGCAAAGATTGAACAGCAAATAGCTTCAAAATCAATACAAATAAAAAAACAAATGGAAGAAGAAGCTGCAAAGCAGATCGAGTTAGAACTAACCAGCCGTGCAAGTGAGATAAGGGAAAAAATTGAGAGAGACCTTATGCTAAAATTTGATACTGAATATAGTATCAAGATAGAAGCAATGAAGAGACAGGTAGAACAGCAGACAAGGGCAAAATTGGAAGAAGAATTTAAAAAACAAATGGAAGATATAAAAACAGGGATAGAGGAAGCAATAAGTAAAGAATATGAATTAAAATTAAAGAAAAAAAGCGAAGAATACGAAGAAAAATTAAATAAGAAAATAGAAGAATACGAAAAGAAATTTTTGGAAATAAGTCGGGAATATGAAGAAGGATTAAAAGAAAAAACCGAGGAAATTAAAAAAGAATTTGATATTTTGAAAAAAAACCAGGAAAAAGAAAAATTAGAAGAACTAAAAGAGTTGAAACAAAAAATTGAGCAAATAGAAAGAGAGAAAAAAAAGTTACAGGAGGACCTGGAAAAAACAAAAAAGGCACAAGAAGAAGCAATAAAGAAAGCACAGGAAGAATCTGTGAAAAAGAAACAACAAGAGGTAAAACAAGAAAAATCAGTTGAACAATCAAAGAAAGAAGCCGAACCACTGAAAGAAAAAAAGAATGAACAACCAGTAGTAAAAACTGAAAGCGTAAAAAAAGAGGAATCATATCCTGTTGAAAAATTATCGGAAGTGAAACTGGAACATGGTGAAAAAGCCATGCTTACATCAATGCTCGAAGAAAGTTTGCTTGTTATTTCACATTATTATCTTTTAAGGACCGGCAGACCAAAGGATGATGCTATAAAAGTAGCTTTAAAATCTTTACTAAATGCATCAAGAAAAGACCCTGAATACATAAAAAAAGCATTACTTGATACAGATGGAGAGTATAGAAAAGATGGGACTTTTGACAAATCAAAATTAATTACCCTTGCAAATAATATTTCTTTTGATGAAAACAAAAGAGCTCAAAAATTACTTTCTACTTTAAATTTAATTTTCCAGGAACGATTAAACGTGATAGAGGAAGAACATAGTATGATAACAAAAGATAAGATTATGACTGATTATATGATGGCAGTAAAAAAATTACTTTCCAATCCCAAATATTCACCAAGAGTGGCTGCACTGTTTTATAACTATGTGATACCCGGGAAAAGAAGCTAAAAATATTATTTAAGTATAAAAAATAATAATTATTTTTGTTTATAAAAACTTATGAAAAGAATTTTATTTTTAAATTACAGTTAATAATTATTGCAAGTATAACTTAAATTACAGTAATTTAAAATTTTTATTTTTTATATGTATAATATATCCCCGCTTATTTTCTATATACTAAAAATCTTACTTGACAGATAAAAAAAATATTATATAATTTAATTAACCGGTTAGTTAAAAATGGAGATGAAAATGTCAAAGACAATAAAATCACAAAGCACAAAGGAAAAAATATTAAAAGCAGCAATAGATGAATTCATAGAATACGGGTTTTTTGGTGCGAGAATGCACAGGATAGCAAAGATGGCAGGTGTGAATAAGGCGCTTCTTCATTATTATTTTTTGTCAAAACAAAAAATATATGAGCAGGTTTTAGATGAAATTACGGAATTAATACTTGATAAAATAAGCAAAATAGAAAATGATGACAAAAGTATAAAACAAAAAATAGAAGAGATTCTGGATGTGTATACTGAAGTTTTTTATTACAACAGGGATTACGCAAGAATGTTGATATACGAAGTTATAAGGGGAGGCAGGGAAATAAAGAAAATTTTGATGAAAAAATTATACAGAATACCATTTAACCCTGTGAACGGGAAAATATATAATTATTTCAAGAAAAAAATCAAACAGGGCGAGATGAAAAAATGCAATATTTTGCAATTAATAATAAGTATAGTGAGCCAGATTGCACCTATTTATATTGCCAGAGAAATCTTAAAAGATATTGCATTTGGGCTGGGCATAGATAAATTGCTTTTTGAAAAAATGGTAAAGGAAAGGAAAAACTTTGTACTTGAACTTACTTTAAATGGAATATCAAACAGGAAGGAGTAAAAATGGAAAAACTTGGAATTTTTATAACCAGAAACGCAAAAAAAATACTGCCCGTTTGCGCAATAATCGTTCTTGCGCTGGCAATGGGAATTTTCAGGATAAGGATAGATGCCAACCTTAAAAGCATGCTACCACATGATATTGAAGTTGTAAAAGTAAACGACAAAATGGAAGATATGTTCGGCGGATCTGAAATGCTTATTATTGCAATTGGAGAAAGGCAAAATGGAATTTTTAATAAATCTACGTTGTCAAAAATAAAAGAAATTTCAGACAACTTAAAGGCAATGAAAGGTATTGACGATGTTGTGAGTATTTGTACCGCAAAAAACATGAAAGTCAGGGATTGGGGACTTGAAGTATTTGACTATATGGCAGAAGTTCCAAAAACAGACAAAGAAATTTTAAAACTGAAGGATGAATTGCTATCTGATGACGTGTATGCCGGACAGATAGTGTCAAAAGATGGTAAATTTGCAGCTATCATGGCCATGATATCGCCTTCGGCAAATGAAAATAAACTTTATGAAAATATAAATAAGATGTTAAAAAAATATATGGCACCTGAGGAAATTCATATTGCAGGAAACCCGGCTATAAGGGCTGAAGTTGCAAATAACATAATATGGGACCTTTTAAAATTGATAGTCTTTGTTTTAATTATTATTGTAATCATACTACGTATGAGTTTGGGAACGAAACAGGGCACTGTTTTACCTATTGCTGTTGTTGGTATGTCTGTTGGTTCTACACTTGGAATTATGGGTTATACAGGGCTTAAAATAACCATGCTTAATAATATCCTTCCTATTTTGCTTCTTGCTATTGGCACTGCTTATGGTATACATGTTATTGCAAGGTTTTACGAAGAGATGGAAAAAACAAACGATAAAGAAAAAGCAATAATCGCAACACTGCGCGATGTTGGGGTGCCTGTTTTTTTAGCTGCACTTACGACAATCGCAGGATTTATGACGCTTTTAACTGCACCGCTTTCTTCTTTCTGGAGTTTTGGTATATTTGCTTCAATTGGCATATTTTTTGAGCTGGTTTTGTCGCTTATTTTTATTCCTTCTGTACTTTTTTTGACACATAAACAGGAAGAGATAAAGAAAAACAGGATAACAGGACCGCTCGGCGAAAAACTGGATAAATTTTTAGACAAAATTGTTTTATTGGTTTTAAGAAAAAGAACCATAGTTATAATAACTGGATTATCAATCCTTGTTATTTTTTCTCTGTCCCTGCCACGACTCCATATAGAGATGAATCCTATAACTTTTTTTAAGAAAACGTCTCCAATAAGGACATCGGAAAAAGTCATAAATGAAAATATGGGAGGGTCTGTTAATTTGAGTATCCTTATAAATGATGATATGAAAAGTCCACAGGTGCTGAAAGAAATAGACAAAATGCAGCTATTCCTGGAAAAAGACGAAAGAATAACAAATACCATTTCTCTTGCAACGATGATAAAAAGGATAAATAAAACCATAAATGATGGCAAACAGGAATTCAATAAAATACCGGGCACCAGGGACAAAGTGGCACAATTATTACTTTTATATTCCATGTCGTCCAGCCCGGCTGATTTTAACAAATTTGTAGATACGAATTATGAGCACGGAAGGGTTATTGCAAGGATGATGAATATGGATACAAGGCAAATAAAACAAGTTGCGGATAAATTTGAAAAATATATTAAAGAAGAAAAACCCGGGATAAAATCCATTGAACTTTCAGGTTTTGCAATGATAATAAAAGAATTGGTTGACCTGATTGTGCGTTCACAATTGCGGGGACTTATTTCAGGGATAATAATGGTGTTTTTTATGGCTGTTATAGCTTACAGATCCTTTAAATTGGGAGTGTTTGCAGTTATACCTCTTGTCATTACGATAACAATAAGTTTTGGGATTATGGGGTATGCAGGTATCCCAATAAGTACACCTATCGCACTTATGGCTAATATAGTTATAGGAACCGGTATAGATTATTCGCTGCATTTCATATCACGTCTGCGTATAGAACAGAAGAAAAAAGGTGATGGATCTGCAACAGCAAGGGCTATAAAAGGAGTGGGCGCGCCTATACTATATAATGCATTATCCGTGGGCGCTGGTTTTCTGGTGCTTCTTTTTTCAAGTTTTATACCGGTAAAATATCTTGGAACATTGATAGCGCTTTCAATGTTTACTTGCGGTTTTTCCGCTATTACTCTGCTTGCAGCGCTTGCAATGGAGAAAAACAAGGAATAAATACATTTACGATTTAATAAAAGATATTTACAATTTACGGTTTACGATTTGAAAAAGAGAAATATTTACAATTTGAAGATGAAAAACGTAAAACGAAAATCGGAAAGAATATATAAAGGAGGAAAAGATATGAAGAAAATCACGATTTTATTTCTAATTTTGATTGCAGGAATTATTTTTATTTCTGCCAATGCAAAGCAGGAATTAACAGGAGAAGAACTCGCACAAAAAATTGATACAAGAGAGCAGCCAAAGACAATGAAAGCGATAATGAAGATGGTTTTAGTAGATAAAAAAGGTAATACAAGAGAGAGGAAAGTTAGTACAATAAGAGAAGGCGACGAGAAAATGTTAATGTGGTTTCTATCACCTGCTGATGAAAAAGGAGTGAGCTTTTTAAGAAAATCATATGAAGACAGGGATGATGATATGTGGATATTTCTACCTGCTTTCGGTAAAGTAAGAAGAATAGCATCGCATGCTAAAAAAGGAAATTTTATGGGCACTGACTTTACGTATGAAGATATGGGAGAAAGAAAAATAAAAAATTACACTTATAAAATTTTAAAAGAAGAAAAAATTAATGATAGGGAATACTGGATCCTTGAATGGACGCCTAAGGAAGACGTGGATACAGATTATTCTAAGATTATATCCTGGGTATGGAAAGAGAATTATTCCCCCATTGTTGAAGAATTTTATGACAAAACAGGTGAAAAGAAGAAAGTAAAAAAAATGGATGTTGAAAAAAGGGAGAAATACTGGTTGCCGATAAAAATGGTTATGGATGATGTGAAAGCAAATCATAAAACAGAGATGTATTTTGAGGAAATCAAAGTTGATGAAAAAGTTGAGGACGCTGTTTTCACGACAAATTATATGCAAAGAGTTAGATAAATGGCAGGTGGCAGGTGCCAGGTATAAAAATATTCAGATTTTCAGATTTGGAGAACTTCAGATATTTGAAAAGATGTTCGGAAATAGTGCGAAAATATTGCAAAAAGAGTTCATAAATAATTCAGAAAGACAGTCCTTTGTAGTTTGTATTTTGTAATTAGTTCAATGTTTTTATTTTTTAACTACTTTAGAACTACTTAAGAACTAAGTTAGAACTATGTTAGAACATTTTTTATCAATGCGAAGATGTGAAGATACGAAGGACTCTTTTTGAACTAAGTTAGAACTCCGTTTAAACATATTTGAATATAGATAATTGTAGAAGGAGGAGTGTTATGAAAAGGTTAAGTATGTTTTTATTATTTTTTATATTATTTTCTTTTGTAGTTTTTGCAGATGCTACATATGAATTACGCGGAAGCTTAAGGGAGTGGGTAAAGGTTAATGTAAATACGCCGGGTAAGGTGAGTTTGCTTGAGACACGCTTAAAATTGGAACTTATATCAACTCTGGCGCAGGATATTGCCTTTAAATCAAGATTTTATACGGTTTATAGCCCTATAATTTCTGATGATTTAGATTTAAATTTACAGGAAGCATATATAGATTATTATTCAGAGTTCAGTGATATCAGAATAGGAAAACAGATAATATCTTGGGGAAAAGCAGACGAGTTGAATCCTACCGACATTTTAAATCCTGAAGACATGTCAAATATTTTTGAGGAAAAATCAATAAGAAAAATCGGAGTTTTTGCATTAAAACTGGATTTAAAATTGCTTGATTCAGTTATATCTGGAATTTATATTCCGGATATACAATTTCATCAGTTACCTTCTGCTGATTCTACATGGGATTTCTTTTCAATTGGTTTGAAAAAAATGGGATTAACTGAATTACCCGAAATAATATATCCTGAAAACAGGTTGGATAATTCTGAATGGGCTTTGAAGTTAAGCAAAACAATTGAAAATTTTGATTTTTCCATAAGTTATGCAGATATAGTTGATAATTTATTTTCAATAAAAATGAAAATAGTTCCACCCGGAATACCTGTTCCGGAAAATCTTTATTATAACAGGACACAGATGATTGCTGCTGATTTTGCAGCATCTTTATTTGAATTCGGTATATGGTCAGAAACTGCATATTTTATAACAAAAGATAAAGATGGTACGAACTCATTTATAAAAAATCCTTATTTTCAATATATTATAGGCATTGATTATACTTTGCCTTTTGATATTAAGATAAATGTCCAGTATTTCAGGGAAGACCAGACATGTATTAATGATGAGCAGGAAAAAGAATCCGATAAAAAAATAATAAGCCCATCAGGTTTAAGTTTACCGGTAAAACAGGGCGTCAGTTTAAGAGTGGCAAAAAATTTTGGAGAAGCAGATGCAAATTCAATAGATATTTTTTGCATAATTGACATTGAAGAAAAAGGGGTGATGATGGGACCTAAACTTACAATCTCACCTGTAGATGCTTTTAAACTGGAATCTGGAGCTATTATTCTTGACGGACAGGAAAATTCGATTTTTAATATATTTAATATGAATGACGAAGTATATGTGAAAGGGATGTATAGTTTTTAAGTATGTTTAGAAAGACAGTAATTTGTAGTTTGTAATTTGTAATTAGTTCAATGTATATCTTTAAAATATAGAGATTTGAAAATATAAAAGAGTTCAAAAGATTTTTGCGATTTTCAATCTCCACTTTACGATTTATTTTTTTAAATCGTAAATCGAAAACCGTAAATCGTAGAGGTCTTTTTAAAATCTCACATCTCACATCGCAAATCGCACATTATATTTGCCCCTGCCGCCTGCCATTTGTCACCTGCTACTTGCTATCTGCCACCTTACACCTGGCATTGTTTTTTGAATTCTTTACGAACTCACTTAAATCAAACAACAAACATTAAGTGTTTATCATAAACTGAAAATATAGATTCCTGCTGGAGTGGGCATTCGATTTAATTTGGTGCAGGAATGACATTATTGAGAATTTTTAATTGTATTATACATCGCATATTCGACCTTCCCCCTCACCCTATCCCTCTCCCCTATGGCTGTCCCTTACCCACATCTACAAAATAAAAGCTTATATTTTAAATGTTTTTTTTATTTGTTATCGCCATAACGCTGTCATTGCGAGGAAGGCGAACGATTACTAAAATATTCTTAATCTGGGTTGCTGAGCCTGACGAAGCAATCTTGCTTTTTATAACGAATGAATGCAAGGCAATCGTTTTTAACAGCAAGATTGCTTCTTCCTTCGCTTAAAGCTGCGGCAGACAGGTCGCAAAACTCATAAACCGTTGTTAAAATACCACGGTTATCTTTCGTTTTGCTCGCAATGACACCTTCTATATTTGCTATTTTAGAAAAGATATGGGTAATGGTTAGCCCCTATGAGGAGAGGGGAATTTTAGATTTCAAATTCTAAATCTCACATGGCACATCGTAATGTTTGGACAACCATCCATGTACCATAAAGGTACAGGACAAGCACAGGGTTGTCCCTGCATTTTATATTATTTATGTCTTTTAATTTGAACACTACTTCTTCGCGTGTCCTTTTGAGACGCGGGTGGAACCGCGTCTCTACATTTTTATCCTTTTCGCACTATTTCTGAACATTATTTATGAACATTTTAAGCGAACATTAACAGAAAACATCTTTAGAGAACATATTTCGCGAACATCTAATGTAGGGGTAATTCATGAACTTCCCCTTGTTTTTAGGGGCGATTCAACCACCTACGCTAAAAGCTTCGGCGGTCAGGTGAATCGCCCCTACATTTTTATCCTTTTTGAACTTTTTCGAACTTTTTCCGAACATTTACAGCAACCTTATTATTGACTTTTTTTTGTGCATCAAATATTATAATTTCACGTCTAATATTTAAAAGGAGATGAGATTATGAAAAGGATTGTTATTTTATTGCTGTTCGTATTCGCTGCGGTATTTTTATGTTATGGCCAGTATGAAGACCTGGGAGAGGAAGAATGGTTTACCTTTGATTTTGAAAAGACATCGCCCCAGATGATGACATATGAGTCACTGGCAATAATATGGGAGTCAATGGATAATGAACAAAAGAAAAAAACCTTAAAAATGCTAAAAGACCAGTGGACAAAAATGAGCATAGAAGAAAAAGAAAAATTTGTAGATGATATAAAAAACTGGTGGAACGGACTATCTGAAAAAGAACAGATCAAAGTTATAAATAAAACAAAAAAGAAATGGAAAAAAATGACACGGGATGAAAAACAGGAAATATATAACACAATAAAATCATGGTGGAAGGAGATAAGCATAGACGAACAAAGAAAGATGATTGATAGATTACAGGAAAAATGGATAGCGATGGGTGAAAAAGGAAGAAAAAAATTCCTCAAAAGCATAGAAAAATGGTGGGATTCTCTTGATAACATTGAAAAAAAAGAGACAATTATGGCAGCAAAAAACTGGTGGCTTGGACTTTCACTTGAATCAAAAGAAGATGTTGTAACCATTGTCCAGAACAAATGGACATTTGTTCCTGAAGATACAAAGGAAGAAATAAAAGAATCAACCATAGAATGGTGGAATAAATTAAGCCCTGAGGAGCGTGATGCAATGATAGCAGATGCTAAAAAGAAATGGGATGAAATCTTGAAACAGAAAGAAAAAAAATAAAGATTTATATTTAATTTTTTTCTGGGCGAGTTAAAATTTTTATTGAATAACACATAAATAAATTTGTTTGTTTTTGTTCAATTTGTCATTCGGCATATGGCATATGCCATTGTCTTTATGAGGTTTCCGTGTTTATTCCAACAACAAAACAGGAACTAATAGAATATGGATGGGATTCCTGCGATATAATTTTAATTTCAGGGGATACATATATTGATAGTCCTTATTCTGGCGTATCAATAATAGGACATTTATTGATAGAAGCAGGGTTTAAGGTTGGCATAATTGCACAACCAGATTTGAAACAAAATAGTCAGGATAATATTCCTGATATAGCACGATTAGGGGAACCCAAATTATTCTGGGGAGTAACAGGTGGATGTATGGACTCCATGGTTTCAAATTATACACCTGTAAATAAACCAAGAAGGAACGATGATTTAACACCGGGAGGAATTAATAATAAAAGGCCTGATAGAGCAGTTATTGTTTATTGCAATGAAATAAGAAAACATTTCAAAAATACCGTGCCGGTTATAATCGGGGGGATCGAAGCATCTTTGCGAAGAATAGCTCATTATGATTACTGGGATAATAAAATAAGACGCTCAATATTATTTGATTCAAAGGCAGATTATTTAGTTTATGGAATGGCAGAAAAAACAATTTTGCAAATTGCAAGAGCATTAAAAGAAAATTCTCGTGATAAAATAAAAGATATAAAAGGTTTATGTTATGTATCAAATGAAAAACCTGCAAATTATATTGAACTCCCTTCATTTGAAGAAGTAAAGCAGGATAAGGAAAAATTTATAAAATCATTTAAGATTTTTTATGAAAATAATATACCCGGTGTTTCAAAGGGACTCTTTCAAAGACAGGATACAAGATATCTGATTCAAAATCCGCCGCAGGATTTATTAACAAGCAAAGAACTTGATGAAATTTATAATTTTGCTTATGAATATGACGCACATCCATATTATAAAAATATGGGAAAAATAAAAGCACTGGATACAATAAAATTTTCAATAACCTCGCACAGGGGATGTTTTGGAGAATGTAACTTTTGTGCAATAAGTATCCATCAGGGAAATATTATTATAAATAGAAGCAGGGATTCAATTTTATCCGAAGTAAAAAAAATGATAAAACTACCTGGCTTTAAAGGTATTATTTATGATATTGGTGGTCCCACTGCTAATATGTATGCAATGGGATGTAAAAGATTTAAAAACAGTCATTGCAGAGTAAAACGATGCGTATTTCCTGAGAAATGTGTGTATCTTAATAATTCACACTTTGAACAGATAAAATTATTTCAGGATATCAGAAAAATAAATGGTATTAAAAAAGTTTTTATTGGTTCGGGCGTAAGATACGACCTTGTAATAAATGATAAAGAATATGGAGATAAATATCTGGATGAACTCATAGAAAATCATATATCCGGGCAATTAAAAATAGCGCCTGAACATAGTGAAAAGGAAGTTTTAACCCTTATGGGTAAATCAGGGAAAGATGAATTAAAAAGTTTTATAAAAAAATACTTTGAAAAAAACAGGAAAAAAGGTAAAAAACAATTTTTGACGTATTATTTTATTGCTGCTCATCCCGGGTGCACTAAAAAAGATATGATTAAATTAAAAGAATTTATAAAAAGGCAATTAAGATTCACCCCAGAACAGGTACAGATTTTCACTCCAACTCCTGGAACATGGTCATCTGTTATGTATTATACAGAAAAAAATCCCTGGACTGGAGAAAAGATATTTGTGGAAAAAAGCCAGAAGGGGAAGGAAGAACAAAAAAGTATAATAAAAAATACAGGGACAATTAAACCTGCTTTTTTATAGTAGCAATATTTATGATAACAGGATAAATTGTCCCTGCAAATGTTTTTTATTTACTTAATTTTTCCATCCACGCTTTTATCTGGGAGTCGTTTGGATTAAGTTCAATATATTTTTTCATATATTCAATTGTTTTTGCCTTGTCTTTCAGGTAATAAGAGCAAAGCCCGAGTTTTTTATAAAGCCCTGGATTTGGTGATGTTTTCAAAGCTGCTGAATAATATTTTGCAGCATACTCGTAATTTTTCTGTTTGAAATAATAATCCCCGTATTTTTCATATTTTGATATCTCTGTAACCTTTGTCTCAACTGCAGCCGGTTTTGATGGCTCTGCTCCTATATAAAAAACAAAACCAGCTCCAAAATAAGGTCCTGAAAAGTCAATAGATTGCGCCTTCATTATTTTTTCTCCTGCAACTTCCTCTGCAAATACACCGGTCTCAGGGTAAGTAAGCGTATAATTTGCAATCCTGTATCCACCAAATAAGGATATTCCTGCGTTTTCAACGAACAGGTATTGCAATCCTATTTCTATGTCTCCACCGAAAAACATATCAGTAATGTCAAGAAGATGCTGTGTTATCGGGATACCAAGTCCTGTTAATTTTGTAATTGCACCAGGGTCATCAAATGCACCAACTTCCCAGAAACTGGATAAATTTAAAAACAAGCCGCCACTTGCATTAAGCCCGATTATAAAATTTTTTGACACCTCATAATTATATGATGCGCCAAGTCCAAAATAGCCAACAGTAAAAACCGCATGGGAATAAAGACAATCAATGTCATCAATAGCTACTATGTTGTCTGTGTCGTTTGCTAAAAGGGCGGTTTTTAAGTTTATGGAAATATTATCACTAATAAAAATTTTAACTAAAGCGTCTACGTCAAGTAACATGGAATTTATATCCGATAATTTTGATTTGTCATCAGGCAAAACACTATAAGAAGGTGAATTCACAAATACATTTACAAAGTCCTCATTGAATTCAGAAGGAGAAAAAATTCCTGCACCACCTCGTAATTCAATGCCTATTTTTGCAATTGCAGAAAAGGAAAATACTAAAACAAAAATCAAGATTAATAATGAAAGTTTCCTTGACATATTTACCTCCGTAATAATATTGGTTAAACGTTTTTAATATTATATTTAATATAATTAAATTGTCAACCATAAAATGGCAAATAAAATAAAAGAATTTTTGAAGAGTTAAAATGATTGTTCTTTAAAAATGTTCATTGGTAATGTTTTCTAATAATGTTCGATAAAGATGACTTTAGCAGAAAATTGAGAATTAAAAATGGAGAATAGATCAAGGTATTTTTAATTATAATAAAACTTTAAAACCGCAATAGAAAATATTAAGAGAATTATTTTGTATTGTATATATAATTAAATCAAT
>FWPV01012352.1_pt1 | contig 13202 bp, 9 predicted proteins | sample 2228371 | NCBI WGS metagenome assembly FWPV01 (sample SAMEA103939776, study PRJEB20133) | metagenome | reverse complement strand
CCCGGATGGATGGTGGTGGAAAACCAATATCCTACGAGATCGGAAACGCCATCAGTATTTGGTTGCGGCTATGCCGCGCTGTGGTTCAACCGGAACAAGGTTGGGGCTGCCCGCTACTACTTTACTCATGCTCCTACGCCCAAACCGGCTTATAACCGGAACGAATTCGGCTACACGTTGGGCGGTCCCGTGGTGATTCCCGGGCTGTACAACGGCAAGAACAAGACATTCTTCTTCAACAGCTATGAGGGGCTGCGGGAGCGCACGGCGCCCAACTATGTGACCAGCGTGGCTACTCAAGCCATGCGCAACGGCGATTTCAGCGGCTTGCCCGCGATCATGGATCCGTTGGCGGCCACTCCCTTCGCCGGCAATCAAATCCCGGCGTCCCGCATCGATTCGCGGTCCAAGGCCCTGATCAACTATGTGCCGCTGCCCAATGCGCCCGCCTCAGGGCCTGCCGGCACGCTGAACAACTACCGCTGGACCTTGTCGAACATCTCGGACATCAACCGCTACGGATTGCGGATCGACCACCGTTTCTCGGCCAGGGACAGCATTTGGGTGCATTTGAACCACTCGAAAGGGTATCCGTACTTCGTGGCGCAAGCTTATCCCCAAGGTTACGGCTCCTGGGAGAACGGCGGTTATTCCACCCAAAGCTCCAACCTCACCTGGATTCATACCCTTTCGCCAGGCGTGCTGAACGAATTCCGCTACGTTTATTTCCGGCACGCCTCCGTTCGGCAGGGCATGAACCGCAATTTTGATCCGCGCTCCCTTTTCCCGGACTTGTATCCGGTGGCTTACGGCGGTCTGCCAAACATCAACATTGGGAGCCACGTGGGCATCGGCGATTATGGCGGCAGCGATCCCGGTTCTCAGCTTACCCCGCAGTTCATCAATAACGTGACCGTGGTCCGCGGACGCCACACCATCAAGGCGGGTTTGGATTTCGCCCTCCATAAGGCGTTATCACCGCCGGCGGTGGCTGGAAAGGGTTCGTCGCTCGCCTTCGATTCCGGTTTGGGGCGCTTCGATTTCAACGGCCGCTATGCCTTGGGAGGTCAACCCGGGAGCGTTCAGCCGGCGCATTCCTTCGCCGATTTTCTGATGGGGCACCCGGTGGCGGCTTACCGCGCCACCACCAGCCCGAACCTGCTGTTCACCGGACCGAGGTACAGCTTTTTTGTACAAGACGACTGGCGGGTATCGAGAAAGCTGACCCTCAACATCGGACTGAGGTACATGTATCAGTCGTTTTGGAAGGAGCGTAACAACACGCTCTCCAATTTCGACTTCCGCACGGGCAAGCTCGTGATTCAAAGCGACAAGATGCCCTCCCAAGCGCAGGAGAGGTTGGTGAGGGCTTATCCCATCGTCCTGGCGTCCGAAGCGGGCCTCCCGGTCTCGGATCTTCAGGCGGACAAGAACAATTGGGGGCCGCGCGCCGGTTTGGCCTACCGCCCCTTCGCCAACACGCGGACGGTGATCCGGGCGGGCTTTGGGGTCTATTACAACTTCCTGCCGGTCTACATCGGTTTCCGGCAGAGGGGATTCAACAATCCGCCTTTCCTGCTGGCCGAATCCTTCGAGGCGGCGGCGGGAACCAGGCCATCTATCACGCTGGCTGCGCCCTTCCCCGGCGTTGGAGCGATTTCACCCAACGTCAGCCTCACCGCTGTCCAGAAGAACATTAAGAACAGCGAGAGCTACCAGTGGAACGTTACCTTGGAGCGGGAGGTGCGCGCGAATCTGGGCGTGCGGGCGTCTTATGTGGGCAACCACAGCACCCACTTGCCCTGGTATAACTACTCGATCAACTTTTCCCGCGAGCAGATTCCCGGTCCGATTCAGCCCAACCGTCCGTATCAGCCGTGGTCGGACATTCTCCTGCTCGCCGGAGGCGGGAACTCCATCTTGCACCAGTTGCAGTTAGAAGCAATCCAAAGGCTGTATCACGGGTTGAGTTTCCAGATTGAGTATTCGTGGACCCGCTCTTTAGACGACGTCCCGGTGGTCGGCGGGCCTCAAGATCCATACAACGCCCGTGCGTCTCGCGGCAATTCCGATCAAATCCGCCGGCATGTCTTCACCATGGCTTACAGTTACGACTTGCCGTTCGGACGGGGCAAGAAATTCTGGAACTGGCGAAATCCGCTGGCCACCCACGTCATTGGCGGATGGCAGGTATCCGGCATCACCTATCTCCGGACGGGGACGCCGTTTGCGCCTACATTTTCTACCGGAGGACAGCAGGGATGGCGCGCCACCCGCCCGAACCGGGTATCCGGCGTGCCCTTATATCCCTCTGAAAAGACGATGTATCAATGGTTTAACCCGGCGGCTTTCGCAGTGCCCGCCCCGTTCACTTGGGGCAATGCGGCGCGCAACCTTTTGTTCGCGCCCGGCGACATCGTCTTCGACGTCAGCGTCCTCAAGGACTTCGCACTGCGAGAGCGGATGCGCTTGCAGTTCCGGTCCGAGTTCTTCAACTTCCCCAACCATTTCAATTGGGGCGGTCCGGCGTCGAACATCTCGACGACCGCCACCGTAGGCCGCATATCGAGCGGCGGCGACCCGCGGCAGATCCAGTTTGGCCTGAAGCTCTTGTTCTGAGGCGCTCGCCGGAGCGCGGTTTTGTTAGTAGAATAGTGGTTTCTCGTCCCAGCGATAGCTGGACGCCCCGTCTGGCCGCGCGCGGCCGGGCCTAGTTGCGTACCCTTCGGTCCGATAGCTAGAATCAATGAGTTTGAATCGAATGGAGGATTCATGTCCGTTGAGCAAAAAGTGAAGCAGATCATCGTCGAGCAGTTGGGTGTCGATGAGGCGCAGGTCGATCCGACGGCATCGTTTGTCGACGACTTGGGCGCCGATTCCCTCGACATCGTCGAGCTGGTCATGGCGTTCGAAGAAGCCTTTGAGTTGGACATCCCGGACGAGGACGCCGAAAAGATCCAAACGGTCAAGGACGCAATCGACTACATCGAAGCCAAGAAGAAGTAGCCGGGCGGCGTCAGCTCGTCTCCCTTGAAAGAGCCTTCCGAAACGGAGAAAGATTTTGTCTCGCAGAGTTGTCGTAACCGGTGTCGGGTTGATCTCGTGCGTGGGCGTGGGCACGGAGGAAACCTGGGAAGCGTTGTGCCAGGGCCGCAGCGGCATCTCCCGAATCACCTCCTTTGACCCGTCCGGCTTTAACTCTCAGATCGCCGGAGAGGTGAAGGATTTCGATCCCACTCGCTGGATTGAAAAAAAGGAAGTGCGGAAGATGGGGCGGTTCATCCACTTCGCCATCGCCGCTTCCGACATGGCGATGGCTGCCTCCGGCCTCAAGGTCACCGGGGAGACCGCCGAACGCGTCGGGGTGTACATCGGCAGCGGCATCGGCGGCTTCGAAGTGATTGAGCGCGAGCACCGCAACCTTCTCGAAAAGGGACCGGGCCGCATTTCGCCCTTCTTTATTCCGGCAGCGATCGTCAACCTGGCTAGCGGCCATGTCTCGATCCGTTTCGGCGCGAAAGGACCGAATTCGGCTACCGCCACCGCCTGCACCACCGGCGCGCACGCCATCGGGGATTCTTTCAAGATCATTCAGCGCGGTGATGCCGACGCGATGATCTGCGGGGGCGCCGAGGCCGCCATCACGCCCATGGGCATCGGCGGTTTCGCCGCGATGCGGGCGCTATCCCAACGCAACGATGAACCCGAGAAGGCTTCCCGCCCGTGGGACGCGCAGCGCGATGGTTTCGTGGTGGGCGAGGGAGCGGGAGTCTTGATTCTCGAAGAACTCGAGTTCGCCAAGCAGCGCGGCGCGCCGATTCTGGCGGAGATTGTCGGCTACGGGATGAGCGGCGACGCGTTCCACATCACGGCTCCCGCCGAAGACGGCGACGGCGCCTACCGGGTCATGCGGAATGCGCTGCGAGACGCCGGCGTTGAACCCGAAGCGGTCGACTACATCAACGCCCACGGGACCTCCACCGACCTTGGCGACAAGCTCGAAACCTTGGCCATCAAACGCGCCTTTGGCGACCACGCCCGCAAGCTGTGCGTAAGCTCCACCAAGTCCATGACCGGCCACCTCCTGGGCGGCGCGGGGGGCTTGGAAGCAGGCATCACCGTACTGGCCATCCGGGACCAAATCGCCCCTCCGACCATCAATTACGAATTCCCCGATCCCGACTGCGATTTGGATTATGTGCCCAACCAAATGCGGCGCATGAAGATCGAGTACGCGCTTTCTAACTCTTTCGGTTTCGGCGGGACGAACGGCTCGCTGCTGTTTAAGCGCTTCACGGGGTGAGCCCCGATGAAGATCGCGGTCGCCATTAAGCAGGTTCCCTCCCGCGACAGCCACCTGGCGCCGGACGCCGGGGGCGCCTGGATCCGGCAGGATGAGGCCGGCTTCGAAATCAATGAACCGGACGCTTACGCGCTTGAGGCGGCTTTGCAGCTCCGCGACCGGATGGGCGGCGAAGTCATCGCCATCTCGCTTGGGCCGGAGCGGGTCGAAAAGGCGCTCCGCGAAGCCTTGGCCAAGGGCGCGGACCGGGGCGTTCATATTTTGGCGTCGGAGGAGATGATGCAGGACGCCTATGCCGTGGCGTTTAACCTGGCCGGCGCCGTTCGCGGCGAGCAGATGGATCTGACCCTGACAGGACTTCAATCGGATGATCTGGGCGCCGGGCAAACCGGGGTCATCCTGGCTGAACTAGCCGGTCTGCCGCACGCCACCCTCATTATGCAGATCGAACCCCGCGAAAGCGGCTTGCGGGTCCGGCGGGAGCTTGAGGGCGGTTGGTTCCAGTACGTTGACTTGCCGCTTCCCGCGGTGCTCACCGTGCAGTCGGGCATCGCGAAGCTCCGGTACGCCACCCTCCTCGGCATCAAGAAAGCCCGGACCAAGGAAATCCGCAAGATCGACGCGGAAGCGCCGCCGGCTCAGGGCGCGCGCGCCAGGATCGTCCGCGTGTTCGCACCGCAGCGCGCCAAACAGACGTGCTTCCTTCAAGGCGACGCGCGCAGCGCGGCGGCAGCGCTGGTCGAAAAGCTGCGCTTCGAGGCGAGGGTGTTATGAGCGTTCTCGCGGTACTCGAGCACGGCTCCGCCGGGTGGCGCCGTCTCTCGTGGGAAGCTGCGGCCGCAGCGCGGCAAATCGCAACTGCGCTGAATACCAGCCTGGCGTGGGCGGCGTTTGCGCCCATCGACCCCTCGACTGCGGCGGGCTTGGCCGGCGTGGCGTATGAAATCCAGCACCCGGCTCTCGCCGAGTACACCGCCGATGGTTATACGGCAGCGCTGGAAGCTTTACTGAAAAGCATCCAGCCCGAGTTCGTGGTCTTCCCCCACACCTATCAGACCCGGGACTATGCGCCTAAACTCGCCGCCCGCTTCGGGACAGCGTTAGTCAGCGATATTATTGGCCACCGGGTCGAGGACGGGGCGCTCGTGTGCGTACGGCAGTTGTTCCAGGGGAAGCTGCACGCTGACTATCGGTTCACAGGCGAAGGCGTGAAGTTCATTTCGGTCCAAGCGGGCGCCTACCGGGCGGAAACTCCGGGCGGCGAGGCGCCGGCGGTGGAAATCTTTCGCCCCGAAATCGACCCCGCCGCCATTCGCACCCGCCCGCAGCCGCCGTTCCGCGACGCCCAAGGCGCCGTCGACCTGACGGCTGCCGAGCGCATCGTGGCCGCCGGCCGGGGCATCCAGGACGCAGTGAATCTGAGGCTCATCGAAGAGCTAGCTCAGGCTTTGGGCGCCGAAATCGGAGCGTCCCGCCCCGTCTGCGACAACGGCTGGCTGCCCATGGAGAGGCAAATCGGCAGCTCCGGTCAGACCGTCTCCCCGAAGCTGTACGTCGCCGTGGGCATCTCCGGAGCGATCCAGCACTTGGTGGGCATGAAGGGCTCCAAGACAATCGTCGCGATCAACCGCGACCCGGAGGCGCCCATCTTCGAAGTGGCGGACTACGGCATCGCCGGCGATTTGTTTGAGGTCCTCCCGGCGCTCATCGAAGAGCTGAAAAAAGGCTAGCGCTCCACGAGCGGGCTTACTTGCCTTTGCCCGCCGGCGCGGCGGCTTCGGGACGGATCAAGCCCAGAACCTTCCGTAGCTCTGAGTCGATCTCTGCGGCGATCTTGGGGTTGTCCCGCAGGAACTGCCGGGCGTTCTCGCGCCCCTGACCGATCCGGTCGCCCTTATAGCTGTACCAGGAACCGCTCTTCTCGATGATGTTGTGTCCCACGCCGAGGTCGAGCAGGTCACCCTCTTTCGATATTCCTTCGCCGTATAGAATATCGAACTCGGCTTCACGGAATGGCGGCGCACATTTGTTCTTGACCACCTTGACTTTGGTGCGATTGCCCGTCACGGTGTCGCCTTCTTTGATCGCAGCGATGCGGCGGACATCGCAACGCACGGAAGCATAGAACTTCAGCGCCCTGCCTCCGGTGGTGGTTTCGGGGTTGCCAAACATGACCCCGATCTTCTCCCTTATCTGATTGATAAAAATCAGACAAGTATTTGAACGAGAGACGATGCCGGTGAGCTTGCGGAGAGCTTGCGACATAAGCCGCGCCTGTACCCCCATAAAGGAATCTCCCATCTCGCCTTCAAGCTCAGCCTTGGGCACTAGAGCAGCCACCGAGTCGACAACTACGACATCGATCGAATTCGACGCGATCAAGGCATTGGCGATTTCCAGCGCCTGCTCGGCATAATCCGGCTGCGAGACCAGCAGGTTATCGACGTCCACCCCCAACTTTGCGGCGTACCCCGGATCGAGCGCGTGCTCCACGTCGATGAACGCCGCCATTCCGCCTGCTTTCTGAGCCTCCGCCACCACCTGCAAGGCGATCGTGGTCTTACCGGAAGATTCCGGACCAAAGATCTCGCAGATCCTGCCGCGCGGGAAACCACCCACGCCAAGGGCGGCATCGAGCGAGATCGATCCGCTTGATATAGCCTGGATAGGTCCCACCGCCTCGTGAGAACCCAGCCGCACGATGGAGCCCTTTCCGAACTGCTTTTCAATTTGCCCCAGCGTCAGCGCAATCGCCCGCTGGCGTTCCTTTTCGTCCACAGTGTCTCCTTCCCCTTCCCGGAAAGCTCAATTATAGCGTAGCCGGGGGCATCCGGCGGCGTCTTTTTCGTATTTTCTTCGCCCGCCGGGCTCCGGCGATGAAACTCGTCCACCGCTCCCCCCTCGGCGGTGCTATACTCATTGCCGGGATTGTAACACCCGAGGAATTGAAGGTTTAGCGTCTTCTTTCCGTCATCCAGCGCGAGGTGACGTCGTGAACGATTTGCTTATACTGCGTACCATATTCGTCCTGATACTGACGGCGGCGGCTTGGTATCTTCAACCCTTTGGCGTGCCACGCCCGTTTAGCGGGGTGGCAGGGCTGGCGCTAGGAATCGGGATTGTCATTTTCGAGATCCGCCTGAAGCAGGTCAGCTTGAAGAGGCTGATTGGCGCAGCGATCGGTTCGGTGCTGGGGATTCTTGGGGCTTTCCTGATCTCAGTCATTCTTAGCCAAGCGTTCCCCGACAAGACGGGCACCGTGCCGTTCCTGCAACTCGGCGTCGTGTTGTGGATGGCGTACGTCGGCTTGGTGGTGGGCGCCAATAAGGGTGACATGCTGAACTTGTCCGCGCTCGGCGGGCTGTTTGGCGGCGAAAAAGTTACGAAACAGCAGTTCAAGATCCTGGACACGAGCGTGATTATCGACGGGCGCATTGCCGACATCGCCGAAACCGGGTTCTTGGACGGGACGCTCGTAATTCCCCAGTTTGTTTTGCGGGAGCTGCAACTGGTCGCGGATTCGGCGGATTCTTTGAAGCGCAACCGCGGGCGCCGGGGGTTGGACATCCTCCACCGCATCCAGAAAATCGCTCATCTGAACGTGCAGATTCTGGAAGACGACTTCCCCAACATCCGCGACGTCGACATGAAGCTGATCGAGCTAGCCAAGGCTTACGACTGCAAGATTGTCACCAACGATTTCAACTTGAACAAAGTGGCTCAACTGCACGGCGTCGAGGTGCTCAACATCAACGAGCTGGCGAACTCGCTCAAGCCGATCGTGCTGCCGGGCGAGACCATGCGCGTATTCATCTTGAAGGAAGGCAAGGAGTACAACCAAGGGGTGGCGTATCTCGATGACGGCACAATGGTTGTCGTGGACAACGCCAAGAAGGTCATCTCGAAAACTATCGACATCACTGTGACCAGCGTCCTGCAAACCACTGCCGGAAAGATGATTTTCGGGCGTTATGACGAACGGGTGCACGCCATTCACGACAAGGCGGCGCCACCGCACTCCGAGCGCCAGGAGCGCCCGCATGCCTCGCGCGAACACGCCGGCACTCATCCCGGCACGCCCGGACCGCCTGCGGGCAGTTGAGCAACTGAAAGGACCTGGTCGGGTTGACAAAGGATGCCATGAAAGTCTCCGTGATCTTGCCGGCTGCGGGATTGGGCACCCGTATGGGGCGCGCCGCCGCTTCGCCGGAGAAATCTGGCACGAGCCGCAAGCAGTTCATGCTGCTGGACGGTTTGCCCATCATCGTGCACACGATCCGCAAGTTCGTGCATTGCGAGGCGGTCAGCGAAATCATTGTCGCGCTCCGTCCCGAGGATCTGGAGTGGGCGCGGGAACTGCTGACCCGCGAAGCGGCGGGCAAGACTCTGAAGCTCGTGACCGGCGGAGATACGCGCCAGGAATCGGTCGAGAACGCTCTGCGAGAAGTGGCGCCCGACACCGAACTGGTGGCTGTTCACGACGCCGTCCGTCCCTTTGTGGATGAAGGCATCATCCATGCGGTGATCGCGGAAGCCGCGGCGTGCGGCGCCGCCATCGTGGGCATCGTCCCGGTGGACACGGTGAAGCAGGTTCACCGGAACAAGATTCGCGCCACCATCCCCCGGGACAAGCTGATCCTCACCCAAACGCCCCAAGTTTTCCGGGTGGATCTGCTGCGGGAGGCTTTCCAGAAAGCCCGGGAGGACGGCTTCACCGGCACGGACGAATCCAGCCTGGTGGAGCGTCTCGACCGGGTGGAGGTCAGCGTGGTGCCAGGCAGCGACCGCAACATCAAGATCACCAAACCTTCCGACATGGACCTGGCGCGCCTTTTCCTGGCTGAGCAGAAGGCGCGCCGGACGCCGGAATGAACGCCATGGGGGAGATCCGCGTCGGTCAAGGCTGGGACATTCACAGAACCGGTCCAGGGAGGGATTTGATCCTTGGCGGCGTGGTGATCCCTTCCGAATTCGGGCTCGAAGGCCACTCGGACGCCGACGTTCTCGCCCACGCCATCACGGACGCCATTCTCGGCGCTCTGGCGTTAGGCGACATTGGCATGCATTTCCCGGACACTGACCCGAAGTGGAAGGGCGCAGGCAGTCTTCAGTTCCTACGGCACGCCCGTGATCTGGCCGGCGAACAGGGTTACCGCATCGCCAGCGTGGACTCGACTGTAATTCTCGAGCGCCCCAAGCTCAAGGAATACCGGCAAGCCATTCGGGAGAAGCTGGCGGAAACTCTCGGTATCGGCGTGGACCGCGTCTCAGTGAAATTCAAGACCTCGGAGCGGGTCGGACCCGTCGGCGAAGGAAGAGCCGCCGAGGCGCAAGCCGTTGCTACCCTGGTCCGCGGCAGTTAGGCTGTTAGCGCCCGCCTCATCCTCGAATGTTGATATCATGTTGCAGGGGATTTTTCTAAGAGGTTGTCAACATGAAAGCTGAATTGAGAAGCGGCTTGCTCGCCGCGCTGTTATTCCTTCTTGTCCCGGCGCTTTTCGCGCAAAACTACAACGGCAGGATCTCGGGAACCGTGGCGGACAGCACCGGCGCGGTCATTCCTGGCGCTACTGTGGTCATCACCAACACGGGCACCAATTTGAGCTGGAAAGCCACCACGGATTCCAGCGGTTTCTACCAAGTCGTCAATCTCCCGCCCGGCGTGTACAACGTCGAGGCGGAAGCCAGCGGCTTCCGCAAAGCCCTCAAGAGCGGCTATGACATGCCGGACGCCGGGCGCATCACCGCCGACTTCAGGCTGGAAGTGGGTGCGGTGACCGAATCCGTCGTCGTTAGCGAAGTGCTTGGCGAGACGGTGAACACCGTTTCGGGCGAAGTCGCCCGCACCATTGACTCGTCGCAGGTGGAGGACCTCGCTTTGAACGGGCGGAACTACTTGCAGTTGGTTTCGCTGATTCCCGGCGTGGCGCTGCTTGACGAGGATCAAATGGCCACTACCACGAGCCTCAGCGTGACCAACCAGAGCGTCAACGGGACGCGCGGCGGCAGCAACCACCTAATGGTGGACGGCGGCATGAACCTGGACTCGGGAAGCAACGGCAGCCAGAACAACAACGTGGGCGTGGACTTCATCCGGGAACTGCGAGTCCAGACGTCGGCGTTTTCGGCTGAATACGGGCGCAACTCGGGAGCGTCGATCAATGTCGTGACAAAAGGCGGCACGGAGAAGTTCCACGGGAGTTTGTTCGAAGCGATCCGCAACGACAAGTTGGACGCGAAGAACTACTTTTCCCCGGAGAAACCGTCCTTCCGTTTCAACGATTTCGGCTGGAGCTTAGGCGGTCCCATCGCGTTCGGTCCGCTGAAGAAGGGCAAGCTGTTCTTCTTCGGCGGGCAGGAGTGGAAAAAGATCCGGCGCTACACCAACCCCACCCGCCGCACGCTGCCCACGCGCGCTGAGCGCGAAGGCGATTTCTCGCGGCGCACGAACGCGATTTACTACCCCGGCACTCGCACGCCCATCCCGAACAAGGACCTGCGCCCCCTGATGACCGTGGACGGGCGCGCCATCATGAAGGTCTATGACGCCATGGAGAAGTACACGGCGAGCTATGTAGACACACCGACGGCGAACAACGCCATCTTCCAGGTGTTGAATCCCTTCAACTGGCGTCAAGACATCGCCCGCATCGACTGGAAGGCGAGCGACAGGCATTCGGTGTATTTCCGCTGGATTCACGATCACTACGATTTGATCGACCCGTTCGGCACCTTCAATTCCTCGCAGCTTCCGACCACGCCTACCGCCCGGAACCGCCCGGGCTACGGACCGCAGCTTGGCTTTCTGTGGACCGTCAGCCCGCGCGTTTTCAACGAAGCACGCATCAACGCAAGCTGGAACGGGCAACGCACGCCGCTGCGTGGAACTAACTGGCTGCGCAGCACGTACGGCTTCCAGTTCCCGCTGGTATTTGGCGGCAATGGTCCATATGGAAACGGCATCCCCGATGTCTCGATCAGCGGTTTCGCGTCCTTCAACGGACCGGCCCGCGTGTATCTGCTGTCGCCAACCACGGACATCGCGATTTCCGACAACCTGTCGTTCATGTACGGCAAGCACGCGTTCAAGGGGGGCGTCCTGATTATCCGCAACCGGAAGGACCAGAACGGGCGCTCGGTGTACGACGGCAGCGTAAACTTCACCACCTCCGCCAACAACGGCACGACGAACTACGCCTTGGCGGACGCGGCGCTTGGCCAGTTCCAGATTTATCGGGAGGCGGCCAGCGATCCGGTGGGTTTCTTCCGCTTCTCGCAGTACGACGCTTACATTCAGGATTCTTGGAAGATCGCCAGCCGCTTCAGCATTGAGATCGGGCTGCGCTTCAGCCACTACATCCCCACTTACACGGCAGCTAACAACATCGCCAACTTCGTCCCGGCGCTGTATGACCCGGCGAAAGCCGTGCAGGTGACTTCGAACGGTTTGATCGTCCCCGGTTCTGGTAACCCCTGGAACGGCTTGATCCGGGCGGGCGACGGCGTGCCTGACAAGCATGTGGGGCGGGTGGCGGACGCGCGAAGCCCGGAGGTCCTTTCGGTTCCCGCTGGAGCGCCGCGCGGCTTCTACAATTCGTACAACCTTTTCATGCCTCGGTTCAGCTTCGCATGGGCGCCGTTCCGCCACAGCCGCATGGCGGTGCGCGGCGGCTTCGGCGCCTACCACGACCGCATCCAGGGGAACTTGATCTTCTCGCAGCTCAACCTGCCGCCGTTCTCCAAGCAGGTGTCTTACGAGAGCGGTAATCTGGCGAACCCGCTCGGCGGCACCGCCTCCGCCTTGGCGGTGATGGGCAGCATCAACGCGATCGACCCAAACCTCAAGATCCCCACGGTCTACAGCTACAACTTCGGCATCCAGCGCGAGTTGAAATACGGGTTTTTCCTCGACCTGACCTATGCGGGCAACGTCGGGCATCACCTCTTGCGGCAGCCCGACATCAACTTCCCGCCGTTTAGCGTGCTCGCCGCCAATTACCAGATTCCGAGCTCGCAGCGCCCGGTGACCAACGCCATCCGCCCGTATAAAGGGTACTCGACGATCCGGATGTTCCTGAGCGACGCCAATTCAAGCTATAACTCGCTCCAGACCTACCTGACGCGGCGCAAGGGCAACCTGATCCTGACCGTGAGCCACACGTGGTCGCACGCCATCGCCGACGCGAGCAGCGATACGGAGAACGCCGACAGCGGGTTGGAGTACACCAACCGGCGGTTCTTCCGCGGCTCGACGACTTATGACCGGCGGCACATTTTTGTGACCACGTACACGTACCGTATTCCGTTCCTGCGCACGCGCCGCGGATTCCTGGGCAACGCTTTCGGGCGCTGGGAGATCAGCGGCATCACGCGGCGGCAAGCGGGACCGGCTCTGACGCCGGTGGGCAGCGCGACGGGCGTCACGCGGCGGGCGGACTACATCGGCGGTGAAGTCAGCCTGCCTTCAAGCGAGCGCGGTCCGAACCGCTGGTTCAACACAGCGGCGTTCCGGACGGCGCCTAACGACCAGCTCGGCACGGCGGGCGTGGGCATCATCCGCGGACCGGGCTTGTACTTGTGGGATGTGTCCTTGCGGAAGGAGTTCCGGATTCACGAGGGCTGGCGGCTTCAGTTCCGGGCGGACGCGTTCAACCTGATGAACCACGTCAACTTCCGGAGCCTGAACGTCACTACGACCAGCGCGGACTTTGGCACCGTATCCGCTGCCGGACCTTCGCGCAACCTCCAGTTCAGCGCCCGGATTACGTTCTAGCGCGCCCCCAAGGGTGGGGACGCCGCAAGCTAAAGCTCGCGCCACAAACGCCGGCATTCCGTGGCGCAAGCACTCGTGCTTGCCGCGCCTCCACCCGTGGAGGCGCTTAGAGTGCGTCCCCATGAG
>FWPV01005398.1_pt1 | contig 13203 bp, 10 predicted proteins | sample 2228371 | NCBI WGS metagenome assembly FWPV01 (sample SAMEA103939776, study PRJEB20133) | metagenome | reverse complement strand
GTGTATTACGCATTACGTATTACGTACTACGTACTGCGTATTGCTTTGACGATGGCAATGAAGGCTCGCTCAGGGCAAGCCCGGACGCTCCATGTACACCGCTTCCAGGCGGGGGATAATCCCCTGCCAGTCAAAGGCCTCGGCCAGCGCATAGGCGGCCCGCCCCAGTTGCACGCGGCGAGCCGGATCGCGCCAGAGCGATACAACGGCCCCGGCGAACCTGGCCGGGGTATCGGCGATGACCAGTTCACGCCCATCCTGCACCGGAAAGCCCTCGCAGCCCAGACGGGTGCTGACGATCGCCTTGCGCGCGGCGGCCGCTTCCAGAATCTTGAAGCGCGTCCCCCCCCCCATCCGCAAAGGCACCACATACACCGCCGCCCGTTCCACGTAAGCCTGGATATTCTCCACCGCCCCGGTCACCGTAATGGCCGGATGCCCGCGCAAGGTCGCCAGCCATGGATGCGGACGCCGACCGACCACGTAAAAATGCGCGGACGGTTCCTGTTGCAAGATGAGCGGCAAGATTTCTTCCGCGAACCACAACACCGCATCCACATTCGGACGGAAATCCATCGTGCCCACAAAGACCATTTCACACCGGTCCGTGGTTTCCGGTTGACGGGGCCCGGCGGCTTGTTGCCTGACGCCTGCCAGGTCTATCCCATTGGGCACAACAGTCACCGACAGGCCGGGGACCAGCCGGCGCAAGGCCGCCGCATCCGCCTCCGAAACCGCCACGACCGCATCGGCCGCGCGACAGACCCGCGCTTCAAAGCGGCGCAATTTTCGCCACTGAATGAACGAGTACACCGCCCCCAACCACCGCCTGGGCCGGCGCAGGTCGGTTTCAAACACGCGCTGTTGCAACAAATACTCGCAATTATGGTCATCAAAGACAAGGCGAAGCGAGTCTGACCGCCGACCGCTGAGCATGGACGCTTGAAACAGGTAGCGCGCCAGCTCGATGCCCTCGATTTGCACAATATCGTAACGTTCTTCAAGCCATTGCTCTAATCGGCGGGCCAGGAGCGGCGACCATAAACGCAAAGCCATATCCGGCCACGGCGAAAGGAGCGTATCGCGGGCACGCACGGCCAGGCCGCGCTGCGGCATCATAACCCCCTCCACCCGGCGACACAGGTCCTGCAAAGGCGTAGACGCCAGTTCATCCGGCGACTCGATAAACGAAAGCAAATCAATTTCGTGGCGCGCCGCCAGCCCCTTGAGCAGATAATAGTTGCGCAGGGTCGTGCCTTTTTGGGGCGGATAAGGGCATTGAGGGGTAAGGAATAAAAGACGCATTTCAACTCCGCGCCAATACCATGCGATACACCGCGCGCGTTTCCTGCGCCGTCTTGCGCCATGAAAAACGCGCCGCCTGGGCATAGCCGGCCTCCACCAGCCGCGCCCCCAAGGCCGGCTCGGTCAACAAATGGAACATGGCCTCCGTCAGCGCAACGGTGTCTTCAGGATCAACCAACCACGCGGCCTGCCCCGCAATCTCTGGCAGCGAAGCCCGCCGGGCGGCAATCACCGGCACGCCGCACGCCATCGCCTCCAGCACCGGCAAGCCAAAACCCTCGTAAAACGACGGCAGGACAAAAACGCCCGCGCCATTATACAAGACCACCAGCAACTCATCATCCGGGTTTTCGATAAACCGCACGCGCTCGCTCAGGTTCAACCGTTCGATGAGGGCCAGGCTATCTTCATACAGCCAGCCGCGCCGCCCGGCCATCACTAACGGCGGGGCCTCACAAGCCTCGCACAAGGCTCGATACGCCGCCAGCAACCCGGGGATGTTTTTACGCGGTTCGAGCGTGCCGGTGAACAAAACATAGCCAGGCGCCAGGTGCTGACGCGCCAGGACGGCCGTGACCTGTTCGGCCGGCAGCCGGCGATACATCGGATGGGCGGCCAGCCACACCACGCTGATTTTATCTGCCGGCACCCCAAGCAGACGGAGCATATCGTCACGGGTCGCCTGCGAATCGGCCAGAATGTGGTCGGCAACACAGACCGCCCGCTGAATCTGATCGTTGTAATAGCGGCGACTGGCCGCCGTCAAAAATTGGGGATACAACAAAAAATTGAGATCGTGGACGGTGATGACGCGCCGAAACGAGCCGCGAAAGGGAGGGATGAAATCCGGGCTGTGCAACAAATCCAGGCGCAAGCGCGCCAGTTCCACCGGCAAAGTCAGCTGCTCCAGACGATGATGCGGCGGCGTCCAGAGCATCACGCGCCGCACACGCGCCTCCCCGGCCAGGCCGGCTCTATCCTTGCGACTCTGTAAAACGACAAAAGCCTCATCGGCCTGGTCATCCAGCCGGACCAAAGCATCAACCAGATGCCGCGTGTACTGGGCAATGCCGCCGCGCTGGTAATACCACAACCGGGCGTCAATGCCGATGTTCGATAACCGACCTGCCATGTCCGTTGGTCACCTTCCGCTCCGATTATAGTGAGTTATCCCGCTCCGTCAAGCCGCGTCCACGCACATCACCACTGAATGTGTTATAATCACACGGGATGTTACCCCGGGCCGGCCTTGCATCCCATGCCCTGGGGCAGGAGAATCGGAGGTCCCATGGAGTTTAATCAGACGCAACAAATGCTCAACTGGCTGGAAAGCGAGCGCATCAAAGACAAACAAATCATCAGCGCCCTGCAAGAGCGCGTGGCGGGTCAAACCGGCGAATTGACCGCGCAGGCCAAACGCATCCAGGAACTGGAAACCGCTCTGGCCGATACGCAAGCCCGACTGGCCAAGGCCCTGCAACTCCAGGAGATGCTCAAAGAGTTCAAAGACGAGCTGATCGCCGAGATGAATCGCCGCGAGGAGACCCGCCAGAAGGCCGTCCGCGAAGCCGAGCGATTACACAAGGCCGAAATCGAGACGCTGGGACGCGGCATCGCCGAGGTGCGCAAAGAACTCGCCCGCATCAAGCCGCTGGAAGATGAATTGCCCCTGCGCCGCGCCGAAGAACGCCGGCTTTCGGAACTCATCGCGCGCGTGAGTCAGCGGGTAGATGACCTGAGCATCCGCACCGACGAGCGCATCCAGGCGACTATTTACCTGGAAGAAGGGCGTCGCCAGGACACCCGGCGCATCGCACAACTCGAAGAAATTACCGCCGGACACCTCAAACGCTTGGACACCCTGACCAGCAAGCAATCATTGCTCGAAGAATCCTTTCAGCGTTTGCCGCCGCGCATTGACGAAATACACAAGCGCGTGGCCGCTCAGGACAAACTCATTGAGGAATTGCGCGTCAGCGAATTCCGGCGCACTCAGGAGATGAAAGGTTGGATCGAAGAGATCGAAAAGCGTACAGAGCCGATCCCGGACCACATCGCCGCGTTTCAACAACTGCAAGAGCAGGCGCAAATCAACCAGCGTTACCTGGCAGAAATCAAAGGCTTCAAAGAGCGGCTGGAAGGTCGCCAGGCCGAAGTTGCCGAAGCGCAACGCCTCGCCGAGGAGCGCATCAAGCGTCATCTGGAAGAATTCATCATCGAACAAGAGAAACGCTGGAAGCGATTCATCACCGAAGCCGATGAAAAATGGAACGCGCACGAACGCATCCATCGCCCCATCTCGGAACGCCTGGAAGGGCTAGATACCAAATTTGCCCCGATCTATGAGCAATTGGAGGCCTTGTGGGAAATCCACGAGGCGTGGAGCAAGCTGCAGCGCGCCACAACACGCGAGTGGGTCGAGAGTTACGGCGAATTGGCCCAGCGCCGCAAGACCCTGGGGCGACCCGAACCCGGCCCCCTGCCGCAAAAACCCAACCGTAAATCCGATCGTATCGAGTAACGGTCACTCACACAGGTTCAAATATGCATGTCATTGGAACGGCTGGCCATGTAGACCATGGCAAATCTACACTGGTTCACGCGCTGACCGGCATCCACCCGGATCGGCTCAAGGAAGAGCAAGAGCGCGAAATGACGATTGACCTGGGCTTTGCCTGGCTGGAACTGCCCGGCGGCGAAAGCGTGGGCATTGTGGATGTGCCCGGCCACATTGACTTTATCGAAAACATGTTGGCCGGGGTCGGCGGCATAGACGCCGTGTTATTTGTAGTCGCCGCCGACGAGGGCGTTATGCCGCAAACACGCGAGCATCTGGCAATTCTGGACCTGCTCAAAGTCAACACGGGCGTGGTCGCGTTGACCAAATGCGACCTGGTGGAGGCCGAGTGGCTGGAATTGGTGACGGCTGAATTGACCGAGACGCTGCGCGGCACCTGTTTGCAAGAAGCGCCCATCATCCCGGTCAGCGCCCGCACCCGGGTTGGATTAGATGAACTGCGCGCCGCATTAGCGCGTATCCTGGCCACCTGTCCGCCGCGTCCAGACCGCGGCCGGCCCCGCCTGAGCGTGGACCGGGTGTTCACCATCGCCGGCTTTGGCACGGTCGTCACCGGCACACTGATAGATGGCACCCTCTCGCTCGGACAAGAAGTCACCATCTTGCCGCGCGGCCTGACGGCGCGCGTGCGCGGCCTGCAAACGCACAAGACCAAAATCGAGCGTGCCAGCCCCGGCAGCCGCGTGGCCGTGAATCTGAGCGGCGTGGACATCAATCAGGTGCAGCGCGGCGATGTGATTACCACCCCCGGCTGGCTTCAGCCAACGCTTTTGGTAGACACACGCTTTGAACATCTGGTCAATGCGCCCCGCCCGTTGCGCCACAACCGTCAGGTGAAATTGTTCTACGGCGCCGCCGAAGTGCTGGCCGATGTGCGTTTACTGAACGATGAGCAATTGCCCCCCGGCGCAAGTGGCTGGGTACAGTTCAAACTCTATGCGCCGCTGTGTCTGGTCAAAAACGACCGCTTTATCGTACGCCTGCCTTCGCCTTCCATCACTCTGGGGGGGGGAGTGGTCATTGACCCGCAGCCGGGGCGCCGCCATCGCCGCTTTCAACCCGAGGTCATCACACGTCTGGAAACCATGGCGCGCGGCAGCCCGGCCGAGATTTTGCTGCAAGCCCTGGAAACGGGCGGCGTCATGTCATCGGACGATTTATTCAAACGCACCGGTCTGGCCCGCGAAACGGCGCAGGCCGCCCTGGACGAACTGCTCCGATCCGGCGACGTGCTCAAGTTGGGCGAAACGTTGCTGGTTTCACACAGCGTATGGGCGACGCTGGGGCGACGCATCGCCGATGAACTGCGGGCCTATCACAAGGCCTATCCCCTGCGTTCGGGCATGTCGCGTGAGGAACTCAAGAGCAAACTGGGCTATCCGCCCAAGGTGTTCACCGAAATCATCGGGCGTGCCATCGCCGAGGGACGGCTGGTGGAATCCGGCGCAGTCGTGCACGCGCCGGACTTTGCGGTGACCTTTTCGCCGGAGCAACAACGCACTGTGGACCACCTGCTGGCGCGTTTCCGCCGCGAACCTTTTACGCCACCCTCGGTCAAAGAATCCGAGGCGGCCATCGGCCCCGACGTGCTGAACGCCTTGCTCGAAAACGGGACGCTGATCAAACTGAGCGAAGAGGTCCTCTTTTTGAGCGCGACCTTTGAGCAAATCGTAACACGCCTCAAGGCCTACATCACACAAAATGGCCGCATCACGCTGGCCCAGACACGCGACCTGTTCAACACCAGCCGGAAATATGCCCAGGCGATATTGGAATACATGGATGCCAAAGGCATCACACGCCGCGTGGGGGATGATAGAGTATTGAGGTGACGTTTAGAGCCGACAAAGCAATCCCCCGGCCAGGTCGCTGCTAGAGCCGGTCTCCAGACCGCGCTCTTGCCCGGTCAGAGACCGGCAAGAGCCGTAGGGCGGCTCGCCATGACAGGTCCGCGCTGCTGGCATTGTCATTGCGAGGAGGCCCGCAAAGCGGGCCGACGAAGCAATCCCCCGGCCAGGGGAGGGAGATTGCTTGCCCGGTCAGAGACCGGCAAGAGCCATAGCCAGGGGAGGGAGATTGCTTCGCTGCCTCCAACTACTTTTCATCACGCCAGACGAACCGTCCCCCCACCACCGTCCCCAGGACGCGCGCCTTTAGAATCTCCATCGGTTCGATGGCAAAGATGTCCCGGTCCAAAATCGTCACATCGGCCCATCGGCCGGGCTGAAGCGAGCCGAGCCGATTTTCCAGCCCGGCCGCATACGCCGCTCCCCAGGTAAAGCCGCGCACGGCCTGTTCCACGGTCAACCGTTGGGCAGGATACCAGCCGTCCGGACCGGGCGAGCCATCGGCGCGACGGCGCGTGACGGCCGCGTGAATCCCGACCAGCGGCTCGATCGTCTCGACCGGACAATCCGACCCAAAAGCCAGAATGGCACCGCGTTCCAGGAGCGACCGAAAGGCATACGCACCCACGCCGCGCCGCCCCCAGTGTTTTTCCACCATGAGCATATCCGAGGTGGCGTGAATCGGTTGCATCGAAGCGATAATCCCCAGCCCGGCAAAACGTCCTATATCGTCTGGATGTAACAATTGCGCATGCTCGATACGATGGCGTAGTGCGTGTGGCGTATGACGCATGACGTCCTGGTACACATCCAGGATTTGCCGGTTGGCTTTGTCGCCGATGGCGTGAATGGCGCAAGCCAATCCGGCCCGGGTGGCCCGCTTCACCGCAGCGTGAATCGTCTCAAGACTCGTGGCAGCAATGCCGGTATCGTCAGGCGCAGAATCATAACCTTCCAACATCAAGGCCGTGCGCGGCCCAAGCGCGCCATCGGCAAACATTTTCACCGCGCCAATGCGCAGCCTGTCATGCCCCCAGCCGGTGCGCAAACCGAGCGCGATGGCCTGTTCGAGATAATCGAACGGGATACTTTTGATCACGCGCAGGCTCAGTTCGCCACGTTGATCGAGCACCTGATACGCGCTCAACGCCAGGGGGCCATCGAAATCGTGAATCCCGGTCAGCCCGGCGCGATGAGCCACCGGCAACGCCTGCCGGATCGCCTCGACCACTTGATCCAGCGAAGGTTCGGGGATAAGCCGGTCTACCAGTTTCATCGCCTCTTCGAGCAAGATACCGGTGGGCTGTCCCTGGGCATCGCGCACAATCTGGCCGCCGGGGGGATCGGGCGTTTGCGCAGTAATCTGCGCCGCTTCCAATGCGCGCGAATTGACCCACAGGGCATGGCCGCTCTTGGCGTACAGTGCAACCGGATGGTGGGGCACCACGCTATCCAGGTGCGCGGCGGTGGGCAGGTCGCCTCCCCAAACGTTATGATTCCAGCCGCGGCCGGTGAGCCAGTTCGAGAGGGGACCTGGAGACGCAGCGCGTTCGGCCACGCGCGCCAACGCCTCAGCCAGCGTCGAGGTTTCGACATTAACCATTTGCAATCCCAAAGCAAAATGCTGAAAGTGCAAATGGGCATCGGTCAACCCTGGTAGGGCGCAGCCGCCGCGCAAATCCACCGCTTCCCCGCGGGCGTGCAACAGACCGCGCGCCGTCTCAGCCTCGCCCACGTAAATGATTTTCCCCTCACGCACGGCCAGGGCTGCCGCGCAAGGTCGCACCGGGTCCAGCGTATAAATCTTGCCGTTGAACAAAACCAGATCGGCGTCCATTCACCTAATCTCCAACCAGCCGCTGGTAAATCGCATCGAGTTCCTCATCGGAATAATAATGGATGACGATGCGCCCGCCTTTCTTGCTGTGGAACAATTCGACCCGCGTGCCGAGCGATTGCTGGAAACGTTTTTCGATGGCGCGTATCTCGGCCGAGACGGCGACAGGTCTGGCTTTTTTGGGGCCGGCCAGCCAGCGGCGCACCAATTCTTCCGTCCGGCGCACCGAGAGCGCGTGGCGCGTGACAACGGTCAGGGCGCGCAGTTGCAATTCCTCTTTGTCCAATCCCAACAGGGCGCGGGCATGGCCTTCGCTGATTTTCCCTTCGGCCAGACTGATTTTGATGGGCGCGGGCAGACGCAGCAGGCGCAAGGCATTGGCCACCACCACGCGCGATTTGCCCACGCGCCGGGCCACCTGATCTTGCGTCAGGCCAAATTCGTCCATCAATTGCTTATAAGCCCCCGCCGCTTCCAATGGGTTGAGGTCCGCCCGCTGGAGATTTTCCACCAGAGCCAGCTCTAACATTTGCTGCGGCGCGACCTCCTTGATAATCACCGGCACAGTGGACAATCCGGCCAGTTGCGCCGCACGCCAGCGCCGCTCGCCGGCAATCAACTGGTACTGAGGAAGGGTCGTCGAGGATGGAATTGTTGTGACGATAAGAGGTTGAATCAAGCCATGTTCGCGGATAGAAGCGGCCAGCTCTTCCAGCGCGGCCGGGTCTATGGCCATGCGCGGTTGATGAGGATTGGGAACAATCGCATCTACCGGCACCGTCGTGACACCGGTCGCCTCGCTCACCTCCGGCGCCGGGATCAACGCGCCTAACCCTTTACCTAATCCACTTTTACGCGGCATTGTGAACGCTCCTTCATAGGGCCGGTCCCAGCGCGCCGGCAAGGCGAGTCTCAGTAGCTCCAAATGCTGGCTCGTAGTAACCGCTTCAGCGGTTTTCTGACGGCTAAAGCCGTCACTACGAACGTGAAAATTCGATCTACTGAATCTCCTCCTGGGGTTTGCCGGCGCTGTCGCCGGCGATCAATTCCATCGCCAAAGCCTGATAAGCCAACCCGCCGGGCGACTTGGGCGCATAGGTCAAAATGGTCTGACCGTAACTGGGCGCCTCTGAGAGCCGCACGCTACGCGGCACAACGACTTGAAAGACCTGGCCGGGGAAATGCTGGCGAATCTGTTCGACTACCTGTTGCGATAAATTGGCGCGCCCATCGTACATCGTCATCAACAACCCGCGCACGCGCAGGGCCGGATTCAGCGAACGGCGCACCAGGTTAATCGTCGTCATCAACTGGGTCAGTCCCTCCAGCGCAAGGTATTCACATTGCACCGGGATAATGACACCGTGCGCCGCACTGAGCGCATTGACCGTCAACAATCCCAACGAGGGCGGGCAATCAATGAAAATATAATCGTACTGATCGCGCACCGGCCGCAGGGCGGTCCGCAGGCGCGTTTCCCGCCCGCGCAATCCCACCAGCTCAATTTCCGCGCCGGCCAGTTCCGGTGAGGATGGAACTACATACAACGGCAGACGCGGGGTCACTTGCAAGATGAGATCGGCCAGCGGCGACTCGGCCACCAGCGCATCATAGATGGATTGCGAAAGCGAGCGATGGTCAAGACCCAGACTGATGGTGGCATTGGTCTGCGGGTCTATATCAATGACCAGCACCCGCTGACCGGCGGCGGCCAGGCACGCGCCCAAATTGACGGCGGTGGTGGTCTTGCCTACGCCACCCTTTTGATTGGCAAAAGCATAAATACGTGACATCGTGCAACGGGCAATATGAAACGCACAACGGGAACGTCACCCATGTGACGTGCGGCACCGCTCCACTTCCGCCGGGGTGGGGATACCTTCCAGGCCGCGTCGGGTGACAGAAGCAGCGGCCAGGCAGGTAGCAACCTGCGCGGCCTCATAAGGATTACCGGTCTGACGCAGGCCAATAAAAAAAGCCGCCGCAAAAATATCGCCGGCCCCGGTCGGGTCCACTTCACCGACGCGCGGAGCAGGCACATGGACCGGCTTGCCTCGAACGTATAACGTGGCCCCCTGCGCCCCGCGCGTGACCACCAGCACCGGAGTGTGCGCCGCCCACCCGGCCACCAACAGCTCATCGCCACCCACGTCTTCGAGGCTGAACACCAGCGCATCCAGACGCGGCAACACCCAATCCTGATCTGGCCAGGCACACGGATAAACGCGCCCATCACCATCCCAGGTCCGCAGCCATCCCTGCGGCGTCACCCCAACCAGCGCGCCGGGGAAAGCGGTCACAAGCGCCGCGTCCACTTCTTGCGCGACCGGGCCCAGATGAACAATGGCGGCCTGTCGCCAGGTCGGCGGCACATCGGCCTGACGCAGCGGGACGGCCTGAGCGTGAATCCATTGTCGGCGAACGCCCTGGTCATAGCGATTTTCAAACGTGGTGGTCACAGCCGAGGGTAAACAATGGACGGTCACATCGGGCAAAGCCTGCTCAAACGAGAAATCCGGCGCAGCGCCGGTGAGGGCCGCCACCTTCAGTCCGAACGCGCGCGCCGTGCGCGCCGCATACGTCACCGTGCCGCCAAAACGCAAAGCGAACCCGGCGCGCCCCCGGCCGCCCCCCGCCTCAGCGACACACGGGATAATATCCTGGCACACATGCCCGATGACCAGATAATCCGGCGCGGTGGACATAGGACGTTGAGCGTCAAGCGTTGAGCGTTGAGCGTTGAACGTCGAGCGTTGAGCGTTGAACGTCGAGCGTTGAGCGGCGAGCGGCGAGCGTTGAGCGTTGAACGTTGAGCGTTGAACGTTGAACGTTGAGCGTTGAACGTCGAGCGTTGCACTCTACGCTCCACGCTCCACGCTCTACTTTTTTCTTGGAATGATGGTCACCTTGCGACGGTCGCCGCGCCCCACGCTTTCGGTGGTCACGGTGGGATGGTCGCGCAGGGCAATGTGAATGATGCGCCGTTCGTAAGCCGGCATGGGCTCCAGCGCCACCGGCTTGCGGGTTGCCGCCACGCGCTCGGCCATCCGCCCGGCGAGTTGCTTGAGTTGATTTTCACGGCGCGCTTTGTAGCCCTCAATATCCACGATCAAATCAAAGCGGCCTTCGAGCTGATGCACTTCACGCGCCAGGATCAGGCGCGTGAGATATTGCAAAGCATCCACCGTCTCACTGCGCCGGCCAATCAACACGCCCAGGTCATCGCCCCGCACATCCAGGACGAGCCGGGCGCGCGGTTTTTCGGGCCGCGCCTCGTAAACTTCCCAGCGTGATTTGATCTGTGCTTTGACGCGCATCTTGTTGAGCAACTCTTGCAAAGTCTGAACTGCATCGCGGGCGATGGCCTCTTCATCTCCTCCCAGCGTGAGGCCGGCCGCTGCCAGCGCAGAAACGGCCGGCTTGTTCACCGTCAGGCGCACACGCGCTTCACGCGGCCGGATGCCGCCGATGCCACGCACCCCCTGGTCCAACACTTGAACACTGACCTTGTCGCGTGTGACATTCAACGCATCCAGCCCGCGCTGAATCGCGTCATCCACCGTCACTCCCACCGCTTCGATACTTTACAACTCTTCCATCTCATTCACTCTCGCGTTTTGTGTTACGATTTGCGTCTTCGTTTCGGGCGGCCGGCCGCGCGTCGGGCGATTCCCCCCTCCAAAGCCGGCGCGGCAGAAGTCGAATCCGATAGCAACACCGGTTGCGGAGCAGGTTGCCCCATGCCCGTGCGCCCCACCAGCCAATACTGCACCATACCGACCAGATTGGCAATGAGAAAATACAACCCCAGCCCGGAGGCATATTGGGCCGTGATGAGGCCGAATACGAGCGGCATCGTAAGCATCATGCTGCGATTGAGCGATTCGCTCTGCGGATCGCCGGTAGAGGGAGGCGTCATGACCTTTTGTTGCAAATAGGTCGTGACCACAACCAGAACAGGCAAGATGTAATACGGGTCAGGTTGCCCCAGGTCCAGCCAGCGCAGCGGCCCCAAATCCAGGCGATTGTTCAAGGGCAAAAGCATGCTCAATTGCGGCAAAAAGGGGTACAGGTGTTTGGACAGGTCAAACAGTTGCAACGGATTGACAGCCATGACACGGACAATCGCCTGATACATGCCCATCATAATGGGCAGTTGGATCAGCAAGGGCAGACAGCCGCCCAAAGGATTGATGCCGGCCTTTTTATACAGTTCCATCTGCGCCTGCGCCAATCGTTCCCGATCCTTGCCGTATTTCTTCTGCAGGGCCTGCAATTCCGGCTGCAAGGTTTGCATGGCCCTGGCCTGCTTTTGCTGCGAGATGGTCAGGGGATACAGGATCAACCGCAGCACAATGGTAAAAATCGTGATGGCTATGGCAAAGTTATGGCCCAGGTAATTGTAAATCAACAACAACGCATTGATAAAAGGTTGCAAAATCACTAAATCCCACACGCTACTTGCTCCCCTCACTTGTCGGCGGGAAATACCAGCGCACTATATCCAGAGCGACCCGACCGTCCTTATAGAGCATCACCGGGGTGCGTGGGGCGGCCGGCGATTGTTCCCGAGACAAAGCCGCCACATCCACGCCGTACAATTGCACCGGTCCGCTGAGCGTGGCCAGAATCAAGGTGCCCTCTTGCAGCACCGGGGGCGTCAGCAGCCGGGCGCCGGGCGCGGTCGCCATCCAGCGAACCGAACCGCTGTCCAATTCAAGCGCATACAGGTTCCCCACATCGGTCACCACGATCAACGCATCTCCGGCCAGGAGCGGATTGGCGCGCACCGCGCCTTCCACCTTGACCGGCTGAGACCAGCGCGGTTGTCCGGTCCCGGCCTCCAGGGCATGCACAAACCCGCCCAGGTCACCCACATAAACCGTATCGCTGATGACTGCGATGCCATCCCATATCCAGTGAGAGACGGCGTAATCCCAATCGGGCTGACCGGTTCGGGCGTCGAGCGCGTACAGGTGATTATCGAACGAACCGACATACAGTCTATCGCCACTCAACACCGGCGAGCCGACCAAAGCCCCTTGCGCCTGCTCAAAGCGCCACAGTTCCCGGCCGTTCTGGTTCACATCCAGCGCGATGAGCTTGTGTTCCAGCGTGCTGACATACAACCGCCCATCGGCCAGCGCCGGCCTGGCCCACACACGCCCGCCCACCGAGACGTCCCAGATGGGCTGGCCGGTATTGGCGTTCACGGCATAAACCCGGTCGCCGGCCGCCACATACAACACCTGTTCACGCGCCACCAACCCGGCAAAAATGTTGGCCAGAGGCGATTGGCCTTCGGGCGGGAACAGCCAGCGCAACTGCCCCGAATTTTTATCCAGGGCCAAAATGCGCCCTTCATCATGCGGTTGCCCATCGCTGCCCACAAACACCAGCGACCCCCAGACCTCCGGCGAGGCATGGACCGGCAGCACTTGTGTCCCAGAGCCCAACCAACCGGTCTTGGTGACCTGGGGTTTGAAGGTCCAACGCACGGTCCCGTCAGCCACTTCCACAGCCACCACCTTATCGGTGGCTGTCAGATAAACCACACCCTCTTGCAGCGTCAACCCGGCCCAACTGGTGGGCGGCAACGCGCCACCGCCGCAACCGGCCAGTGACAAAACAAGTAA
>FWPV01012349.1_pt1 | contig 13207 bp, 10 predicted proteins | sample 2228371 | NCBI WGS metagenome assembly FWPV01 (sample SAMEA103939776, study PRJEB20133) | metagenome | reverse complement strand
CACCCCTATGGCTTCCTTGCGCGTCATCTGGCCGCCGCTCGGGTATTTTCATCGTTCGGGGTGGCGTGCGTCAACGGCCATGAAAGTTAGCTTCTAACTTCTAATTCCTAATCCCTAACTACTAATCCTGTTCCTGCCCTCCGCCTTGGCCCGATACAGGGCCTGATCGGCGCGCCGTAGCAGATCATCTACACACTGGCAACCGTCGGCGCATGGGGCGAGGCCGATGCTGATGCTCAAGGGGATGGAGTTTTCGCCGGCCAAGAACGGCTGGGCGGCGATGGCCGCACGCAACCGTTCGGCGAGCTGGGTGGCGGCGGACAGGGGGGTATCGGGGGCGAGGACCAGGAATTCCTCGCCGCCGAAGCGGGCCACCACGTCGCCCGCTCGGGCGGTGGCGCGCAGGCGCCGGGCCACCTCCACCAGGGCGGCATCGCCCGCTGCGTGCCCGAAGCGGTCGTTGATGGCCTTGAAGTGGTCGATGTCGATGGACAGCGCGCACAGGGGCCGCCCCGTGCGCCGGGCTGTGGCGCATTCCTGCATGAGGCGCGCCACCATGTAGCGCCGGTTGGGTAGCCCCGTGAGGGCGTCGGTGAGGGCGGCGGCCTCGGCCTTCTGCAGGGCTTCGGCCAACTCCACGTTGCGCCGCACCAGCTCGCGCTTGAGGCCGATCATGCGTCGGCCCGCGGACAGGCGCGCCAGCAGGACGCGGGCGTCGAAGGGCTTGACTACATAGTCGTCGGCCCCCAGGGCGAAGGCGCGGGTCAGGGTGTCGGTGTCGTTCAGTATGGTCACGACGATGAGGTAGATATAGCGACCGTCTTCGTGGGCGCGAAGCCGCTCGATGAGTTTCAAGCCATCGCCCGGCATGACCAGGTCGGTGAGCACGATGTCCGGCAGCCAGGAAATGGCCAGGGCGAGCCCCGCCTCAGCATCCGCGGCCAGGCGCATCGCGTAGCCCGCCTTGGCGAGCAGCCCCTCCAGCAGCCGGGCCATGGCGGCGTCGTCTTCCACCACCAGCACACGCAGGCGCCCCTCGTCAGGGATTGCGGCGCGGGCGGCCAGTTCCACGAAGGGGGTGGGCAGGGCGACGGGCACGGCCAGCAGCTCCCCCCAGTCCCGCCAGGTCTGCAGGATGACGTCGCCGAAGGCGATGAGGTCCACCACGCCCAGGGCGGCGGCGTCCGCTTCCAGGGCCTTGAGGGTCTCGAGCCGCGCCTCGTCCGGCTGGGCGAGGCAGTCGGCCAGACGATGGGCGAGGCGCAGGGTGGCGGTCACCTTCCAGGGACGCTCGCCCTTTTCCATGGGCCAACCTTCTTCCGGCAGGGCGTGCCAGCGCACTGCCTCCTGGAAGAGTTTGGGAAAACCCCAGTCCGCCAACAACAGTGCCGACAGCTCCAGGTGATCCATGCCGAGGTGCCGCCTTTCCGCCTCCGCCAGGACCGCCGTGTCCTGGCCCTGTTGTGCCCGCAAAAGCTGCGGATAGGCCTCGGGCTCCAGGTCGAGCAGGGCGAGTTTACCGATCTCTGCCACCAGGCCCAGGGTGAACATCTCGGCGGCGGGGGCGGCGCGGGTCACGGTGCCCAGGGCCTGGGCGGCGCAGCCCTCCGCCAGGGACCTGGACCAGAAGGCGGGGTAGTCGAAGCCCTCGCCCAGCTCCGCCCGCCGGGCATCGATGAGGGAGAAGGCCAGCACCAGATTGCGCACCGTGGGCAGGCCCAGGAGCATGAGCACCTCGGGGGTGATGGCCACCGCGGGCCGGGGCCGGGCATAGGCGGCGGAGTTGGCCAGGCGCAGCAGCCGGCCGGCCAGGGCCGGGTCGCTCTGGATGAGGCGCACGATTTCGGGTAGCGGCGTGTCCTCCCGCTCCAGCTTGAGCATGAGCTGCCGGGCCACGCGCGAGGGCCCCGGCAGCCGGCCGCTGGCCCTGAGATCAGCCAGGCGTTGGGCATCGATCATGGCTTCTCCCTGTCTTCTTGGTAACGGTCATGAATGGCCAGTACATCTTCCCAGGCGCCAAGGAAAACGTCCACCAGGGCTGGGTCGAAGTGCCTGCCCGCCTGCTCCTGGAGAAAGGCGCGGGCCCGCTCCAGGGGCCAGGCCTTCTTGTAGGGGCGCTCGGAGGTCAGGGCATCGAAGACGTCGGCGAGGGCGACGATGCGGCCGTAGAGGGGAATGGCCTCGCCTTGGAGACCTTGGGGATAGCCTGAGCCATCGAACTTCTCGTGGTGGGCAAGGGCGATGACGGCGGCCGCCTGCAGCAGGGGCGAGGCGGACTGGGCCAGGATCTCGTAGCCGATGCGCGGGTGGCGCTTCATGATCTCGAACTCGGCCTCGTCCAGCCGGCCGGGCTTGAGCAGGATGGCGTCCGGGATACCCACCTTGCCGATGTCGTGCATGGGGCTAGCCTCCAGGACGAGCTCTTGCTCGGCGGCGCAAAGCCCGATGCGCTCGGCGATGAGGCGCGAATAATGGGACATGCGCAGTAGATGCGCACCGGTTTCCGGGTCTCGGTATTCGGCGGCGCGCGACAGGCGCAGGATGGTCTCCTTCTCGCGGCTACGGATCTCGGCGGTGGCCTTGGCCACCTCCTCGGCGAGCCAGGCCGCCCGGTCGGCCAGCTTGCGCTCGGCGTCGATGAGGGCGAGCTGGTTTTTGACGCGGGCGGTGAACTCGGCGGCGTCCAGGGGCTTGTTCAGGAAATCCCGCGCCCCCAGCTCCAGGGCCTGGTAGCGCACTTCCCGCTCCAGGTCGGCGGTGATCATGATGACGGGGGTGGCGGCGCGCCCAGGCAGGGCCTGGAGCCTGCGCATGAATTCCAGCCCATCGAGCGCCGGCATCATGTAATCGAGCAGGATCAGGTCGGGCCGGTTTTCCGCGCACCAGTCCAGGGCCAGCACGGGGTCCTCCAGGGCGAGGGTCTCCACGCCGGGCAGTTTGGCGAGCAGCCGCTCGATGAGGGCCAGATTAGTGGGGGTGTCATCCACGGCGAGGATGAGGGCCATGGCTTCAGTCTCCTTGAGGGTGAACGGGGCAGCGGCGCAGGAAGGCCTGGCTGGCCGCCTCCAGTCTGACTAGAGGCTCGGCGGCGATGCGCCCGGCGCGCGCCGCCTGTTCCAGCGCCTCGGCCAGTTCGGTGAGCGCGCGTGCGCCCACGCTCGCGGCGGAGCCCTTGAGCTCGTGGGCCGCTGCTGCCAGGGCTTGGACATCCTGACCGCTTGCCGCCACCTGGAGGCGGCGGATGAGGTCGGGCAGCCCACGGGCGAAGATGGCGAGAATCTCCCGCGCCAGGGCCTCATCCCCGCCCGTGGCCCGCGCCAGGGCCTCTTCGTCCAGGACTTCCACCGCAGGCAGGGTTGGCGGCGGTGCGAGGGTGTTGCGCGCCAGCACCGCCTCCAGCCGCTCGCGGGTGACGGGCTTGCTGAGGTAATCGTCCATGCCGGCCGCCAGACACCTTTCCCGGTCGCCTTCTAGGGCGTTGGCGGTCATGGCCACGATGCGGGTGCGGGGCCGGCCTGTGGTGGCCTCCAGTCTGCGGATCTCGGCGGTGGCGGCAAAACCGTCCATCTCCGGCATCTGGCAGTCCATGAGGACGAGATCGAAGGGTCGCTCCTGCCAGGCGGCCACCGCCTCGCGCCCGTTGCCGGCGATGCGCACCCGGTGCCCCAGCTTCTCCAGCATGGCCGCCGCCACCCGCTGGTTGACCGGGTTGTCCTCCGCCAGCAGCAGATCGAGGCTCACGGCGGAAGGACTGCCAGCAGGCAGCTCGGGCGGCATGGTCTGGGTCGCATCCGCAGGCGGCGCCAGCAGCACTTCCGCCAGGCGGTCATGGATGCGGGATTGGGCGAAGGGCGGCGCGAACACGGCGGCCGCCCCCGCCGCCTGCCAATACGCCCGTTCCGCCTTCTGACCGGCATCGGGCAGGACGATGATGAGGGGCACGCGCACCACACCGTTCAGAAGCCGCGCGCGCCATGCCTCTGGCACGGGGCCGAGGACGAGGATGCCCGCCGCCCCCGCCTGCAACGAGGCGGCCAGGAGATCAGGGGAGGGGCAGGGCCGAAGGCGCATGCCCCAGGCTGCCAGCAGCCGCTGCCAGATCTCGGCAAGGGGGTGATCTTGCAGCGCACCCACCCAGGCCAGGGTGAGCCCGGCCAAGCTGTGGTGGGGCGCCTCCCCGGCGGCGCGCAGGGGCAGCTCCACGTGGAAGCGGCTACCCACGCCCGGTTCGCTTTCCGCCCAGGCGCGCCCGCCCATGGCCTCGGCGAGCTTGCGGGTGATGGCGAGCCCCAGGCCGGTGCCGCCGTATTTGCGGGTGGTGGCGGCCTCGGCCTGGGTAAAGGGGGTGAAAAGCCGCGCCAGCACCTCGGGCGGGATGCCGGGACCGGTGTCCCGCACGGTGAAGCGGATGCGGTCCGGGCCCGCGGCCTCGGCGCTGAGGGCGATCTCGCCCCGCTCGGTGAACTTGACGGCGTTGCCCAGCAGGTTCAGGAGGATTTGCCGCAGCCGGGTGGCATCCCCCTCGATGGAGGGCGGCAGGGTGGGGTCCAGTCGGTCATGGAGCAGCACGGGCTTGTCCGCCAGGCGCGGGGCGACCAGGTCGAGGCAGGCATCGAGCAGGGGCCCCAGGGCGACTGGCTGGTGTTCGAATTGCATCGCTCCGGCCTCCAGCTTGGAATAGTCCAGGATGTCGCTGATGAGGGCGAGCAGGTGGTCGGCGGAGGCCTTGATGGTGCGGGCGTAGTCGGTCTGCTCGGCGTCCAGATCCGTGTCCATGAGCAGGTCCGCCATGCCGATCACGCCATTGAGCGGCGTGCGGATCTCGTGGCTCATCACGGCCAGGAACTCCGATTTGAGGCGGGCCGCGGACTCGGCCGCCTCCTTGGCCTCCTTCAGGCGGCGCGTCAGCTCCTGCTGCGCGGAGATGTCATCGAACACCGCCACCGAGGCCATGAGCCGCCCGTTCTGGTACAGGGGCGCCCCCACCACCCGCACGGGCACGGCGCGGCCGTCCTTGTGCCAGAAGGTCTCTTCCTCGCTGCGGTAGATGCGCTCCTCCAGGAAGGCGAGCCGGATGGGGCATTCTTTAGCGGGCAGGTAACTGCCGTCGGCGCGGTGGTGGTGGATGATCTCGTGCAGGTCCTTGCCCAGCACCTCTTCGGCGCGCCAGCCCAAAAGCCGTTCGGCGGCGGCGTTGAAGAAGGTGCAGCGGCCCTGGCCGTCCAGGGTGTATACCCCTTCCCCCAGGTTGTCCAGGATGGAGTGGAGGTAGGCGTTGTTGCGTGCCAGCTGCCTGTGTAGCGCTTCCAGCTCCGCCTGCCGGGCCTTCTGCTCGCTGATGTCCTGGAACATCCCCACGTAGCGGGCGATTCGCCCTTCCTCGTCGGGGATGGCGACGATCGTGAGGATTTCCGGATAGATCCCGCCGTCCTTGCGCCGGTTCCAGATCTCCCCCTGCCAGTGGCCCTGGTGGCGGATGGCCTGCCACATGGCCTCATAAAAGGCTCGGTCGTGGCGGCCGGAGGCGAGCAGTTTCGGCGTCTGGCCCAGGGCCTCCGCGCGCGTATAGCCGGTGATGCGGGTGAAGGCCGGATTGACGTCCACGATGCGGGTGTCGGCGTCGCAGAAGACCATGGCCTGGGGCATGAACTCAAACACCCGGCTGCTCACCCGCTGGGCCAGGAGCAGTTCCGTCACCCAGGCGTGCTGGCGGCAGGCGGCCAGGGACCACTTGAGCCGTTCCAGCAGCCGCGCGATCTCGTGCAGGGCGGGGACGGGATAGGGCGAGGCCACCTGCATGGTGAAGATGCCGAAGTCCCCCAAGGGCCACAGATGCGCGCTACCGCCTTGGGGCAGGGACACGCTCCAGCAGGCCTGGGCCGGCAGGCCCGCAAGATCGCCCGGCCCAGAGTCCATCAGCGCAGGCCATATGGATGTCCAATCATGCCGACGCGGATGGGAGAGGATGCGCCAGCCGCCTTCGGGCGCGGGTTCCGCCAGGGCGCAGGCCAGGGGCATGAGCCGCTCGCTCAAGGTGGCTAGGAAGCGTTCCTTCTCTTCGTCCTCGGCCAGGCTTTGTCCCAAGCCCAGGGCGAGTTCATAGAGCACGGCGCGCAGCCGGGGCAGCAGGGTCTTGGCGGTGTCTGGCATGCTGGCTGTCTTCCTTATGGGATCAGGGCCAGGGTCGAGGTCTTGTTGCAGAAGGCAATGCGCTCCCGTGGCGTGCCCACCACTTCCCCCAGGGTGAGGGCGCCGGCAGTGGGCAGGTCATCGGGTGCTAGCCGCGCAAGCTCCTCCTGGAAACCGCCCCCCAGGAAAAGAGCGCGTGAGATGCAGTCGAAGACCAGGCGCCCGGCGGGCGGCCGGGCCAAGGCCTCGGTGGCGGCGGCATCGAGTTCGTCTGCCGCGGCGAGCAGTGTCTCGCGCCGGCCATGGAGCACGGTCAGCGTGCTGTGGGGCCGCACCGCCCCCACGCACACCAGGGACTCGCCCTCCACCCGGATGGGGTCGCGCACGATGTATTCGCCGCTCGGGCGCAGCAGCCCCAGCGGATAGGCCTTGGCCACGTCGAAGAAGTTTTCCGGGGTGATGGACACCCCCGCGCGGGGCTCCACGATACGGCGATAGACCTGAAAGGCCGGCTCCCAGTCCAGGGTGTGGATGACGTTGCCGCAGGTGTCGGTGGCCACCATCTGGAGCGCTCCGTCCACTGGCAGCCAGCCGTGCCGCACCGCCACGCCCAGGTCTACCGGCAGGCTCGCCACCGCCGCCACGTCGGCCAGAAGCCCCGCCGGGCTCAGCACGCAGGGCTGCTGCTTGAGGGACAGAAAGCCGCAGCCGCCGCCCGCATAAGAGGCCAGCCCCGCCTGGTCGTACAGGGCCTCGATGAAGGGCTGGATATGGGGTGAAAGCCCGTCCGGCAGCACCAAGTGGGCCGGGCCGGAGAGATCCGCAGGGAGTTCTGGCGGCGGCGCGAGCAGTACGGTATGCACCTCGAAGGCATGGGGCAGGACCGCCACCACGCCCCCCGCATGCAGAATTTCCCGCCCGTGGAGGACGCGGGGAAAGATGCCGCCGAGGAAAGGCCCTTGCTGCCGGCGCGCCCAGGCGTCCAGCTCCGCGGCGGGCCAGCCGCCGCCTTCGGCCAGCAGGAGGAGCAGTCCGCCGCCCAGCCCGAGGAGGCCATCCACGGCGGCGTCCAGGGCTGCGATGTCGTTTTGGTGAAAGGCATGAATGCGCATACACCCCCCTTCGGTAGTCTCCTCCCGGTTATCGGAATAGGCGACCATGTCCACACAGTACATACGTACTATGGTCGGTCATGCCAACGGCCTAGGTCCGTCGTGGAAACCCGGCTATAATGTTTCATTTAATTTGCGCATCCCGCTAGCCAGTGATGGCCCTAACCCTTTACGACAAGCTGTGGAACGCCCATGTGGTGCACGAGGCGCCGGATGGCACGGCGCTGCTCTACATCGACCGCCATCTGGTGCATGAGGTGACCAGCCCGCAGGCCTTCGAGGGGCTCAAGCTAGCCGGGCGCCGGCCCTGGCGGCCGGAGTCGGTGCTGGCGGTACCTGACCACAACGTGCCCACCACAGGCAGGGCGCAGGGCATTGCCGACCCCATCTCACGCCTGCAGGTGGAGACCCTGGACGCCAATTGTCGGGAGTTCGCCCTCCTGGAATTCCCCATGCAGGACGTCCGCCAGGGCATCGTGCACGTCATCGGCCCGGAGCAGGGCTTCACCCAGCCGGGCATGACCATCGTCTGCGGTGACTCCCACACCAGCACCCACGGCGCCTTCGCCGCGCTCGCCTTCGGCATCGGCACCTCCGAGGTGGAGCATGTGCTGGCCACCCAGTGCCTGTGGCAGAAGAAGTCTAGGACCATGCTGGTCCGGGTGGAGGGCAGCCTGCAGCCGGGGGTGACCGCCAAGGACATCGCGCTCGCGGTGATCGGCAGGATCGGCACCGCCGGCGGCACCGGTTATGCCATCGAGTTCGCAGGCTCGGCCATCCGCGCCCTGTCCATGGAGGGGCGCATGACGCTGTGCAACATGGCCATCGAGGCCGGGGCGCGCGCCGGCATGGTGGCGGTGGACGAGAAGACCATCGAGTACCTGCGCGGCCGTCCCCTCGCACCCCAGGGCGAGATGTTCGAGCGGGCGGCGGCCTGGTGGCGTACCCTGACCTCGGAGCCGGACGCCCGCTTCGACATCGTGGTGGAGCTGGATGCCGCCGCCATCGCACCCCAGGTCACTTGGGGTACATCGCCCGAGATGGTGGTGCCGGTGACTGGCCGGGTGCCCGACCCGTCCGAGGCCCCCAGCAGCGTCAAGCGGGCCGACTGGCAACGGGCCTTGCAGTACATGGGGCTGACCCCCCACACCCCCATCACCGAGATCCGCGTGGACAAGGTCTTCATCGGCTCCTGCACCAATTCCCGCATCGAAGACCTGCGCGAGGCGGCAGCCGTGGTCGAGGGGCGGCGGGTGGCCCCCTGGGTGAAACTGGCCATGGTGGTGCCCGGCTCGGGCCTGGTCAAGCGCCAGGCGGAGGCCGAGGGGCTGGACCGCATTTTCAGGGAGGCCGGCTTCGAGTGGCGCGACCCGGGCTGTTCCATGTGTCTAGCCATGAACGCCGACCGCCTGGAGCCGGGGGAGCGTTGCGCCTCCACCTCCAACCGCAACTTCGAGGGGCGGCAGGGGCAGGGGGGGCGTACCCACCTGGTGAGCCCGGCCATGGCGGCGGCGGCGGCCGTGTTCGGCCATTTCGTGGATGTGCGTGAATTGCAGTGAGGTGTGTCCATGGATCCTAAGAAGCTTGTCCTGTTTGCGGCGGTGAAGCTCGCCCTGCTCGCGGTGGCCATCGGGGTGGTGCTGAGCCTCTACGGCTGCAACACCCTGCGGGGCATCGGCCAGGACATCGAGAAGGCGGGCGAGGCCATCCAGAGGTCCACGCGATGAGGCCCTTCACCCGCCACAGCGGCTTGGTGGCACCCCTGGACCGCGCCAACGTGGACACCGATGCCATCATCCCCAAGCAGTTCCTGAAGTCCATCAAGCGTACCGGTTTCGGCCCCAACCTGTTCGACGCATGGCGCTATCTGGATCGCGGCGAGCCGGGCATGGACAACACGAAGCGGCCGCTCAACCCCGATTTCGTGCTCAACCAGCCCCGCTACCAGGGGGCCAGCATCCTGCTCGCGCGCGAGAACTTCGGTTGCGGTTCCTCCCGGGAGCATGCCCCGTGGGCCCTCATGGACTACGGCTTTCGCGCCCTCATCGCGCCGAGCTTCGCCGACATCTTCTACAACAACTGCTTCAAGAACGGCCTGCTGCCCATCGTCCTGCCTGCCGAGGTAGTGGAACGACTCTTCCAGGAGACCTATGCCCAGGAAGGTTATCGCCTCGACGTGGACCTCGAGGCCCAGACCGTGACCAATCCGGCAGGTGTGGTCTGGCATTTCGAGGTGGATGGGGAGCGCAAACACCGCCTGCTGCATGGTCTGGACGACATCGCGCTGACGCTGCAGCACGTGGACGAGATCCGGGCATACGAGGCCAGACGCCGGCAGGAGGCCCCCTGGCTGTTCGCTCACCGCTCGCCCATGCTTGTCGAGGGAAATCCAGTATGAAGATCGCGGTACTGCCGGGGGACGGCATCGGCCCGGAGATCGTGGCCCAGGCCATGAAGGTGCTGGAGGCCCTGCGACGCGAGGGCCTGCCTGTGGAGATGGAGCAGGCGTCCATCGGCGGGGCGGGATACGAGGCAGCCGGCGACCCCCTGCCCGATGCCACCCTAAAGCTCGCCCGCGAGGCGGACGCGGTGCTCCTGGGGGCGGTGGGCGGACCCCGCTACGATACCCTGGAGCGGCATCTGCGGCCGGAGCGGGGGCTGTTGCGCATCCGCAAGGAGCTCAATCTCTTCGCCAACCTGCGCCCGGCGCTGCTCTATCCGGAGCTGGCCGCGGCCAGCACCCTCAAGCCCGAGGTGGTGGCAGGACTGGACATCATGATCGTGCGGGAACTGACGGGCGACGTCTATTTCGGTGAGCCCCGTGGCATCGAGGTGAGAGGCGGCGAGCGGGTGGGCTTCAATACCATGATCTACACCGAGGGCGAGATCCGCAGGGTGGCACGGGTGGCCTTCGCCATCGCCATGAAGCGGGGCAGGAAGCTGTGTTCCGTGGAGAAGGCCAACGTGCTGGAGTGTTCTGAGCTGTGGCGGCAGGTGGTCATGGAGGTGGCAGCGGAGTATCCGGAAGTGGCACTCAGTCACATGTACGTGGACAACGCCGCCATGCAGCTCGTGCGCAACCCCAGGCAGTTCGACGTCATCGTCACCGGCAACATCTTTGGTGACATCCTCTCGGACGAGGCCTCCATGCTCTCGGGCTCCATCGGCATGCTGCCCTCGGCCTCCCTCGGCGAGCACAACAAGGGCCTGTACGAGCCCATCCATGGGAGTGCGCCGGACATCGCCGGCCAGGACCTGGCCAATCCCCTGGCCACCATCCTGTCGCTGGCCATGATGTTCAGGTACACATTCGACGACGAGGTCACCGCCAGCCGCATCGAGACGGCAGTGAGAAAGGTCATCGCCCGAGGCTTGCGTACCGCAGACATCTGGACCGAGGGCTGCGAGCGGGTGTCCTGCAGCGCCATGGGGGATGCGGTGGTGGCGGAGTTGGGGGGAAGTGGGGAGTAGGGAGTGGTTAATGGGGAATGGGGAATGGGAATGGGCAGTTGCTGCGAGCGGCCAGCTCTAAGGAAATGCTGAAACACTCCCTCTCCCCTTGGGAGAGGGTGGGGGTGAGGGTGATCACGCTTTGATTTCTCAAGCCCCCTCACCCTACCCTCTCCCCCGCAAGCGGGGGCGAGGGGATTTATTCAGTGTTTCCCTAACCCGCCACTAACCCCTATCAACGAACATCTAACCACTACAATTAGGAGCTTGCAATGAAACGTGTGGGACTCATCGGCTGGCGCGGTATGGTGGGCTCGGTGCTCATGGGCCGCATGCGGGAGGAGGGTGATTTCGATCTCATCGAGCCGGTCTTTTTCTCCACCTCCAATGCGGGCGGGCGGGGGCCCGACATCGGGCGGGAGGTGCCGCCTCTGCAGGATGCCATGTCGGTGGAAGCGCTCAAGGCCATGGACATCCTCATCACCTGCCAGGGCGGGGAGTACACCAAGGAGATCTATCCACGGCTGCGCGCGGCCGGCTGGCAGGGCTACTGGATCGACGCCGCATCCACCCTACGCCTGCAGGAGGATGCCATCATCATCCTCGATCCCGTGAATCTGCACGTCATCAAGGACGGGCTGCATAAGGGCATCAAGACCTATGTGGGGGGCAATTGCACCGTCTCCCTCATGTTGCTGGCCATCGGCGGCCTCATCCAGGCCGGCCTGGTGGAGTGGATTGCGCCCCAGACCTATCAGGCCGCCTCGGGCGCGGGTGCGCGCAACATGCGGGAGCTGCTGCAGCAGATGGGGGCCATCCACGCCGAGGTGAAAGATCTGCTGGACGACCCGGCCAGCGCCATCCTGGAGATCGACCGTAAGGTTACCGAGTTTCTGCGCTCCGACCGCTATCCCCTGGAGGTCTGGCCGGTCCCCCTGGCCGCCAGTCTCATCCCCTGGATCGACGCCCAGATGGAGACGGGGCAGTCCAGGGAGGAGTGGAAGGCCCAGGTGGAGGCCAACAAGATCCTGGGGCGCCCGGACCGACCCATCCCCATCGACGGCCTGTGTGTGCGGGTGGGTGCCATGCGCTGCCACAGCCAGGCCCTGACCATCAAGCTGACTAAGGACGTCCCCCTCGACGAGATCCACGGTCTCATCGCCGGACACAACCCATGGGTGAAGGTGGTGCCCAACGAGCGGGAGATCACCATGCGCGAGCTCACCCCGGCCGCGGTCACCGGCACCCTCACCGTGCCGGTGGGACGTATGCGCAAGCTGACCATGGGTCCCCAATATCTCTCGGCCTTCACCGTTGGCGACCAGCTCCTGTGGGGGGCGGCAGAACCCCTGCGGCGCATGCTGCGCATCCTGCTCACGGAGGCAGCCTGAGCGCACGGCCACGCATCGCCCTTGTCGGCGCGGACGACCCCCTGGGCGAGTCCTTGCTGCGGGAGCTGGAAGGCTCGCCGGTGGCAGACTGGGACCTCACGCCGGTGGTTCTGGACGAGGCCGAGGGCTGCGTCTGCCTCGGGGAGCGGGAGCTGCCCTGCCAGAGCGCGGGCGAGACCGACTGGTCCGCCGTGGACGTGGTGCTGCTGGCGGCCCAGGGGCCGGCCGCGGCCAGGCTGGCCCGCGGGCTCGTCGCTAATGGGCGACGCGTGGTGGCCATCGCGGACATCCTCGCCGCAGGCGGGGATGCTGGGTTGACGCCGATGCCGGCGCACTGCCTCCATGAGGTTTTGGATGCGCCGGCCGAGGCCCTGCTGCGCGTGCTCAGGCCTTTGCTCGCCGGTCAATCCCTCCTCGGGTTGAGCGGCTTCGTGGCCCACCCGGTGGCCATGCGGGGGCGGGTGGGCATCGAAGAGCTGGTCCACCAGACCCGCGCCCTCTTCGCCCTGGAGACTGTGGAACCGGAGGCCTTTCCGGTACAGATCGCCTTCAACCTGCTGCCCCAGGTCGGCGCCCTGGATGCCGCCGGCAGCAGCACACCGGAGACAGCCCTGGCGAGGGCCGTGCGGGAGGCCTTTGGCGAAGGGGTCTCGGCCCAATTCACCGCAGTCTGGATCCCCGCCTTCCACGGCGGCGCCATCGCCCTGCACGGCAGGAGTGCGGCACCTCTGGACTTGGCCGCAGCGCTCGACCGTCTAAAGCACGCCCCAGGCGTGCGGCTCATGCAGGGCAGTCTCCCGGGGGTGGCCCCCACACCCGCCACCGACGGGGTGGACAGCACCGACGTGTTGGTAGGGCGGGTGCGCCTCGACGTCCACGACCGCAGCAATTTCGCCCTGTGGCTCACTTATGACCACCCCCGACTGGCGGCGCGATCGCTGCTCGCGGGGCTGGAAAAATGCATTGAATCGGGTTTGAATTAAAGTTACCGTAGGAGAGGTCGTTAAACCTAAAAACCGCAGTTGACCGCTCCACTGGATTCATAACATGAGGAGAACACTAAGATTTATGCCTTCGCTGGAGGACACCCCTTGGGTGAGCCCGCTACGCGCCCGCTTTCCGTGC
>FWPV01012345.1_pt1 | contig 13211 bp, 10 predicted proteins | sample 2228371 | NCBI WGS metagenome assembly FWPV01 (sample SAMEA103939776, study PRJEB20133) | metagenome | reverse complement strand
TATAGGCGATTTCCTTGCCTAAGATCGCTTTGCGGACTTCATCGGGATCCATGCGGGAGATATTGCGTCCACCGACGATGATCTCCCCGCTCATGTAATGTAAGGGCGGAAAATAATAGCCCATCAAACTGAGCGCCAGCGTTGACTTACCGCAGCCGGATTCGCCGGCAATACCCACCGATTTCCCTTCTTCGAGCTTGAACGAGACATGATCAACCGCATAAACATCTTCACGAAAGCGCGTGATATATTTCGTCGTCAGTTCATTAACCTGCAACACTACTTTTGCCATGTGGATCAATCCCTCAATGCCGGGTTGAAAACCTGATCGAGGCCCGTATTCATCAAGTTCATGGAGAACGTGATCAGGGCAATCGTGACGAGCACCGGGAAGTAAGCCCACCACTTCCCCAGGATATGCGCCTGGTAGATCATGGCCCAGTTCATCATCAAACCCAAAGTCGGCACCTCCGTCGTTCGAGGCCCCAACCCGAGGATTGACAAACCGGCCTCGGCCAGGATACCGGAGGAAATCTGCAAAATCAGTGCCATCACGACATAAGAAGCAATATAAGGGAGAATATCTCTGAGGATAATGTGGGCAATCGAATGTCCCGACAGTTTTGAGAGGTTGACATGGTCACGATGCCGGAGTGAGATCACCTGTGCCCGCACCGCTCGGGTCGTCCATACCCAGGAGGTGAACCCGATTACCACGGCGACGGTGACCGCCCCGCGTCTTTCCTGGCCGATGCTAAATGAAATCAAAATCAACATCACAAAACCGGGGATGACGGTGAAGAGATTGGTGAAGAACATGATGATATCATCCACCAATCCACCAATATAGCCGGCCAACAAGCCGAGCGTCAAACCGATCAACGTAGCGATACTGCCGGCCACAAAACCGATCTGCAACGACACGCGCGCAGCCGTGACCAGCTCGGTCAATACATCTCTTCCAAAGTTATCGGTGCCCAGCGGCAAAAATCGCACATTGGCCACCTGATTCACATTCACATAATCGGATTGCCCGATGACCCCTTTCTCCTCAAGGGCCCCCGTCGCGGCGTCCTTTGTCGCAATGATGGCCCCCTCGGTAGATAGAAGCCCCTTGAGCGAATTGTTGAGCCGAATGAAATAATTGCGCTTGGCATTGGTCATCCCAGGAATGCTCACTTTGGGATCGTAACGGGTCTCCCACAGATTCAAAAGCTGGGCGGTATCGTCAATCTCAATCTCCTCCGGCGGGACCCCCGCGGCCACCAGCCATTCCTGCATAGCCAAACGATCATCGCGGCTCAACTTGCTGGCAATACGTTTGGCGGCAGCGTTATCCAGATTCAACATATATTTCGGCGCACTGAGGCTGTCATACACATTGACATAGATCCCCGGCGAGAAGAAAGTCCCCTGGCCGATGATTGTTAACGGCGCATCGGTGACAATCAAAGGATAAATGATGACAATCAACAGGACGGCCATAAAGATGGAGAAACCAACCACAAATTTACCGGAATGAAAAATCTGGCGAAGTGTATGTTTCATAGGAAAGGCCTTTCCCTACTCGGACTGCGCCGCTTTAATGCGCGGGTCAATGATGCCGTAGAGGATTTCGATGAGGAAATTCGCCGTTAATACCATGATCGTGATAATCAATGTTGATGCCGAGATCAGCGGATAATCCTGTCCCATCACGCCGTTCATGAGGGTGAAACCCAGCCCCGGATAACTAAAGATAATCTCGGCGACCAACGCACCGCCGACCATAGTGCCGATGGACAAAGCCAAGCCGGTGATTTGGGGCAGCATAGCATTTCTAAATACATAGCCGATGATCTTGCGGTCCTTGATGCCCATGAAACGCGCGTACTTGACATAATCGGCGTTCAACTCGTAGATGGCCATAGAACGCATACCGATCGCCTGACCCCCGATGGCAATTGCCACAATGGACCAGAAGGGTAATTGGTAGTGCACAATCACCGACCAGATAAACTTCCAGCTAAGATTGGGGATCATATCGAACCCGTAACCGCCCGAGGTAGGAAAGAGTTTCAGCCAGACGCCGAAAACAACCAGGAAGATAACGGCCATGCCAAAGGCCGGGAAGTTACTCACAAAGATACTGATGGGCATGAGCACTTTATCGAAGGGGCCCTTAAGGTAAGCCGCCAATGCCCCCAAGGTGTTCCCGATCAACCAGCCAACAATAATCGCCGGAAACTGCAATCCTATCGTCCACAAGATCGAAGAGCGCAGCACATCAACCACGGTGCGGGGATATTGGCTGAACGAGAAACCGAAATCCCCCCGCAGCACGTTGCGCATGTAGATGAAGAATTGCTCAACAATAGGTTTATTGGTACCGAACAGATCCGCATACTGTTGATAAATCGCCTGAACACCGATGGCATTGCTCATACCTTGCGCCAGTCTGGCAACGATGGCAGCAACGGGATCGCCGGGCATCAAGCGCGGCAGGGTGAAATTCAGGATGAAGGCAAAAACAAAAGTAACGGCAAACCAAGCCAACTTATTGAGGAAATACTTACGATATCCCTTCAACGTCGCACCTCCACAATATGAATAACCTAACCGCCTGTTCTGCTAAACACAGAACAGGCGGTTAGGTATTTATAGATAACGGTTAGGGATTGACCGGCGTGATATTGTAGAGACAGGCAATACTCCAACCGTTGACGCAGACCATCGGCGGGACGGGCGGCTTGGTACCATCATCCTGGTGCGGGAAGTTGGTCCAAATCGTCTCGTTCACCGTGTGGAACAGCTCAGGCCGGTACATCAGAGTGAAGGAAGGAATATCGGTCAGGTAAATCTTCACCAACTCGGTGTACATCGCCTTCAGCTTAGCCGCATCGGTTTCGGCGGGGATCGCCTTGATCAACTCATCAACCCGGGGATTGCTGTATTGCCCCCAGTTGCCGACCCAGTTGCTCGACAGGCCGATCCATTCAGAGCTGAGCAGGTTGCGGATACGGCCCCACGGCTGGGTCGGACCGGTGCCGGCGCTCCACATCATGAAGATGTCATACCCTTCAGGGAGCGGAGCATCCGACTTGGTCACAACGGTCTGATAGACGGCCCATTCGGGGTAATTCGTCGTGATGTCAATGCCGATCTTCTTGCCGGCCGCCGCCACGATCTCGATGGCCGCCTGCCAGTCAGACCAACCATTGGGGCAGGTCGCCACATAAGAGAGCTTCTTGCCGTTGTATTCACGCCAGCCGTCACCATCGGTGTCCACGATGCCGGCTTCATCCAGGAGCTTCTTGGCGCCCTCGATGTCATTGCCGGCCCACTGCAGGTCCTTGACGGCCTCACGATCGTACATGGCCTGCTCACCCGGCGTCGGGTTCATCAAGGAGCGCGGCACCTGATTGAAGGTGGCCGACTGGTTGGTCATCGCGTTGGCGATGATGGAATCGTAGTCAACCGCGATCGCGATAGCCTTGCGCACCGCAATCTGATCCAAACCATAGGACTTCAAGTTATAGAAAGCGGTCGGCAAGCTGGCGCCGATGTGATACGGCGCTTCAGGCAGATAGGTGGAGATGGGCAGACCATAGTTGAGCCACAGGAGATGAACGTTGGAGTTGAACTGCTGGCTGACCCTTCGCCAGGGCCACCGAACCGGCTGCGTTGTCCTTGAAGATCGTGTGCGCCAGGTACTTTGGAGCAGGCAGCTTACCCCACATGCTCTTGTCCTGCCCCCAGTAATTGTCGTCGCGCACGAGGACGACTTTCGTGTCATCCGTATAGAACTTGTGATAGGGACCGGAGTAAACAACATCCTCGGCCACATCGGACAGGAATTTGGTCTGGTCATCCCCGGCGCGGCTTTCCAGCTTCTGCGTCCAGGCCTTCTGGATGACATAGTTGCTGCTCACATAATCCACCACCACCAGCGGGTTGACGGCCTTGCCGTTCGCATCCAGCTTGGCCTTGATCACGACCGTTTGAGGATCTTTGGCTTCGATGGTCTCGATGTAATCCTTGTTACCGGCACCGACACCGGTATTGTACTTGAGGTGGGTAGCCCAGGTATAGGCCACATCATCCGCCGTGACCGGTGTGCCATCGCTCCACTTAGCAGCCTTTTTGATCTTGAAGGTCAGCTCGGTGCGCGCCGCGTTCCACTGATAGGCGCCGTCCGCCAACAGCGGGTATTGCTTACCGTCGAGCATGTTGTACAGATACGGCGTCTCGAACATCGGGACGCGGGCATTAGCTCCCGCCGCAATAGCCATCGCATTGTTACAGCTACTGGAGTACGGATTCCAGCAGACAACCGATCCCCACTGCAGACCGTTGAAGTACAGGGTCTCTTTGCGGGGTAGCGCGGCAGCAATGCTGGCCGGGTCGGTCTTCACCTCAGGGGTCTTCTCGACCAAAACGGTCTTCTCGACCACCTTCTCCACGGTCTTCTCAACGACCTTCTCCACGGTCTTCTCAACGACCTTCTCCACGGTCTTCTCGACAACAACGGTCTCAACGACTTTTTCGGGGGTCGGCGTTGCACAACTGGCCAACAGCATGGTCAACACAACGATTGCCCCAAGTACGGTCATCAGTTTCTTGTGTAACATTTGTCTCCTCCTTCAAGAGATTTTTTTTGGGGATTTAAGTTTTATGAGCAGTGGACATAGTTCAGATAACATTTTTTAGAAGATATTTTTAGACAGTACCTCCTTTCTATAAATTTTTTACAAATCTTTATAGAAAGCACAATGACTGTACAAACGGGCACGTGTAATGAAGAATGCTTAACTACTCTATATTTTAAGAGTAAAAGTTGAAAAGTCAAGGAAAAAAAGGGATAAATCCTGTGATAATAAAACAAGATTCGGCAGCCTCTTTTAGCCCGGAGCACCCAGAGGATGAAGCGGTGAAAATCAGCGTCCAACAACTTTACGACCAGGCGTGCGTGAGGTATAGCCTCGTTACAATCCGGCGTAGCTCAGGCGAATTACGCAGAATGCCCCGCCCCACCTATTGACAAATACATTTTTCAGGTTAAAATTGAATTATTCACTGAAACTTCAGCGGGTCATCTGAAAGTCGAGGCTCAGGGGTGAATTCCGTTACATTGCAGGACGTCGCCAGGCACGCCGGTGTGTCCATAGGCACAGCTTCCCAAGCGCTTAATAACCGTCCCAATGTTGCGCCTGATACGCGATTGCGCGTCTTAGATGCCGCCAGAGCGTTAGGGTATCCGCTCAAAGAAAATGACAGAACGGCAGTCAAAACCCCCCTCTCCATCGTTGGGCTCCTGACCAAGCATGACTATGGCTTTCCGTTCGAGGTCAATGCTTTTTATTCTTACATCCAGGCCGGTGTCGAAAGTGAATGTCGTCGTCACAACTTGGGGTTGATGTTCTCCAACATTGAGGTTGATCCGGCCAATCATCCGGTCGTCTGTCCCCCCTTGCTGACCGAGCAACGTGTTGACGGTTTAATTCTGGCCGGGGTTCTGCTCGAAAACGCGGGCGGTTTACTCGGTCAGCACGTGGATATCCCGATTGTGCTTGTGGATAGTTATGCGCCCAATTTGCGCTGTGATAGCGTGGTGATTGACAATATCGCAGGAGCAAGCAAGGCCGTGGATTATCTCATCCAACTTGGTCATAGCCATATCGGACTTATCGGCTGGGCACAACAATCCCCGCTCAGCATCGCCGAACGACAAATGGGGTATCGGCGCACCCTCGAGGCCCATAAGATTTCGACGTGCTATATCGAGGAATCAGGGCTCAACCGGGCAGAGGGTTACCGGGCTACGAAAAAACTATTGCAACGCGCCCCAGAAGTTACGGCGGTCTTCGCTTGTAACGATCTCACGGCGATCGGCGCCATCCATGCCGCGCGTGATTTGGGATTGAAAGTACCGGATGAACTTTCAATTATCGGTTTTGACAACATTGATATGGCGAGAGAAGTTACCCCCGCCTTGACCACCATCCATGTTGATAAAACATGGCTGGGCATCTTGGGGGTACGGCAACTGATTGCGCGGGCTATGAATCCAGATCAACCTAAGATAACCCTGACGTTGGCAACAGATCTGATCATACGAGACTCCACCAGCTGCGCAAGACGTTGAACCGGCCACAGAATCTAACATTGCTTCTATCATTCTACAGAAAGGAGGTCACTATTATTAAATCAATCCATACTTCGGAAGCTACCTGATCACGTAAAAACTATTTCACTCAATGTATCTAAAATGTATATACCTAGGAGGAGTAGTAAATGCGCAAATATGTCTGGATTGCCAACATAATCGTGGTGCTGGCGTTCTTGCTGGTTGGATGCGCCACACCGACGCCCCAAATCGTCGAGAAAACCGTCGAGAAGGTCGTCGAGAAGACCGTCGAAAAGGTCGTCGAGAAGACCGTCGAGAAGACCGTCGAAAAGGAAGTCGAGGTTGTGGTGACCGCGACCCCCCTGCCGCCGAGCGCCTACAAAGAGTCGCCGATGCTGGCCGGTCTGGTCGCCGCCGGTAAGCTGCCCCCGGTGGAGGAGCGTCTACCGCTCAATCCCAGGGTCATCAAACCGCTCACCGATGAACAAGGTCAATACGGTGGTCAAATGCGCTTTGGTTTCGTCGGCAGCAGCCCTGAATGGGGCGGGTTGCTCTTTGTGGCCGCCTGGGAGCATCTGACCAGCTGGAAACCCGATTTCAGCGGCGTTGAACCCAACCTGGTAGAGAGCATTGATGTCAGCGACGACGTGCGAACCTACACCTTCCACATGCGCAAAGGCATGAAGTGGTCGGATGGTGTGGATTTCACGGCCGACGACATCGCGTTCTATATCGAAGATGTATTGTTCAACACCGATCTGAACCCCGGGGGGCCTAACACCGACTGGATTCCGAGCGGTCAGGGGCCCGATACCAAATTCGAGAAGATTGATGATTACACCTTCAGGCTGACCTTCCCGAAGCCTTACGGGACTTTCCTCTATGTCTTGGCGCAGTGGCAAGGCCGTTATTTTGCCATGTACCCCAAGCACTACCTCCAGCAGTTCCACAAGAAGTACAACCCGAAGGTGGATGAACTGGTCAAGGCCGACGGCACGGTGGCCGACTGGGTCGCTTTGTTCAACAAGTACGGTGGCGATGGCTGGGGTAACCCCGGTACGTTCTATCTCTACCCCGAGCACCCCTCCCTGTACCCCTGGATCACCACGAAACCGCTGGGCACCGGCACGCAAGTGTTCCTGGAACGCAACCCGTATTACTGGAAGGTGGATACGAACGGCAATCAACTGCCCTACATCGACAGCATTTTGGCGATCTCTTACCAGGATGCTGAAAGCCGCACCTTCGCCATGCTCAACGGCGATCTGGATGCCGTGAAAGACCCCGGCAACGACAACCGCATCATCTACCACGATGCCATGAACGAGGGCAAACCGATCAAAATCTATTACCCCATGTCCGATGGCGCTAACACCAACACGGTCCACTTCAATCAGACCATTTCCGACACCTACAAGGCCCAGGTCTTTGCCGACATCAACTTCCGCATCGGTATGTCTTATGCCATCAATCGCCAGGAGATCATCGAGATCGTCCACAACGGCCAGGGGACTCCGGCGCAGCAGGCCCCCAACAACGATGGGCCGCTGTACATTGAAGGCATGGACACCCAGTACGTTGAGTATGATCCTGCCAAGGCGCAGCAATACCTCGACAAAGTCTTCACCAACGGCAAGGATGCCAACGGTTATTATCTGGATGATAAAGGCAAGCGTTTCGAAATCATCTTTACCGTCCAGAATGACCTTAGCTATGGCACCACCTACGTCCAGGTGGCGGAACTACTGATCGGTTACTGGGACAAAGTCGGCGTCAAGGCGACGCTCAACTCCATCGCCAGTGACCCCTACGAAGTTGCCCGGAAAAATAACACGATTGAATGCATCATCTTCACCGGTGAAGGTGGCGCAGGGATCACCCCCATCCTCGATCCTCGTTACTACGTGCCGTCCTATGGGTATCAGGGCTACTTCGGCCGTGGTTGGTATGCCTGGAGAACCAAGGAAGGCCCCGATGTGGTCCAGGTCGAACCGCCGCAATGGGTGAAGGATGCCTATGCCAAGTACGAAGAAGTTATCATGCAGCCAACCCAGGAAAAGCAGATCGAGAAGATGAAGGTCGTCCTGCAAGAGGCGAAGGAACGCTTCTACGTTCTTGGTATCTCTCGGCCGGCGCCTATGTACTACCCCTACCATGCGCGTCTAGGTGGTATACCTAACACCTGGTACGATGGCTGGGCCGAGGGCGTGGAAAAGATCACTTACCCCGAGCAGTGGTTCATCAGACAGTAAGATCTTAGTTTCCCATGTGCTCCGGCGAGCCTATCGCCGGAGCACATCCCCGGCAAAGCATTCTCAAGGAGTGAGACCGAACTTACGGGGCAGCCCCGATAATGAAAATCCCACCGCAGAGAGCGCAGAATATTCGTCCTTTTCCCTGTGAACTCTGAGTTCTCTGTGGCTATTGATAGAGGAGAATATGTTATGTGGAAGTATCTGTTTCGGCGTTTTATGTCGATGCTCTTTACCGTATGGGTAATCTCGATGCTTTCTTTCGCGCTCATTCAACTCCCACCGGGTGACTACGTGACCACGCTGGTCAACCAGCTTGTGGCCGCCTCGAGCGGGGCATCCACCATCTCAAGCGAGTACATCGAACAAATCCGGGAAATGTACGGCTTCAACCAACCCATCTATGTTCAATATTTCAAATGGCTGTGGAGAATTGTGAGCAGGGGAGAATTCGGCTATTCGTTTGTTTACAAACGTGATGCCGCGGTGATGATCACGGAACGTTTACCGATGTCTTTTGCGCTGTCATTCTCCAGTATGCTCTTGGTATGGGCGGTGGCTTTGCCCATCGGTATTTACTCTGCCGTCCGCCAATACTCGTTAGGAGATTACATCTTTAGTTTCATCGGCTTTATCGGCCTGGCCGTGCCGAACTTCCTGTTGGCCCTTATTCTCCTGTTCATCACGTATAAATACTTCGACAAAGCCATGATCGGCTTGTTCTCTCAAGAATTTGCCTCTGAGCCGTGGAGCATGGCAAAATTTGTTGATATGTTGAAGCATTTATGGATTCCGGCCACGATCATCGGACTGGGGGGGACGGCCGGCTTGATTCGCACCATGCGGGCCAATTTGCTCGACGAGCTCAATAAACCTTATGTGGAAACAGCGCGTTCCAAAGGCTTATCCGAGGGACGCTTATTGTGGAAATATCCGGTGCGTCATGCCATGAACCCCTTCGTCAGCACTATTGGTTGGGCCTTGCCCGGTTTGGTGGCCGGCGACGTGATCGTTTCGATTGTGTTGAACCTGCCGACCTCTGGACCGGTTCTATTTAACGCCTTGAAAGCTCAAGATATGTATGTAGCGGCAGGGTTTATTTTGATGTTGAGCATCTTGACCGTGATCGGCACATTTGTCTCGGATATTTTACTGGCCATGCTTGATCCTCGCATCCGCCTCCAATAATTTCTATAGAAAGAGGTAAATCACAATGACTATAAGTGAAATTGACTTAGCGCTCGCCGACCGTGCCAGTGGTGTCCCATCCCCCGAGAGTGACGTCCGGGTAGAAGTAGCTTCGCAATGGCAGCTGATGTGGTGGAAATTCAAAAGGCACAAGTTGGCGATGTTTGGAGGGGGACTCGTCCTGTTTTTCTACTTATTGGCGATCTTCGCGGAGTTTTTCGCCCCCTTCAATTTTACAACGTATAACGAACAATATGTGTATGCGCCCCCACAGATGATTCACTTCTTCCGGGAAGGGAAACTGGCCCCTTACGTGTACGGTTACAAATTCGAACGCGACCCCGTCTCGTACAAGAAAACCTGGGTGATTGACGAATCGGTCATTATTCCGCTCCGCTTCTTCAATGGTGGCGATCCCTATAAACTGTGGGGATTATTCCGTTCCAACCTGCACTTGATCGGCCCGGTGAATGCCAAAGACCCCTTTTATTTTCTCGGCGCGGACAAAAGCGGCCGTGACGTTTTCAGCCGCATCATTTATAGCGCGCGGGTTTCGCTGACCGTGGGGTTGGTCGGTGTAGCCATCAGTCTCACCATCGGCATTTTGGTAGGTGGCGTTTCGGGTCTGGTGGGGGGTGTAGTGGATAACCTGATCCAGCGGCTGATCGAGATTTTGATTTCCATACCTACTCTGCCGGTCTGGTTGGCCCTGGCCTCCATGGTGCCCTTGAGTTGGAGCGCCCTCAGGGTTTATTTTATGATCACGATCATCCTCTCTCTGGTGGGGTGGATGGGCATGGCGCGCGTCGTACGCAGCAAGTTCCTGGCCTTGCGCGAAGAGGATTTTATTATGGCGGCACGCCTCGATGGTGTCCCCAGAGGACGCATGATCACCAAGCATATGATCCCCTCTTTCCTGAGCCACATCATCGCCTCGGTTACCCTTTCCATTCCCGGCATGATCCTGGGTGAAACGGCTTTGAGCTTTTTGGGGTTGGGGTTGCGCCCCCCTGTGGTGAGTTGGGGCGTGATGCTCCAAGATACGCAAAAGGTGGCCGTCATCGCCATCTATCCATGGTTGCTATACCCGGCCCTGGCGGTGATCATCGTGGTCTTGGCTTTGAACTTCTTGGGTGACGGCTTGCGTGACGCCGCGGATCCCTATCAGTAAAAGAGTAAAGGTACCTCCTATGGCCGACAACAACAATGTCCTTATTCGGGTTAAAGATCTAAAAATCCACTTTTTCACCAACGAAGGAATCGTGCGCGCGGTAGACGGCGTCACCTTCGACATTCAAAGTGGCAAAACCCTTTGTATGGTAGGAGAAAGTGGGTGTGGTAAAAGTGTCACCGCTCGCGCTCTGTTGCAGATTGTCCATCGTCCCGGGAAAATCGTTAACGGCGATATCTTCCTGTATCGCCAGAAGAACCACGATCAAATAGAAGAAGTCAATATCAGTAAGCTGGAACCGAAAGGACGCGCTATTCGCTCGATCCGCGGCAAAGAAATCTCCATGATTTTCCAGGAACCTATGACCTCACTCAGTCCAATGTACACGGTAGGCAACCAAATCATAGAAACCATCCGGCTGCATACCGGCGCCGACAAAGAACAGGCGCGCCAACGCACCCTCGAAATGCTGGAGTTTGTGGGGATTCCGCGCCCGGATCGTATTATTGATGAATATCCGTTCCGCCTGTCGGGTGGCATGCGCCAACGCGCCATGATTGCGATGGCGTTATCGTGCAACCCGCGCTTGCTCATTGCCGACGAGCCGACCACAGCGTTGGACGTGACGACCCAGGCCCAAATCATTGACCTTATGCAGAGCTTGCAGAAGGATTACGATATGGGGATCCTGTTCATCACCCATGACTTGGGCGTAGTGGCAGAAATCGCCGACAATGTGGCCGTCATGTATTTAGGGAATGTCGTTGAATACAGTGACGTATACACGATTTTCAATGATCCGCAGCATCCCTATACACAATCCTTACTCCGCTCCATTCCCAAAGTGACCGCCACCCGTGAAAAACTGGAAGTGATTCGGGGCATGGTGCCAAGCCCGTTCCGCCGCCCATCGGGCTGTCCCTTCCATCCACGTTGCACGAAAGCCATACCGATATGTTCTCAAGTGGAACCCCAAACCATCAACCTTAATGAGAATCACCAGGTCCATTGTTTACTCTTCGATGAAAGGGCGAGAAATCCGATGCGGGAGATGGCGTCATGAGCGAGCAAACAGCACAAAGCCAACTAAGTTCAACATCCAAGAATGGTAAACCCCTGCTAGAAGTCAGTAATCTGAAAATGTATTTCCCGATCGTCAAGGGCATTTTCGGAAAAATCAGTGGTTATGTCAAAGCGGCGGATCAGGTGTCTTTCTTCATTCGGTCCGGTGAAACTTTGGGGTTAGTAGGAGAATCTGGGTGCGGGAAGACCACCGTGGGGCGCTGCATCGTGCGCGCCTACAAACCGACCGACGGGAATATCATCTATCAACTCGCCGATGGAACGGAAGTTGACCTGGCCAGCATTAACACGAAAGAGCTTCAGCCCTACCGTAAAGATATCCGCATGATCTTTCAGGATCCCTATTCATCCCTAAATCCTCGGATGAATGTTTTCGAGATCATTAGCGAGGTGTTGCGAGTCAATAATATGTGCTCGCCTAAGGATATGGAATACCAGGTCGCAGATATCATGAAGCAATGTGGCCTGCGACCGGAATATATGCGGCGGTATCCCCACGCTTTCTCCGGCGGTGAACGCCAGCGCATCGGCATTGCGCGGGCCTTGGTGACATCGCCACGGCTGGTGGTATGCGATGAAGCTGTCTCCGGTTTGGATGTTTCGGTGCGCGCCCAAATCCTTAACCTGATGGAAGATTTACGGCGTGAAATGAATCTCACGTACTTGTTCATCTCGCACGACCTGAGCGTCATTCGCCACATCTGCGACCGCGTGGCCGTGATGTACGTGGGCAAACTGGTGGAACTGGCAGATGCCAATACGCTTTATACAAACCCGTTGCACCCCTACACCGAGTCTTTGATGTCTGCCGTGCCTATCCCCAATCCGAATTTGCGCGACCGTAAAAATCGCATCCGTCTGGAAGGCGAAGTCGCCGATCCTTCCAATCCGCCGTCCGGCTGCTACTTCCACCCCCGCTGCCGTTATGCCAAAGACGTGTGCAAGATCGAAACGCCCGTCCTGCGCGACATGGGCGACAATCATACCGTCGCCTGCCATTTCGCGGGTGAGTTGAGTTTGACCGGCGTCCGAATGGTCTGAACGGCGAACTATATTTGCTCCCGAACAAGATGGCGGACGCAGATTCACACCGATTCTTGAATAAGCCGCACAAGGTATCGGGCGCGGATTCACGCTGATTTGCGCAGATTTACAGAAAACTATCTGCGTGAGTCTGCGCCCATCTGCGTCCTCATCCAGGTTGACGCTATTGGGGACTCCAGTGAATGCGCTGTGACAAACGGACACTGTGCCAGACGGCACAGTGTTCGCTTTGCAAGGAATGTGACCAAATCTGCCGTAGTCAGAAGCATACTACGATTTTGGTACACGGATGAACACGGAAAGCACGGATTTTTTTCCCTTAAAAAATCCGTAGAATCAGTCAAATCCGTGTACAATGCTTGAGCAG
>FWPV01012344.1_pt1 | contig 13211 bp, 12 predicted proteins | sample 2228371 | NCBI WGS metagenome assembly FWPV01 (sample SAMEA103939776, study PRJEB20133) | metagenome | reverse complement strand
TCGAGCGCCTGCCGCTCATCGACCTCGAGGTCATGTACGGCGAGCTCGACGGCACCTTCCCCAACCACCCGGCCGACCCCATCCAGCCGGCCAACCAGCGCGACCTGCAGGCCCGGGTGGTGGCTGGTGGCTTCGACCTGGGTCTGGCGTTCGACGGTGACGCCGACCGCGTGTTCGTCGTCGACGAACAAGGGCGCGGCCTGTCGGGTTCCACGACCACGGCGATCCTGGCCACCAACGTGCTGCGCCAACATCCCGGGGCGACGATCCTGCACAACCTCATCTGCAGCCGGGCGGTGCCCGAGGTGGTGCGCGAGCACGGTGGCGTGCCGGTGCGCACCAAGGTGGGCCACTCGTACATCAAGCAGCTCATGGCCGAGACCGGAGCGGTCTTCGGGGGTGAACACTCGGCGCACTACTACTTCTTGGACAACTATCGGGCCGATTCGGGTCTGATCGCCTCGGTGATCCTGCTCGACGAGCTGGCCCGGGCCGACCAGCCACTCTCGGTGGTGCGCGTGCCCTACGAGCGGTACAGCTCGAGTGGCGAGATCAACACCCAGGTCGATGACCCGCTCGCCGTCATCGAGCGGGTGGCCGCTGCGTTCGCCCACGCCGAGCAGGATCGCCTCGACGGGCTCACGGTCGACTTCGGGGCCTGGTGGTTCAACCTGCGGCCGTCCAACACCGAGCCGCTGCTGCGGCTGAACCTCGAAGCCCCGACCCGCGACGAGTGCGACCAGCATGTCGCCGAGGTGCTGGCCCTCATCACCGCCGCCTGATCGCCGTTGCCGTCGAAAGGAACCTCGATGCCGCTCTCCCCCCAGCTGGTGCAGCTGCTCGTGTGCCCGGAGGACCACGGTCCGCTCTACGTGGTCACGGGCGAGGACGCCGGCGCAACCGGCGAGAGCCTCTACAACCCGCGCCTGCGGCGCCGCTACCCGGTGCGCGACGGGATCCCGGTGATGCTCGTCGACGAGGCCGAACACGTCGATGACGCCGCGGCCGCCCGCCTCGCCCGGCGGATCGACGCCGGCGAGCTGGTGGCGACGGGCACGTCGGGCTGACGGCCCCGTGCCGTCGTGGACCTCTAGGATCCCAGGGATGCCGACCGCGCCCGTGCGTCGCCGTGGCCGCCTGCTCGTGGGCTGGCTGCTCGTCCTGTCGGCGCTCGGGGCTGTGGGTTCCCGCGCTGGTCCGGCTGTCGCCCAGTCGTGTCCGGGCCTCGGCGCCGGCGGCGAGTTCCACCCGGTGCCGGTCACCCGCATCTACGACTCGCGGCCAGGTTCGGCGGTCGGGTCGCCCACGGGTCCTCGCTCGGCCAACGCGGCCGGCGTGACGTTCACCGTCCAGGCGCTCGGCCGGGCCGGTCTGCCGACGTCGTCGGCCGACGTGCTCGCCGTGGTCGCCAACGTGACGGTGACCGGTGCGACGGTCGGGGGCTACCTGACGGCCCACCGACCTGGTGGTGCGCCGCCGGAGGCCTCCAACGTCAACTTCACGGCGGGAGCGTCGGTACCCGATCTGGCGTTGCTACCGGTGGATGCAAGTGGGCAGGTGGCCTTCACGCTCGTGGGCTATGGCAGCGGATCGGCCCACGTGCTCGTCGACGTGTTCGGTTTCGTGTCGTCGTCGTGCTACGCGTCGCGGGGTGCCCGACTGGTCGCGCTCGCGCCGACCCGGATCGTCGACACCCGCACCACGAACACCCCGCTCGGTCCCGGTGAGGTGCGTCGGGTGCCGTTCCGGGGCGCCGACGGCATCAGCCCGGTGCGGGCCGACGTGGTCCCCAACGACGTGAACGTCGTGGGAGCGGTGGTCAACTTGACGGTGGTCAACCAGCGGCCGTCGAGCACCACCACGTTCTTGTCGGTCGTGCCCGAGAACCCCCGGGGGTTCCCGTCCACGTCCACGACGAACGTCGTGCGCGGTCAGGTGAAGGCGAACCTGGCGCTCGTCCCGGTCGGGGCCGACGGCTCGATCCGGGTGTTCAACGAACAGGGGAGCGTCGACGTCATCGTCGACGTCGTGGGGTACCTGGTGCGAGGCCAGCCCGAGTCCGCCCGCTCCGGTCGGATCCTGCCGCTCGACAACCCCTTCCGAGCGGTCGACACCCGGCCGGTGCCGCTCGGCCCGGGGCAGGCCGAGGAGTGGGACTTCGCGCCGTTCGTGGCGAGTGTCACGCTGCAAGGTTCCCCGGTCGGCAAGGTCTCAGCGGTGCTCGGGAACCTGACGGGCACGAACCTGCGCCGTCAGTACCCGACGGTGCCGGTCGAGTCGTTCCTGACCGTCTACCCTGCGGGGGTCTCGCTGCCCACGGCGAGCAACCTCAACCTCCGTGAGGCGCAGGACGTGCCCAACTTCGCCCTGGTGCGCCTGGGAGACCGCTCCCGAGTGAGCTTCTACAACGCCTTCGGCTTCGTCGACTACCTGTTCGACGTGGCCGCCGTGGTCCTCGCCGACTGACCACTACACTCGCCCAGCCCAGCCAACGCCTGAGGAGGCTCCATCCGATGACATCGTCGCTCGCCGCGCGCCGTGACTTCCGCGTCGCCGACTTGTCGCTCGCTCCGTTCGGGCGCAAGGAGATCCACCTCGCCGAGCACGAGATGCCCGGGCTGCGGGCGCTGCGCGCCGAGTTCGGCGCCTCCAAACCCTTGCGCGGGGCGCGCATCTCGGGCTCGCTGCACATGACCGTGCAAACGGCGGTGCTGATCGAGACCCTGGTCGAGCTCGGGGCCGAGGTGCGCTGGGCGAGCTGCAACATCTTCTCGACCCAGGACCACGCGGCGGCCGCCGTGGTCGTCGGACCCCACGGCACCGTCGACGAGCCCGCCGGTGTGCCGGTGTTCGCCTGGAAGGGCGAGACCCTCGAGGAGTACTGGTGGGCCACCGAGCAGATGCTGACCTGGCCCGACGGTGACGGCCCCAACATGATCCTCGACGACGGAGGCGACGCGACCCTGCTGGTGCACAAGGGGGTCGAGTACGAACGCCTCGGTGAAGTACCCGATCCCACGAGCGCCCCGAACGCCGAACTCGCGATCGTGCTCGGACTGCTGCAGCGCAGCTTGAAGGTCGATCCCACCAAGTGGACCCGCATGGCGGCGGGCATCCGCGGGGTCACCGAGGAGACCACGACCGGTGTGAAGCGCCTCTACAAGATGGCCGAACGTGGCGAGCTGCTGTTCCCGGCCATCAACGTCAACGACTCGGTCACCAAGTCGAAGTTCGACAACCTCTACGGCTGCCGACACTCCCTGGTCGATGCCATCTGCCGGGCCACCGACGTGATGATCGGTGGCAAGACCGCGGTGGTGTGCGGCTACGGCGACGTCGGGAAGGGCTGCGCCCAGAGCCTGCGCGGTCAAGGTGCGCGGGTGATCGTCACCGAGATCGACCCGATCAACGCACTGCAGGCGGCGATGGAGGGCTACCAGGTGCTCACCCTCGACGACGTGGTCGCAACGGCGGACATCTTCGTCACGGCGACCGGCAATGCGGACATCATCACCGTCGACCACATGCGCCGCATGAAGCACAACGCGATCGTGTGCAACATCGGGCACTTCGACAACGAGATCGACATGGCCGGTCTCGCTCGCAGCGGTGCCACCAAGGACCAGCTGAAGCCGGGCACCGACCTGTGGACCTTCCCCGACGGCCACGCGGTGATCGTGCTGGCCGAGGGGCGTCTGGTGAACCTCGGCTGCGCCACCGGTCACCCGAGCTTCGTGATGAGCTGCTCGTTCTCGAACCAGGTGATCGCCCAGATCGAGCTGTTCAACAACACCGCCGACTACCCGGTGGGCGTGTACGTGCTGCCCAAGCGCCTCGACGAGAAGGTCGCTGCGCTGCACCTCGACGCGCTCGGGGTCAAGCTCACCAAGCTGACCGACGAGCAAGCCGAGTACCTCGGGGTCGATCCCGGCGGGCCCTTCAAGCCCGAGCACTATCGGTACTGACCACTCCGGTCAGGTCACCCCGCACGTCGAAGCGGGGCAGGAACAGCTGCACCATCGGGCCGATGCCGAGGGCGAAGGCCACCGTGCCGAGCCCGACGCTGCCGCCGAGCGCGACACCGGCCGCGAGCACGCTCAGCTCGACGACGGTGCGGGCCCGGCGCACGCTGATGCCACGGGCGGCCAGGCCCATCATGAGCCCGTCCCGTGGACCAGCGCCCAGGCCGGCTCCGATGTACATCCCGGAGCCCACGCCGATCAGGACCAGGCCGCCAGCGAGCAGACCCAGGCGCGCGAGCCAGCCGCCGGGGGTGTCGAGCAGCGGCTCGACGAGATCGACCACGACGCCGATCTCGACGGCGTTCAGCACGGTGCCGAGCCCCGGACGCTGGCGGAGGGGGATCCACGCCAGCAGCAGCCCGACACCGGTGAGCACGATCACCCGACCGATCGGGATGCCGGTCAGCTCGCTCACGCCTTGGTGGAACACGTCCCACGGCGCGAGGCCGAGGTCGGCGTCGAGGATCAGCGCGATCCCCACGCCGAACAGCGCCAGGCCGACGACGCAACGCACGAGGCGCTCGGCGAAGCCGGCACGGTGTCGGGACATGACCGACGACGCTACCGCTCACCACGGGTGCGTACGAATGGTGTCAGACACCATTCGTACGCACCCGTGCCACACCCCCGGAGTACGACGCTGCCATGTTCCTCGTGTCTCGTTGTGCCGGGTGCGGCACTCGTGGTCTCGTGCTGTGCCCGGCGTGTGCCACGTCGGTTGCGCAACTCGCCCCCGTCGCACCAGCCGGGGTGGTGGCAGCGGTGGGCTACGACGGGGTGGCGCGTGAGCTCATCACCGGGCTCAAGTACCGCAACCAGCGCCCGGCCGCACGGCTGCTCGCCCGCCTGCTGGCCCAACGCCTCGGACCGGTCGATGTCGACGTCGTCACCTGGGCCCCGACCAGCTCGCCGCGCCGTCGCCGCCGGGGTTTCGACCAGGCCGAGCTGGTGGCCCGGGCCCTGGCCCGACACCTCGGCGTGCCGTGCCGGCGCCTGCTGCACCGCCTGCACGGGCCACCCCAGACCGGTCGGTCTCGTGAGGAGCGACTGACCGGGCCGGTGTTCGTGGCGCGCCCCAGTCGGCGAGCACTGCGGGTGCTGGTCGTCGATGACGTCGTCACCACGGGCGCCACGCTGCAGGCGGCAGCCCACGCTCTGCGCCTGGTCGGGGTCGATCCGATCGTGCTTGCAGCCGTGGCCGCCACTCAGCCCAGGCCAGCGAGCGCACGCACCGTGGCCACGGCGGGCGTCGGGTCGTCGTCGACCAGCACCCCGACCATGCCCAGCTGCTCGGCGGTGGCCACGTTCGACGCGATGTCGTCCAAGAACGCCGTGCGCGCCGCCCGGGTTCCGAGTCGTTCCAAGGCGAGGTGGTAGATGGCCGGATCGGGTTTGCGCAGGCCCACCTCGTGGCTGTCGACCACGTCGTCGAACAGCTCCTCGAAGGGCAGCAGGTCCCACCACAGCGGGCGCAGCTCGCGCACGTTGTTCGTGAGCACGCCCAGTCGGAACCCGGCTGCTCGCAGCTCACGGACCAGCGCGACCACGGGCTCGTTCGGTTCGAAGTGCATGCCGACACCCGACGACCCGGCCGAAGTCGGCGGACGCACTCCTGCCGCTTCCAGCAGGGCGGCGTTCCGCTCGCGGTAGTCCTGCAAGCTGATCTCGCCGCGTTCGAGTTGGTGCCAGGGGTGGTCGGTGTCCTCGCCGTAGGGCCCCATCACCAAGCGGATCACCGTGTCGGGGTCGTGGTCGGGGAAGCGTGCCGCCAGGTCGCTCGGGCGACCGTTGCGTGCCAGCACGCCGCCGAGATCGAAGATCACCGCATCGACTGCTGCTGTGGGCACCGGTGCAGTCTCGCCGTCGCGCCCCGTCATGCACCAACCCGACCGGTAGCATCGCTCGTTGCATGGGAATCCTCGATCGCGTCCTTCGCGCCGGCGAAGGCAAGAAGCTGAAGGCGCTCCAGGGGCTGGTGCCCGACATCAACGCCCTCGAGCCCGAGATGAAGGCGCTCTCCGACGACGCCTTGATCGCGAAGACCGGCGAGTTCCGCCAGCGGCTGGAGCGGGGTGAGTCGCTCGACGACTTGCTGCTCGAGGCCTTCGCCGTGGTGCGCGAAGCGGCCTGGCGGGTGATCGGCCAGCGCCACTTCGACGTCCAGCTCATGGGCGGCGCGGCGCTGCACTTCGGCTGGATCGCCGAGATGAAGACCGGTGAGGGCAAGACGCTCGTGTCGACCTTGCCGGCCTATCTGAACGGTTTGGGCGGCCAGGGTGTCCACCTCGTCACGGTGAACGACTACCTGGCCCGCCGCGACGCCGAGTGGATGGGGCGGATCCACCGCTGGCTCGGGCTGTCGGTGGGCCTGGTCGTGCCCGGGTACCGCGAGCACCCGACTCAAAAGCGCGAGGACTACGCCGCCGACATCACCTACGGCACCAACAACGAGTTCGGCTTCGACTACCTGCGCGACAACATGGCGCAGCGGCTCGATGCCAAGGTCCAGCGCGGTCACAACTACGCGATCGTCGACGAGGTCGACTCGATCCTGATCGACGAGGCCCGAACGCCGCTCATCATCTCGGGCCGGGTGGCCGACGCCGCCAAGCTCTACTACCGCTTCGCCTCGATCGTGCGGTCGCTCTCGCGTGGCGTCGACTACGAGGTCGAAGAGGACAAGCGGGTGGTGATGCCCACCGAGGCGGGCATCGAAAAGGTCGAGCGCGCCCTCGGGGTCGAGAACCTCTACGACGAGGTGCAGCGGAACCTGGTCCACCAGCTGCAGGTGGCGCTCAAGGCCAAAGAGCTGTACCGGCGCGACAAGGACTACATCGTCCAGAACGGTGAAGATCGTCGACGAGTTCACCGGCCGCATCCTCGAGGGCCGGCGCTGGAGCGAGGGCATCCACCAGGCCGTCGAGGCCAAAGAGGGGGTGAAGATCAAAGAGGAGAACCAGACCCTCGCCACGATCACGCTCCAGAACTACTTCCGGATGTACCGCAAGCTCGCGGGCATGACCGGCACGGCCCAGACCGAGGCCGCCGAGTTCATGAACACCTACGGCTTGCAGGTCGTGCCGATCCCCACCAACAAGCCGACGATCCGCATCGACCAACCCGATCTCATCTACAAGACCGAGCGCGCCAAGTTCGCCGCCATCGTGGACGAGATCATCGAACGCCACGACCGAGGACAGCCTGTGCTGGTGGGCACCGTGAGCGTCGAAAAGAGCGAATTGCTGTCACGCGAGCTCGCGAAGCGCGGGATCCCCCACGAAGTGCTCAACGCCAAGCAGCACGCTCGTGAAGCCGAGATCGTCACCCAGGCCGGTCGCCTGCACGCCGTGACCGTGGCCACCAACATGGCTGGGCGCGGCGTCGACATCCTGCTCGGCGGCAACCCCGAGGGCCTGGCCCGGCGCGAGGTGCTCAAAGAGGGCCACGACCCCCAGACCCTGGTGGACGAGTTCGCCCTGCCGGCACCGCTCGCGCAGATGCCCGAGGAGTACCGCCAGGCCCGTGATCGCGCGCAGGCCCGCTACGCCGAGCTGCTCGAGGTGTTCAAGCGTCAGTGCCAGGAAGAAGGCGACGAGGTGCGCCGCCTGGGTGGGCTCTACGTGATCGGGTCCGAGCGCCACGAGAGCCGCCGGATCGACAACCAGCTCCGGGGCCGCTCCGGTCGTCAGGGTGACCCGGGCGAGAGCCGGTTCTTCTTGAGCCTCGAGGACGAGCTCATGCGCTTGTTCGCGACGGGCGCGCTCAACTGGGTGATGGGTCGGGCCCTGCCCGAGGACGAGGCGATCGAGCACAAGATGGTCACCAAGGCCATCGAGCGGGCGCAGAGCACCGTGGAGCAGCGCAACGCCGAGATCCGCAAGAACGTGCTCAAGTACGACGAGGTTATGAACGAGCAGCGCAAGGTGATCTACCAGTGCCGCGACCAGATCCTCGAGGGAGCCGATCTGAAGGCTGCGGCCATGGAGTACCTCGCCGAGGCTGTCGATTCGCTGATCGAGACCCACTGCGTCAGCGAAGCCGACGACGAGTGGGACCTCGACGGGCTGGCCAAGGAGCTGAAGACCTTCTGGCCGACCGAGGTCGATGCCGACCGACTCAGGGGGTGCCGCAGCACCGACGAGATGTATGACCTCGTCATGGCCGACGCCTCGGCGTTCTACGCGAAACGTGAGGCCGAGCTCGGCGAGAGCGTCATGCGCGAGGTCGAGCGTCAGGTGATGCTGCGGATCATCGATCAACGGTGGCGTGAGCACCTCGAGGAGATGGACTACCTCAAAGAGGGCATCAACCTGCGGGCCATGGGTCAGAAGGATCCGCTCACCGAGTGGCAGCGCGAGGGCTACGAGATGTTCGGCAGCCTGATGAAGGGCATCGCCCAGGACTTCGTCCGGTACGTCATGCACGTCCAGGTCGTCCAGGGTCCGGCGCCGGCGGCCCCGCAGGTGCAGAACGTGCAGCAGAGCTCGAGCGAGACCGCCCCGGCGTCGGCGCTCACGGCCGCCTCGGCAGCCGCGACCGCCTCCCAGCTCGGCGCGGCTCGGGCTGCGCTCGCCGGTGGCGGGGTCGCCACGGCCGCACCGGCGGTCAGCCGCACGGTCGTGAAGAACGAGTGGGACAAAACGCCGCGCAACGCACCGTGCCCCTGTGGGTCGGGCAAGAAGTTCAAGCAGTGCCACGGCGCAGCCTGAAGGCCGTCCCGATACCGTCACCGACGCCATGCGCGACTTCACCGACGACCTGCGGGAGCTTCGGCGCCGTCTCGACGAGGCGCGCACCTACCTCCGGGTCGATGCCGGCCGCGGTCGTCTGGTCGAGCTCGAGGACGAGATCGGGCGCCCCGACCTGTGGGACGACCCGGACCGCGCCAAACAGGTCAACACCGAGTACGCCAACGTGAAGGCCGACCTCGACGAGTACGACCGGTTGAGTGCCGAGCTCGAAGACGTCGAGGTGCTGCACGAGTTGGCGCGCGAAGAAGGCGACGAGACCCAGACACCCGAGATCGAAGCGGCCATCGAGTCGCTCGACCGCCGACTGCACCAGCTCGAGCTGCGCAGCCTGTTCATCGGCGAACACGACGAGGCCGACGCCATCGTGCAGATCAACGCGAAAGACGGCGGGGTCGACGCGCAGGACTTCAGCGAGATGCTGCTGCGGATGTACCAGCGCTGGGCCGAGCGACGCGGCTTTTCGGTCGAGATCGACGACGTCTCCGAAGGCACCGAGGCGGGCATCTTGTCGGCGGAGTTCACCGTGCACGGTCGCTACGCCTACGGCCTCATGTCGGCCGAGCGAGGCACCCATCGGTTGGTGCGGATCAGCCCGTTCGACAACCAGGGGCGTCGCCAGACGAGCTTCGCGGCGGTGCAGGTGTGGCCGGTGATCGATGCGCCGGACGTCGAGGTGAACGAGGCCGACATCCGCATGGAGGTCTTCCGGGCGTCCGGGGCCGGGGGCCAGCACGTCAACAAGACCTCGTCGGCGGTGCGGCTCATCCACGAGCCGACCGGCTTGGTCGCGAGCTCCCAGGAGGAGCGCAGCCAGCTGCAGAACCGGGAGAAGGCGATGAACCGGCTCCGGGCGATGATCGCGGCCAAGGCCGAGGAGGAACATCAGGCCGAGCTCGCCCGCATCGCCGGCAAACAGGCCCAGGTCGGGTGGGGTTCACAGATCCGCTCCTACGTGCTCCAGCCGTACCAGATGGTCAAAGACCTGCGCACCAACATCGAGATCGGCAACGTCGAGGCGGTCCTCGACGGCGATCTCGACGAGCTCATGGAGGGCTATCTCCGGCTCCGTCGGGCGGGTGAGCACAACTGAGCAGATGGGCTTGGTACCCTGACCGGTCTGCGGGTGGATCCACGACGACACTGGTTCGCGCCCTGGGAAGAGCCTGAATGATCCGCCTCGAGAACGTCACCAAGATCTACAACAACGAGGTCACCGCCCTGCGCGATGCCAGTTTCGACATCCCCAAGGGCGAGTTCGTGTTCCTCGTCGGGCCCTCGGGCTCGGGCAAGTCGACCCTGCTGCGGGTGATGAACCGCCAAGAGCGCCCGGAGAAGGGCACCGTGTGGGTGGCCGGTCGCAACGTCAACGACCTGCCCGACTCGAAGGTGCCGTACCTGCGACGCAACATCGGCAACATCTTCCAGGACTACAAGCTGTTGCCGAACAAGACCGTCACCGAGAACGTCGCGTTCGCGCTCGAGGTGATCGGCAAACCCAAGCACGTCATCCGCCAGCAGGTGCCCGCCGTGCTCGAGCTGGTGGGCTTGGCCGGCAAGGGCGAACGCTTCCCGCACCAACTCTCCGGCGGTGAGCAGCAGCGCGTGTCGATCGCCCGGGCGTTCGTGAACCGTCCGCTGATCCTGCTGGCCGACGAGCCGACCGGGAACCTCGACCCTGGCACCGGTGAGGGCATCATGCGGCTGCTCGACCGGATCAACAAGACCGGCACCACCGTGGTGATGGCCACCCACGACCAGCGCATCGTCAACATGATGCGGCGTCGGGTCATTCAGCTCGACCGCGGGATCATCGTGCGTGACCAGGCCCGAGGGGTCTACGACTGATGCTGTCGCGGATCAGCTACGCGCTGCGCGAGACGTGGGCCAGCTTCCAGCGCAACGTCACCCTCACCGCGGCCGCCATCATCACCTCGGCCGTGTCGTTGCTGCTCGTGGGCGCCACGTTCGTCATCCAGAGCGCGTTCGACAACCTGCTCACGCGCTGGAAAGGTGACGTCGAGCTCATCGTGTTCGCCCGGGCCGACGCCACGCCCGAGCAGCTCGCGCTCATCGAGGAATCGCTGCGCTCCCAGCCGTCGATCATCGACGTCGATCAGTTGCGCTACCTGAACCAGCAGGAGAGCTACGAGGAGGCGCAAAAGCTCTTGGCCGGCGACCCGGGCACCCTGCGGCTCATCACGCCCCAGAACATCCCCTCGCAGTTCAAGGTGGTGCCGCTCACCGACGACGCCGAGCTCGTGCGCAGCCTGGGCGAGCAGTTCCGGGAGCTGCCCGGGGTGTACGACGTCGCCTACGCGCAAGACGTGTTCGACGTGGTCTCGCGGGTGTCGCGCTTCATCCGGGTCGTCACGTCGGTGATGTCGGTGGTCCTGCTCGCGGTGGCGGTCGGGCTCATCTGGAACACGATCCGCACCGCGATGTTCGCCCGCCGCCGGGAGATCGAGGTGATGAAGCTCGTCGGTGCCACGAACTGGTTCATCCGCATCCCGTTCATGCTCGAGGGGCTGTTACAGGGACTGATCGGTGGGCTGCTGGCCTGCGTCGGGTTGTGGGGACTCAACTCGGCGTGGACCAGCGCCGTGCGCGACTTCAACGACACCGAGCTCGCAGCGCTCGTGGTCACCGGCGGCTACGAGCGGTTCGTGATGGTCGTGCTGTTGGCCATCGGAGCCATCGCCGGCGCGATCGGCTCGGGCATCGCGGCCTCCCGCTTCCTCGACGTCTGAGCCACCTCGGTAGCGTCGCCGGGCGTGGAGTACACCGAGATCACCTACGACGTCGCCGACCGGATCGCCACGGTCACGCTCAACCGCCCTGACCACCTCAACGCGTTCACGAACCAGATGATGCGCGAGGTGATCGATGCATTCGACCGGATCGACGCCGACGACGAGGTGCGAGCGGTGATCGTCACCGGTGCCGGCCGGGGCTTTTGCGCCGGTGCCGACCTGTCCGGCGGTGGTGACACGTTCTCCGGTGGCGGCAGCGACGTGCAGACCTCGGTCGGGGTCCCTCGCGACGGCGGTGGGTTGGTGGCGCTTCGGATCTTCGGGTGCACCAAGCCGGTGATCGCCGCCATCAACGGCCCGGCCGTGGGGGTGGGTGTGACCATGACCCTGCCGATGGACATCCGTCTCGCCTCGCACACCGCCAAGTTCGGCTTCGTGTTCGCCCGGCGGGGCATCGTGCCCGAGGCCTGCTCGAGCTGGTTCTTGCCCCGGGTGGTGGGGATCTCCCGTGCCGCCGAGTGGTGCTACACGGGTCGGGTGTTCCCGGCGAGCGAGGCGCTCGAGGCGGGTCTGGTGCGCAGCACCCACGCCCCCGACGACCTGGTGCCCGCAGCCCGGGAGATCGCGGCGGAGATCGCCGCGCACACGGCTCCGGTGTCCGTGGCGCTCACCCGCCAGATGCTGTGGCGCATGCTCGGGGCCTCGCACCCCATGGAAGCCCACCGTGTGGATTCGCGGGGCATCCAGGTGCGCGGGGCGAGTGCGGACGCGCGCGAGGGGGTCCTGAGCTTCCTGGAAAAGCGCGCCCCGCAGTTCCCGATGAAGGTCAGCGACGGCCTGCCCGACATCTTCCCGGGCTGGGTCGAACCCGACTTCTCCTAACCAGCCCTCGGACGTACACAAGGTGTCTGACACCATGTGTACGTGTCGCTCCGTAGGCTCGGGCGACGTGGACGAGACCACGCTGTACGACCGGGTCGGTGGCATGGCCTTCTTCGAGCGCTTGGTCGACCGGTTCTACGAGAGGGTCGCCACCGACGAGGTGTTGCTGCCGCTGTACCCCGAGCCCGATGACTTGAGCGGCGCCCGGCGCCGACTCACGTTGTTCTTGGCCCAGTACTGGGGCGGGCCCCACACCTACTCCGACGAACGCGGTCATCCACGGCTGCGGATGCGTCACTTCCCGTTCCTGATCGGACCGCTCCAGCGCGACCGTTGGCTGGTGCACATGGCCGCAGCGGTCGAGGCGAGCGGCGCCGACGACGAGGTGCGGGCCGCACTCATGGACTACTTCGTGAAGGCGGCCGAGCACTTGCGCAACGACGACGGCCTGCGTCTCGCTCCGTCCTGAGTCGGGCCGCTGCGACCTCAGCCGGGCGGTCAGCCGAACACCACGGTCTTGCGGCCGTACACGAGCACTCGGTGTTCGAGGTGGGCACGCACCGCTCGGGCGAGCACGATCGTCTCGAGGTCACGGCCCTTGCGGGTGAGCTCGGCCACCGAGTCGCGATGGGACACGCGCACCACCTCTTGCTCCAGGATCGGGCCTTCGTCGAGCTCTTCGGTGACGTAGTGCGCGGTGGCTCCGATCAGCTTGACCCCCCGATCGTGGGCCTGGCGGTACGGGTTGGCGCCGACGAACGCCGGCAGGAACGAGTGGTGGATGTTGATGATCCGGTTCGGGTAGG
>FWPV01012341.1_pt1 | contig 13211 bp, 13 predicted proteins | sample 2228371 | NCBI WGS metagenome assembly FWPV01 (sample SAMEA103939776, study PRJEB20133) | metagenome | reverse complement strand
TAATTACTTTCTTATGAAGCTTAGGTAAAATAAACCAATGAAACAAATATATAATATAGACAGCCTTTTTTATTAATTCGATTGTTCTGTTTCGCCGTCAGATGATTCAACACTTTCTAAATCATCAAACTCAACATTGGTGTAGTCCCCGGTTTCTTCGTCCTCAGTTGGGCTAACCTGATCAACAATCTGAGGGCTTGTGGTTTTGATATATGTTACCACTTCCCCGAGTAATTCCATAAAAGCTTCAAAATCTTCCCTATAAAGAAAGATCGTATGCTTTTGATACCGATAGCGTCCGTCTCTGAAAAAACGCTTCTTACTTTCTGTGATCGTCAGGTAATAGTCATTTCTCCTTGTCGGTTTCACATCGAAGAAATAAGTCCTTTTCCCTGCCCTGAATGATCTTGAGAAAATTCCCTGCCTTCCGGCTTTCTCAACGACTTCTTTTTTGTCAATTTCTCCTTCCATGATGAACTTTGGGTTTAATACGGGTTAATTCTACTCAAAAATAAAAAAATTTTTGAAATTGTATTCAAAACTTAAGAATTGTATTTATTTTAAATATTTTTCTTTTCTTGTACCTATTACCATCAGGGTTGGTATCTTTTATTTTTTCCTTATCATTTTAAGTTGTTTGTTAGAAAAAAAAACGTTTAATTTGCACTTCATTTTTTAGGCCATGCAAGGGTTCTTTTGATTATGATCAGTAGAAGGATTTTAAGAATTAAAATATTGCAGATGCTTTATGCCTATTTTCAGAACGGTGACGGGGAAATAAATAAGGCTGAGAAAGCGCTATTGTTTAGTATTCAAAAATCATACGATTTGTACCATTATCTCTTTTTGCTTATTATTGAAATTGCTGATTATGCTTATTCGAGAATTGAAATTGCATTGCAGAAAAAAATACCCTCTTACGAAGACCTGCATCCTAATACCAAATTTGTTGAAAACAAAATAATTGCATTATTGCGAAAAAACAAGCAATTAAACGAATATATAAGCCATTCAAAACTTTCATGGACACAAACACCCGAATTAATTAAAAAGTTGCATAATAAAATCAGAATGGCTCCATTCTTCAAGGAATACATGGAAAATCCCGAAAGGACATTCGGGGAAGATCAGAAAGTAATTATTGATATATACAGCAAAGAAATAGCAACTTCCGAAGGGATATATCAGACACTTGAGGAACAAAGCATATACTGGAATGACGAGGTTGAATTTATTATTGGTATGATTGTTAAGACAATCAAGAAATTTCGAGAAAATCAGGATGAAAATGCACCACTGATGCCCTTATATAAAAATGAAGAAGATAAGGAATTCGTGAAGCATCTGTTCAGAAAATCGGTAATTCATCAGAAGGAATATCGTACTATTGTTGAGGAGTTTACCGAAAATTGGGATATTGACCGTATTGCATTTATGGATTTTCTGATACTTGAAATGGCAATAACCGAGGCAATTGAATTCCCGTTTATCCCTACCAAAGTTACAATTAATGAATACCTTGAAATAGCCAAATCATACAGTACCGAAAAAAGCAGGATATTTATAAACGGACTTCTGGATAAGATATTCAAGCACTTAAAAGAAACAGAAAAAATAAAAAAGACCGGAAGAGGTTTAATAGGAGAAAATTAAACTTATAAAAAATTAAAAAGTAATTTTACAGAAAAATAATCTTTATATTTATTTAAACAATTTGTCTTATGATCAATTCTATTATTCAAATTATTCTGATGTCGCAGCCACAGCAGGGGCAAAAACCATGGGCAACTTTTATTCCTCTGATTCTTATAATGGTTGTCTTTTACTTTTTTCTGATACAGCCACAGCGTAAAAGGCAGAAAGAACTCAAGAACTTCAGAGATTCGCTTAAAAAGGGAGATAAAATTATTACAGCCGGCGGAATATACGGTAAGATAAACAATATCTCTGAAAACATTGTTACAATTGATGTAGGGAATAATGTTCTTATTAAGGTTGATAAAAGTGCGATTTTACGTTCTGAAGTTGATATTGAAAACCAATAACAAAGTCTTTATTTTTTTAAGAGTTTAAGGTATATTTGCAATATGCTTTAAACTCTTTTTCATTGAGCAGGATATCTGTTAATACAATCATTTCAGCAATAAAGAAGTACATCAGATTGTTATTTGATATTCGTTCTTCCTTTCACAGAAACTTTATTACTTTTCTTTTTTTCACAGTCATATCAGCTATTCTTTGGTTTTTCAGGGCACTGTCAAATGAATATGAAGCGGAGATTGTCTATCCGGTTAAATATATAAATATACCTGAAAATAAAATACTTGTGAATAAACTGCCCGAAAAGCTTATTTTAAAAGTCAGGGCTAAGGGCAAAAAAATTCTGGCAAGCAAGTTGAATTTAAACCTTTTACCCATAAAATTTGATGTTAACTCATTTATAATTAATAACTCAGCCTCTGATTCTCTTTTTATTCTTACAAATGCGGTAAAAGATATATTGTCAAAGGAACTTGAAGGTATTCAGATAACAGGGATATCACCGGATACGCTGGTATTTCGGTTTACGAATATTGTAGTAAAGAAAGTTGCCGTAAAAATCAAATTTCAAAGCAACCAGCCGGTTTTTGCACCGCAGCATATGTTAAACGGTGATATTTTAATTAATCCCGACAGCATAATCATTTCAGGTCCGGCTAATATTTTGAATAACATATCTTTTGTTTATACAGAGCCGTTGAATATTTCGGGAATAGCTGATACAACAAAGAAAGTATGCAACGTAGAAAGAATCAGTGGAATAAGCTATTCCCAGAGAAAGATAAATATTACCATTCCTGTCGATTCTTATACACAGGCAGAATATGAACTGCCGGTTACAGCCATTAATTTACCTGACAGTTTACTTATTAAAACATTTCCGCAACGGGTGCGGATAACATATAATATAACCCTCAGTCAGTATGAAAAAATTAAACCCAAGCAAATTCAACCCTGTATTGATTACAATGACATACAACAAAACCCGGCTTCCGGTTTTGTGCGATTATTTCTTGTGGATACGCCGCAAATAATCTCTTCATTAAAGTTCAGCCCTGAAAAAGTAGAATATCTGCTTACCAGAAAATGATAAAAGTTGGAGTTACCGGTGGCATAGGTAGTGGTAAATCCATTATTTGCAAGGTTTTTGCTTCACTTGGCGCACCTGTATATAATGCCGATGCAGCCGCACGAATGCTTACCGATACGAATATCGATATTAAGAGCAAGCTTACAGCACTATTGGGAAAGAATATTTATAACGATAACGGTTTAAACCGCACTTTAATGTCATCAATTATTTTTCGGGACAAAAAAATGCTGGAAGCAGTAAACTTTATCATCCATCCATATGTCATACAAGATTTTATGCACTGGGCCGAATTGCATAAAAAAAAGGATTATGTAATACAGGAAACGGCAATTTTGTTTGAAAGCGGAATTGATAAACTGATTGATAAATGCATTACTGTAACGGCACCAACTGATATTAAGTTTAAGCGTTTGTTGTTACGAAGCGGTATGACTGAGGAAAGAATCAGAAACATTATGGCCAATCAGTGGCCGGATGAAAAAATTATACAACTGTCTGATTTTGTTATTAACAATGATGAAAAATCTTTAATATTGCCGCAAATTTTATTCATTCATCAGCAACTTGTTGAATTTAATCGTAAACATTTAACCGATTTGTCATAATACCTTATGAGAAAATTTGGCAAATGGATTGGTGCCGGTCTTGGCTGGACAATAGGAGGCCCTATTGGTGCATTACTTGGTTTTGCCTTCGGTTCAATAGTTGATGCAGCCAATATAGAAAAATATGAAAAAGAGAATCAGACTACCAAGGGAGATTTTGTTGTGAGCCTTCTTGTATTAATTGCCAGCGTAATGAAGGTTGACAAGAGAGTTGTTAAATCAGAACTCGAATATGTAAAGCATTACCTGGTAAGGGCTTTTGGCGAAGAAGAAGCTTCAGAAATGCTCCTGCTGCTTCGTGATTTATTAAAACAGGATATCCCGCTGGAAAAAGTAAGTAATCAGATAAAATATAAAATGAATTATGCTTCGCGCCTGGAACTCTATTATTTACTCTATGGGATTGCTTATGCTGATGGGAAAATTGAAGCTATTGAGATTGAAACACTTGAAAAAATTGCATTTGCCATAGGTATTACTTCGACTGATGCAAACTCAGTAAAATCAATGTTTTTCAAATCAACCGACTGGGCATATGAAACATTAGGAGTAACAAGAACAACATCAAATGATGATATTAAGAAGGCTTACCGCCAGCTTGCTTTTAAAAATCATCCCGATAAGGTTGCCTATCTGGGTGAAGAAATCCGCAAAAAGGCCGATGAAAAATTTGCCCAGATCAATCAGGCATATGAAATTATCAGAAAAGAAAAAGGGATTAACTGATACTTAAGGCTCAGAAATCCAAAGAACAATACAGAAAATAATATTCCGTTATATAATTGCTATAAATGTTTCATAGGTTCATTATAAATATTATTTTTACAAATATTTTTGTTTCAAATCATTAATTAGTATGGATTTAAAAGAAATTCTTGCTATATCGGGTTACAGCGGTCTTTTTAAATTTGTCTCCCAGGGCCGTAATGGTATTGTGGTTGAAGCTTTTGCTGACAGGAAAAGATCATTTATTCCTGCAACTACCAAGGTAAGTTCATTGGAAGACATAGCCATTTTTACAAATGATAAGGAAGTGCCTCTGAAAGATGTATTTAAAATAATGTTTGAAAAAGAAAACGGGGCCAAATCAATTGATGCAAAAAATAGTTCCCCCGATGAACTGAAGCAATACATGGAAAAAATACTTCCTGATTATGATCGGGAAAAAGTGTATGTTTCAGATATTAAAAAACTCGTAACATGGTATAACATATTGCACGATAATAACCTGCTAAAATTTGACGAAGAAGAAAAACCTGCACAGGCTGAAGGAGAAGAAAAGAATGAAAAGACAGACACTGAGGCCTTAAATGCTGTTGGTACAGCAAAAGAAAAACAAACAAAGCCAAAAACAGCAGTCAAAAAAACAGTTGCTCAGGAAAAAACCAAAGCCACAAAATCTTCCCCTAAAAAAGAAAGGAGCCCGGTAAAGAAATAAAGTTTTCTGCACATAATCCTTTGGCAGAAAATTTGCATGTGAATAAGGCGGACTTTATGGAATGTTCATAAGTGTAGCAATAATACCATAAATATTATTAATTATTACAATGCTATGAAAAAGAGGCAATTAAGGAATATCCTGATGGCCATGTTTGTAATTTATATGCCATTATTTAAAAGTGTCGTGGCACAGACAGGGCCAAAGGCTTCATCAATAATTGAATGGAAAGAGACCACTGTAGATTTTGGAAAGATTATTAAAGGCAAACCTGTTACGGCAGAGTTCGGTTTTTCGAATCCGAGTATGGTACCTTTAATTATTTTTTCGGTAAAGCCATCATGCGGATGCACTGTTGCTGATTTTCCAAAGCAACCGGTAGCTCCGGGAAAATCGGGGATTATCCGTGTAACTTTCGATGCTGCTGATGTAGGTTTCTTTCAGAAATCATTTACAGTTACTTCAAATGCTCAGCAGGGAGAAGAAACATTAGTTATTAAAGGCGAGGTTGTAAAGCAGCTTTAACCCAAATTAGGCATTAAACCCGGATCTGTCATTAGGGATCCCTCTGGCACAAGACGAACTGATGACATCCCCCGATAAAGATTTTGTTAGGTTTTTTTATTTTAAATAAAAAGGGAGAAAACCTTACAAAATAATAATCGCCCGGCTACAGGGGAAAAAATCTGATGAGTTTTTTTGGTTTAATAAAATTTGGTATTTGCTCTGTATTCTTTGTTAAATCTTTCAGGGCTTGTTCCTGTATATTTTATGGGATACTGATTCTGTTTTCAAGCATTCTGTTATGATATTGTTGTATAAATGCTTTTAGTTTGAGTTCCATTGTATCTTGCACAGAACCAATCTGACCTGAAATATTATTTTTCAAAAGCCTGTCTGATTTGAAATTATAAAGGCCCTTGATTTGTTTCGCATCAGCAATGAGCAAAAATTCTTTATAAAATAACTGGTACATACCGTTAATGTAATTAACAACGCAGTTTTCTCCCTGTGAATGCAAAACATCATTACCGAATGCAAAGTAAGGTTTATTATAATTGAGTATTCCAAGTACGACGGGCATAATGTCTATCTGCTGAATCAGCCTTTCGTCTTTTCCTTTAAGACTTCCATCGGGGGTATATATTATTACAGGCACTTCAAAAAGCCCTGCTGATGTCAGGTATATGTCACGTTGCGGTTCTGACTGGGCATGGTCGGCAGTAATGATAAAAATTGTGTTATTAAACCAGGGTTGTTGTGCGGCGGTTTCAAAAAACTTCCTCAATGCCATATCGGTATAACCCATGCAACGATTTATCGGGTGAGGGCCTTCAGGGAATACTCCTTTGTATTTTTCGGGTAATAAAAACGGATGGTGTGACGAAGCGCTGAAGAATGTAGTGAAAAAAGGCGGTGAAATCTTTCCAAGCTCTTTTGCAAAGTACTGAAAGAACTCTTCGTCCCATATAGCCCAGAAACCATCAAAATCTTTTCTGTTGCCATATTCATTCATTCCATAATATTTATCTATGCCAATCATATTCGAAAAGGCAAGATAACCCATTGATCCGTTTGGGGCCCCGTGAAAAAATGAAGTATGATAGCCTTCCTGTTTCAATAAATAAGGAAGGCTTTGCATTCTATTATTAAAGCATTCTGTCAGAACAAACGGTTCGACAACGGAAGGAATACTCACAAGGACCGATGGCATAATGTCAATTGACTTGCGTCCGTTGGCATAACTATATTTAAACGTAAGACTTTTTGCACAAAGACTATCGAAAAAAGGTGTATAGCTTGTGTAATTACTGTCGGTATCAGCATTAAAAAAACCAATGAATTCTTTTCCAAGGCTTTCGATGACAATAATAACTATATTCTTTTTGTTTATTTCTCCTGTTGATAACGGAGTATGAATTACAGGGTAAATGCTGTCAGCTTCCTGAGGTGAAAAGAAGCTGAATTTTGTAAATGTTTTGATTTCGAGTGTTTTCAGAATACAAAAAGGAGTATTCAGTACAATGCTTACCTCTTTTGGTTCTTTAACATATTGTCCGGCGTTGCTCAGTGTTATTGGCCTTGTACTGTGTTTATAACCACCTCTGACTCCACCTACAAAAAGTGTATAAGTCAGTGCCATCAGTAGAATCGCATAAACATAATAAAAGAATCCCCGCTGTTTTGGCATGTCTGATGGCCTTGTTTTACGTACCAGATATATTAAGGCAGCGACCAAAGCAAGGAATATAATTACACCGTACCAGTAGTCAGTAAAAAATTTAAGAAACAAAACGCCCATGTTTGATTCGTGTTCAAATTGCCTGAAAACCGAAGAAGTGGTTCTTGTCAGCGTGTAAGGGTAATAAAAAACATCAATGATATTAGCGGCTATTGCGACAGAGTTAGCAAAGATAAACAAAACAGAAAGCAGGGACTGGTACCATTTTTTGTATCTTATTTTAAACGGAAAAGTTGCAAGCATAATAAATAAAATGTTGACATACAGTATGGCAACTGTATCAAAAACCAAACCGCCCCATATCCATTTTAATACACTGCCTGTATCATAAGTTGAAAAGAAACGGGCATTAAACAATACAAAAATTAACCTGCATATACCGAAAAGTAAATATACACCTGCCAGTCTGAGAATAACGGAAAGATAAACAGGTTCGGGGAAAAGAGCTTTTATTTTTTTCATTGTTAATTGAAAATTGAGGGCAATGATAGTAAATTTAAATCAATTTAATGATACCCGGTTGATTTATATCTAATTACCAATACTGTTATGTTTTTCGAGCCATTCTAATAATTCTGATACTTTGGCCGTTGCAATGGCTATACATTTATCGGCGCCTCCGTAATAAAGCCGTATTTTATCTCCTTCGTTAATCCAGCCGCATGGAAATACAACTTTATCAACATCGCCAATCATTTCATAAGGTTCTTCGGGTGCAAAAACCCATTCATCGGATCTTGCCAATAAATGCTGAGGATTGTGGAGGTCGAGCAAAGCCAGACCAAGTCTGTAAATGCAACCGCCCGCGGTATAGCGAACACCATGATATAATACCAGCCAGCCTTTTTTGGTTTGCATCGGGGGAGGTGAAAGGCCTATCTTGTTCGCATCCCACCATGCACCTTGCCGTGCTGGTATAAGAATCTGATGATCGCCCCAGTGTTTCAGATCGGGGCTAAAAGAAATCCATATATGAGCTCCGGCACCCGGGAAGCCCGAAACCGGCCTGTGAAGCATAGCCCATCTGCCGTTAAACTGGACAGGAAACAGAGCCGCATCTTTGTCTTCCGGAGGCATCACAATACCTTTACGCTCAAAGGTCTTAAAATCTTTTGTAATTGCCAGTGATACCAATGGACCGCTTTTTGAATAGGATGTATAAAGAATAGCCCAAATGTCGAGCGATTCAATACGTGTAATCCTGGGATCTTCTATTCCCCATATCTCTTCAGGATGATTCACAGGGTCAGGCAGTAATGCTGGCACATTATCAATTTTCCAGCCCGAGAACCCATCATCACTTCGTGCCATAGTTATATGCGATAATCCCCGTCGGTCTTCCACGCGCAAAAGCAGTAATGTCTCTTTGCCTTTTTGGGTTGCTGCGGCATTAAAAACCGAATTAATTTTATAAGGAACATCTTTTGCGCTAATTATCGGATTTTGTTTATACCTTATAAAGAGTTCCTTATGTTTGCTGTATTTTAATGCTGGCTGCATAGTTACTTATAATCAGTTAGCACATAACAATTATTAAAATTCAAGATCGAGTATGACAGGTCTGCCTGTTTTCAATGCCCTGCGTGCAAGGATGTATGCTTCATCATATTGATTAGCAATTATTTCCCATGAAACAACGTTTTCGAGATAATTTTTCAGGTTTTCACCCAGTTTAAGCCTTAATTGCTCATCCGAAGCCAATTTAATGACCTGTTTTCTGAGCATGTTTTTAGTTGTGAACAATAGTCCCCCTTCACTTTCAAGTGTTTGTGCTGTGAGTCCTTCCATAGGTGCTGTGGTAATATAAGGTTTGTTAAGTGCGATAATTCTGGCCAGGGTACCTGACTGGGTTTCATCGGTAGATGGCAGGACAATGAAATCACAAATGGCCATCATCTTATAATAATTATCTCCCCTGGGGACAAACTCGTAATAATGAGCGATACCTTTATTTGAGAGCAATTTTACCTGTGCTTTCCATTCCTCATAATCGTGCTTATGGTTTGGGTCGCGCATGGTACCTGCAGCAAGCAAGTCCCAATCCTGTCCGGTGCGTTTCTTGATTTCAAGATGTATTTCTTCCCACATTGAAAGCAGGATATCCCATCTTTTGTTTGATTGTATCCAACCGATCATACCTACGACATGAGGCGCAAGGCCCATATTATCAAGGCCAAATTGTTTTCTCAGAAGAGGTATTTCATGAATCCCCCATCGTTTATCAGGTCTGGCCCCATGAGGCACAACCATAATGTTTCGGGGGGTTGGCCAGCCTCTTCCGTGAAAAGTCCAATCGAGCCGCCATTTCTGGTAATGGCATTTAAACAATACCACATGACTGCGTTGACAAAGTTTATAGATAAAATCAGCTTCAAAGTCCCTTAATCTGCCATGCACTGTGTGTGGTTCAACAACTATAGGGTAGTTGCCAATAGCTTCAAGCAGGTTGAGGAAACCTTCATTTCCATCACCTACCCCACGGGGGTCGGTATATTCATAAAGACCATATTCATGTTCGATATGAACAACATAAGGGTCGAGTTTTTCAATTTTGCGGGCCACCTCTCTCCACCAGTCGCGTTTTGACATATCTATCAGTGGGAAAACTCCATCTCCATGGCCATCAGTGTGGCTAATTACCAACACATCTCTATTGCGATTGTTCTTTTTAATAAATTCGCGGGCTTCTTCGCAAAACGTAGCAATTCCGCATAATCTTGGCGGATATGAGCTTATCATCACAATGGGTTTGTTTGCCATGCCTGATTCCTCCTATTTTTTCTGCTGATTGGTTTTTTCCAAAGCCTCCATTGAAATCTGATGGCCTCTTAACTGATTAAAATTAAGCAGTGATAAAAAACAAACAAGTGTAGATTCGGCGCCCTGATTAAGGTTGGGGCCTGTTGCCTGCAAACCGTCATAGCACCCTCCGGTTTTATGGTCATACAGAGGTATATTAAGGTCGTTCCGTCCTAAAAACCATTCGATACAATTTTGGGCATGCTTGAGCCATAATATGTCGTTAGTTGCCCGAAATGCTTCACGGCAGGCTTCAATAATGTGGAAAGCCTCAAGGGGCTGCTGGTCAAACCGTGCTTTTTCACCTCCCCTTTTATACCAGCCTTTATTACCTATGGGCACAAAGTGCCCTTTTTCATCTGTTTGAATTTCAATAAGCCATTGTAAGCAATTTATACCTGCCTTCAGCATATCAGGCTGATTCAGATAACTTCCTGACATGATAAGTGCCTGAGGAATTTTACCGTTGGCATAGTTAATAGTATCTTCAATCCATGGCCAATCATCAGTTACATTATTTTTGTATTGCACAAATAATTTATTGGCCAGTTTTTCATGAATACGCCTTACTTCGCTATCTCCTGAAAAACGACGCAAATAAGCCAACGTCCCGACTACAGTAAATGCCCATGTTCGGGGTGATTTAAATTCAAGTACCTGTGGTAAAGCTTTTTCAAAAATATTCTGGGCAACTGCCCTGATATTGAAAGATTCTGCTACTGCAATAGCTTCGCCCAGCCCCCACATTGCCCTTCCATGACTATCTTCAGACCCCACTTCTTCGAGCCAGCGCCTGTCGTATCCCATAAAATTACGAAAACGACCTGTTTCTTCATTAAAAGCATGATGGAGGAAACTCATATATGTACATGCCAGGTTGGTAAATGTTTCATTATCTTCTATCATATCTTTTGCCATGAGGACAGCTATCAGTGCCCTGGCATTATCATCGGTGCAATATCCATGATAACGGTCGGGTACAATATATTTGGCATGCTGAATAATACCTACATTGTCTGTAAGGCGAATAATATGGTCAAGTTTGGGCTGAGGTACTTCAAAAGGAGCCGCACTCATGGTTTTTACGCGAAAAACAGGCTTTGGAGCATTTTCTCTCTCATACTTTACCTCACTAAAGACATCAAGATATTTCCTTGCCACTTCTTTCCAAACCATATCGCGGCAAAAAGTATATGCCCGTTTACGAATAGCATGCCGTTCAATATCGTTTGAAAACAAATGATTAATCTGAGCTGCAAACGCCTTATGATCATTAAAAGGGACAATGCAGCCACGGCCATCTGCCAGCATTTCTTCGGCATACCAGTATGGTGTTGACACTGTAGCTTTTCCGGTTCCCAGTGCATAGGCCAGGGTGCCCGATACTATCTGTTCACGGTTGAGGTATGGGGTTACATATATATCAGCTGCGCCGAGAAACTCGCATAATTCCTTCAGGTTAACAAAACGGTTGTGAAAAATAAGATGCTCGCCTACACCAAGTTCTCTTGCTTTTTGTTGCAATGACATACGATATGCTTCACCTTTGACTTTTTTTACATGAGGATGCGTAGCCCCCAGTAAGATATAAACCACATCAGGATGTTCTTTAACAATCATCGGCAAGGCATTAATCATTACTTCTATTCCTTTGCCCGGTGATAACAGTCCAAAGGTGAGAATAACCTTACGGCCTTCAACGCCGTACTGGTCTTTATAAAAATTCGGATCAATGAAAGGAACGTCGGGAATACCATGTGGAATAAAGGAAATTTTTGACACAGGCACATCATATACTTCTTTGAGTATCATAACAGCCTTTTCGCTCATAACAACCAAACGGTCAGAAAGCTGGGCAATCCGTTTGATGACGGTCAGTTGTTCCGGATTAGGTTCTTTTAAAATGGTATGTAAAGTGGTAACTATTGGCATACGAAGATTGACAAGCAAATCGAGAACATAAGAGCCGCTATCTCCGCCATAGATACCAAATTCATGCTGAAGGCAAACAACATCTACCTTATTCATATTTAAAAAGTCGGCAGCCAGCTGATAGTCAGCAAGTATTCGCTGATTAACTTCAAAACGTACCTGCTCAGGATAGTGATATCCTTCGGGTATGTCATTCATGACTATTGCCCAACACTCACTTGACGGACTCTCATCTGAAATAGCGTTCAATAAATCAGTAGTAAAAGTTGCTATGCCACACTGGCGCGGTAAATAATTGCCTATCAACGCTATTTTGTGTGGATGCGTGTGATATGAGCTTGTTACCGGCATAAAGATAAAAGATTAAAGATTTAAAAAAATAATTATCAAATAATTTGATAATATGCAACTTACATATGCAAAAATAGAAGAAAATAAAAAAATGTGCAATTAGTCATTTCATTCATTGTATTTTTGTAGGGTAAACAGATAGAGCATGAAATAACTCAAAAAATTTGTCTTTATTGATCAATTAAATTCATTCAATTACGATGAAACAGTTTTCCAGCTTCCTTGAAATGGTTAAGACACGTCAGAGTACCCGGGCCTATGATTTCAGGCCTGTTGAAAATGAAAAAATTCAAAGATGTCTTGAAGCCGCAAGACTGGCTCCTTCGGCCTGTAACGCGCAACCATGGAAATTTATTGTTGTTGATGAGCCCGGATTGAAAAATGCGCTCGCCGATGCTATGCATGACCGGATTCTTCCGCTTAACCATTTCACTAAACAGGCGCCTGTTCATGTTGTTATTGTGCGCGAGCATGCCAACCTGACTTCGAATATAGGGCAGGTTGTTAAAAATAAGGAATATCCGTTGATGGATATTGGAATAGCAGCAGCACATTTCTGCCTCCAGGCAGTTGAAGAAGGATTGGGCACCTGTATCGTAGGATGGTTTAATGAAAAAAAAGTAAGAAAGTTATTATCAATCCCCTTAAGAAAAAGAGTCGAACTTGTTATCACATTAGGATATCCTGCCAGCAGTTAAATAAGGCATAAAA
>FWPV01006701.1_pt1 | contig 13211 bp, 11 predicted proteins | sample 2228371 | NCBI WGS metagenome assembly FWPV01 (sample SAMEA103939776, study PRJEB20133) | metagenome | reverse complement strand
TATGTTTGCTATGAATGTTCGGTAAAGATGTTTAAAGAAACGAAAAAATTGTTGCTTGAATACTGGTATAAAACAGGAACTTCCACTTTAACCTTTTATTGACATATTGAAAATATTATGTTATTTTATATAAAATTAAGTAAAATAATATTTTTAAGGAGTTTTTATGAAAAAAATACTTTTATTTTATCTTTCATTATCCTTTTTTATATTTAATTTTTTATGGGCTGTTAATGTCAGTGACGATGTGTTTTTTGATAGTAACACAACAGTAAGTATAGATGAAATGAATAAAATAGACCCTGATCCCACACCGGATATAAATTTTAACTTATCTGAAATAGATACGGTTCCTGCGCAAAAATCACAGCCAGAAAAAACAACTATTACCTCTCAGAGACAGGTTGAGACATCACCGGAAATAGTTCCGGAACAAAAACAAATGACAAAAGAAGAAATAGAGAGGGATATCCAGATTTTATTGAAAAAAAAAAAAAAATACTTTGATTCCGAAGATTATGAAGGTGCGATAGAAATATGGGATAGAATTATACAGAATTATCCAACAGCCAAAACATTTCTTGAAGTCAGATATTATTTAGGCTGTGCTTATGAATACACAGGGAATTTACCTAAAGCAATAGAGCAATATCAAAAATTTCTTGCTGAAAATCCCAAACATGAATTATATGCAGAAACATCGTATAAATTAGCAGGTTGTTATTCAAAATTAGAAAAATATCCATACTCAATGGAGATATACAGAGATTTAATAAGAAAATCTCCTGGAAAAAAAGAAACAATAAGAGCATATTTTAACCTTGCACAGATATACATGAAACAGGAAAAATATAAAAAAGTAATAAATATTTATAGAAATATAATGAAGTACTATCCAAATACCCAGTGGGAAATACAGGCAAGGTTTCAACTTGCATCTCTTTTTGCCCAGATAGGCCGTTATAAGAATTCAATAAATGAATATAAAATAATTAAACATAAATTCAAAGATACTGACTGGGCTCCAATGGCTGCAATGCATATCGGAGATACTTATAAATTAGCCGGTGATTATAAAGAAGCAAAAGATGCATATAGCAGGGTTGTTTATGAATATTATAATAAAGAAATCTATGTCCAGCAGGCAGAAGAGAGAATAAGGTCATTAAAACAACATAAAGAATTAGAGACAAAATTATATGGCAAATAGATTTAAAATATTTTTATTTTTTTTTATTTTTTTATATTCTACAATATTATCGGAAGACCCCGTAGAACAGGCAAATAAATATTTTCAAATGGGGAAATATAATGAAGCAATTCAGATATATTCAAAAGTAAAAGAAGTATATCCCGATACTGACTGGGCAAGAATATCTGTTTTAATGATTGCCAAATCTCTGGAAAAACTCGGCAAAATAGAAGATGCAATAGATGAGTATAAAATATTAATAACAAAACATAAAAATACTGATTTTGCAGAAGAGGCATTTTTCGCAATTGCCAGATTACGTGCTGCAAAAGGGGATGTTGATAACTCAATAAAAGCATATGAGTCATATTTGAAAAGTTATCCGGCAGGACAATTCAAAACAATGGCTTTATTCAATATTGCTTCGTTATATAAAGAAAAAAAAAGATACAGTGAGGCAATAGAAAAATATAACGAAATATTAAATAATTATCCAAATGAATTATGGTTTTACAGCTGGTCAGCAATAAATATAGGCCATATATATATGATTAAGGACAATTACGATGCTGCTATTGAAAGTTATCAGCGTGTTTTAAATGTGGAAGAGAATAAATTTTTATATACACTTTCACTTTTATATAAAGGTCAGGCATTTATTGAAAAAGGTGATTATAAAACAGCTGTCACAATTTTTCAAAACATATTAAAAACAAGTTCTTATTTTTCTGAAGAAGCATTATATGGACTTGCAAAAGCATATTATAAATCCAATATGCTTGTGATGGCAAAAGAAACACTGGAAACTTTGCTGCAATTGTATCCCAATACAATATGGAAAAATGAAGCAGCTGTAAAAATAAATAATATTAAAAAAAGATTAAAAAAATAAAAAAAATAAAATATCTTATTTTTACAAATATATAAAGAGGGATTTTTAATGTCTGATTTAACTCCTATGATGAAGCAATATTTAGAAATTAAAAAAAAGTATCCTGATACTATACTTTTTTTCAGGTTAGGAGATTTTTACGAGATGTTCAACGACGATGCCAGAATTGCTTCACGTATATTGCAGATAGCACTTACATCACGCACAGCCGGAGAAAAAAGACAGATAAAAATGCCCATGTGTGGAGTTCCATTTCATGCAGCGAATTCTTATATAATGAAACTTATAAATGCTGGATATAAAGTTGCAATATGCGAACAGATGGAAGACCCGAAAACAGCGAAAGGCCTTGTCCGTAGAGAAATAATAAAAATTATTACTCCAGGAACAATTTTAGAGGAAAATAATTTAAATAAAAAAACAAACAATTATCTGTTATCTTTTTATATACAGGAAAAAACAACAGGGATATCTTATCTGGATATCTCTACAGGAGAATTCGTCACCCGCGAAATACAAACAGCAGATAATTTTGATAAGTTGATAGATATAATAATAAGCATTAATCCTTCTGAAATTCTCGTTCCTGAATCATATAAAGAAAATAAAGTTTATATAAAAAATATAATTGAAAGACTTAAACTTGAATTAGAAAAATTATTTATTAATTATTACAGCGACTGGAATTTTCAATATGATGTTGCGTCCGGCAAAATAAAGGAACACTTTAAAATACTTTCTTCTGAATCATTTGGAATCCAGGAAAAATCCGTTTCTTTGATTCCGGCAGGTGCTTTATTAACATATATTTATGAAACACAGAAGACAATTTTATATCATATAAATAAAATATCAAATTACGTGTCAGATAAATATATGGTTCTTGATTCTGTAACTTTACGTAACCTTGAAATACTTGATTCAGAACAAAAAGGTTCCTCATTATCCTTAATTGGAGTGCTTGACCATACAAATACAGGAATGGGTAGCAGGGAACTGCGCAAATGGTTAAAACAACCACTATTAGATATTGGTTTAATTAAAACAAGACATGAAATAATACAGTATTTTATAAACTTTCCGGATGTAAAAGATAATCTTATGGATTTACTTTCTGATATTGCTGATATTGAAAGAATTACGGGAAAATTAGGGAGTTCAAACATAAACGGCAGAGATTTAATCGCACTTAAAAATTCAATAAGTTTGTTTGAAAAGATTGATAAACTTATTGATGAACAGGCAAATGAACTGCTTGCCAGAAATTACAGATTATCAAATTCAAAACTTATGGAAGTTTATAAAATTATAGATGAATCAATAGAAGATGAACCGCCTGTAACAATAAAAGAAGGTGGTTTGATAAAGTCATCTTACAATGAAGAACTCAAAAAATTGAAAGATATTTCCACAAATAGTAAAGAATGGCTTTCATCTTTACAGGAAAACGAAAGAAAAAGGACAGGAATTAATTCATTAAAAGTTGGTTATACATCGGTATTTGGATATTATATTGAAGTATCAAAAGCAAATCTATCAAATGTTCCTGCAAATTATATAAGGAAACAAACCCTTGTAAATGGTGAAAGATTTATTACTCCAGAACTAAAAGAGTATGAAGCAACCATCTTGGGTGCCGAAGAGAAAATAAAAAATCTTGAATATGAAATATTCTTATCAATTCGTGAAAAATTGTTAGGGTATATAACATATCTGCAGGATGTTTCTAAAAAAATAGCAGAACTTGATTGTTTACTTTCTCTTGCAGAAGCAGCAGTAAAAAATAATTATATTAAACCTGAAATAACCGAGGACGGCGTTTGTGTAATAAAAGACGGCAGACATCCTGTTGTTGAGAAATCTTTGGGATATAATGAATTTATACCCAATGATACTGAACTGGATACAAAAGAAAATATAATAATGATGATTACAGGACCTAATATGGCTGGTAAATCCACCTATATGAGACAGGTCGGGTTAATTGTAATTATGGCTCAGATTGGGTCATTTGTTCCTGCAAGTTATGCAAAGATTGGAATAGTGGACAGAGTTTTTACAAGAGTAGGTGCTTCTGATTATCTGGCTCGTGGTCAATCAACATTTATGGTTGAAATGATAGAAACTGCAAATATATTAAATAATGCAACGAAAGATTCTTTAATCATACTTGATGAAGTAGGGAGGGGAACATCAACCTTTGATGGAATTTCAATTGCATGGGCTATAACAGAATATATTCACAATAGAATAAAAGCAAAAACACTTTTTGCAACACATTATTATGAACTGACTGAAATTGCCGATATTTTACCCTGTGTTAAAAATTACAATATTCAGGTAAAAGAATATGGCGATAAAATTATTTTTTTGAGAAAAATAATAAAAGGTGCTGCTGATAAAAGCTATGGCATTCATGTAGCGCAGTTAGCAGGACTGCCTCAGGAAATACTTGATAAATCTTTTATAATATTAAAATCATTAGAAAATGCAAATTATAATAAAAATGGCAAAACGAAAATTGGTATTGTTTCTTTCGAATCCTCGGATAATAATCAGATGAGTTTATTTGATATTGAAAATAATAAAATAAAAGATGAGTTAAAAGAAATTGATATAAATAAATTATCCCCGTTTGAAGCACTTGCAAAATTAAAAGAATTAAAAGATAAATATAATCTGTAAAATATTACTGCCGGATAAATAATATATTTATTTACCCGGCAGTTTGGGAAAAGCAGTTAATGCATCAAAGAGCAAGGTATATTTTGGTAAGAATCATATCTAATTTATCAGCCAGTTTTTTACTTTCTTTTTTTTCATAATTTGTAAAGGCTTTTGTTTTTTTTAGAAGTTCAATATGTTCGCGACCTAATTGCACTCCTTCAAAATTGTCTGTGTCTTTCAACTCTAACATCTTTTCCTTTTCTTTTTTCATTTACAACCTCCTGTTTTTTTAAATTTTATTTTCAATAATTTTTCAATGTGATAATTGTGAATTTTATTTGGCATATTTCTATTGTTAAACCACCTGTTAACCGTACAAAAGGCTACATTTAATTCTTTTGCAAGTTTTTCCTGCGAAATCCTGTTTTCCAATCTATAAATCTCAAGATTTTTTATTTTATCCTTCATATAGCAAATTATAGCAAATTATAGCATTTTTGTCAAGTGCTTTTTTAAAAAATTATTTTTATTTTTTTTTGTTTGCCTTTATGTTAATATTAAATAAATATTATTGGAGAACACTTAAAATGAATAATAAAATTAATTACTTTTGCAATATAAAAAAAGATATAGAAAACAAAAAAATTTTGTACAGAATTGGTTATAAAAGTGGTATTACAAAAATATCATCCGATGAAGAAGAAAAGATTAACTTATATATAAAAAAATCAAAAAGTTTATGTTTATTAAAAGGAGCATATAAAAAAATAAAAATAAAAAAAATCAAAGAAAGAATTATACTTGAAAACAGGAATGCAATAAAAAGTAATAATTTAAATAAACTTTTATCCGACTCTGATGAAATAATTTTGATGGCATCAACGGTAGGAAAAGATATAATCAAAGAACGTGATAAACAAATTAAAGAAGGAGACCCTGTTTATGGAATAATTCTGGATGCGGTAGCATCAGAAACTGCTGATGCCGGACTTGACTGGATTCAGGAATTTTTAAATACACAACTTTCCAGATATGGTTTAAAATTAACAGTAAGATATAGTCCCGGTTATGGAGATCTTGATCTGTCCGTACAAAAAATTATTTATAAAGAACTAAAATTAAAAAAAATAGGTATCAATATTACAAAAAATTATTTATTAATACCTGAAAAATCTGTTCTTGCAATAGCGGGTATAATTAATAAAACAGGAAAAGAAAATGAAAAATATAAAATTTAAAAAATTATTAGAAAGGAAAAAAGTAATACTGCTTGACGGTTCGTCAGGAGTTGCATTACAAAAAGCTGGCATGCCAAAAGGCGTATGCCCGGAAAAATGGGCAATTGATAACATTAAGCATTTAATAAAATTACAGAATGATTATATAAATGCAGGTAGCCAGATTATTTATACATTTACATTTGGTGCGAATCGGATAAAACTTGCGGAATTTGAACTGAATAACAGAGTCATTTCTATAAACAAAGAATTAGCAAAAATTTCAAAAAAAGTTGCAAAAAGCAAAGCCCTTGTTGCCGGTGATATAGGACCAACCGGCAAATTTCCAGAACCAACAGGCGATCTGGATTTTGAAGAATGTGTAAATATATTTAAAGAACAAATAAAAGGTCTTTTATCAGGGGGAGTTGATTTATTTGTAATTGAAACAATGATTGATATCCAGGAGGCACGAGCTGCTTTAATTGCCTGTAAAGAATTATGTGATTTACCGGTGATTGTAAGTATGACTTTTGATAAAAATAAAAGAACATTAACAGGGACTACTCCGGAATCTGCAATTGTTACTTTACAGTCACTCGGTGCTGATGTTGTAGGTGTTAATTGTTCAACAGGGCCAGAGGAAATGGTAGATGTTGTGAAAGCAATGAAAAAATATGCAAAGGTTCCGATTGTTGCCAAACCAAACGCTGGCATTCCAAGATTGGAGAACAATATAACTGTATTTGATATGGGATGCAAAGAATTTGCTTCTTATACAAAAGATTTGATTAAAGCAGGAGCCTGTTTAATAGGTGGTTGCTGTGGCACAACTCCGGAGTATATTTCTCTGATGAAAAAAAATATTATAAAACCGGTAATTGAAATAAAAAATTCATTACCAAATGCACTATCAAGTTATCAGAAAATAATTGAGACAGGGGAACAATTTATTCTTATCGGAGAGAGAATAAATCCAACAGGCAAAAAACTTCTGCAGGAAGAATTAAAAAAAGGATTTACCAATGAGATAAGAAATATGGCTGTTGAACAGGCAGAAAAAGGAGCAAAAGTTTTAGATGTTAATGTTGGAATGCCGGGGATAAATGAAAAAGAAACTATGAAAAAAATCATTGGTTTATTAAGTACAATTATTGATATTCCTGTTTGTATTGATTCTTCAAATCCAGAAGTAATTGAACAGGCATTAAGGATATATCCAGGAAGAGTGCTTATTAATTCAATTTCAGGGGAAACAAAAAAAGTAAAAAAATTACTTCCAATCGCAGCAAAATATGGGGCAATGTTTATATTATTACCACTTGATGATAGAGGAGTTCCTGAAACAGCAGAAGATAGGCAGAAAATTATAAAAAAAGTTTTTAAATCTGCAATAAAATATGGTTTTACAAAAAAAGATATAATAATAGATGGGCTTGTAATGACTGTGTCATCAAAACCAGAAGCTCCGAAAGAAACACTCAAACTAATAAAATGGGCAGGTAAAAATGGCTTTAATTCAATAATAGGACTATCAAATGTTTCTTTCGGGCTGCCTCAAAGGCAAATAATAAATTCTACATTTTTATATATGGCAAAAAAAGCAGGACTTAATTTTGTTATTGCCAATCCTTCTTCTGATTTCAGTATTGTAAATAAGGATGCAATTAAAATGTTAATTGGAAAAGATAAAAATTGTTCAAACTGGATAAAGAAATATAGTATTTCTGAACCTGATAAACAAATAAAGGTTAAAAAAGCAAAATCAAAAACAATTTTTGATGCTATTGTAAATGGTGAAAAAGAAATCATAAACGAAATGATAAATTCAGAACTTGCAAGAGGTGAAAAACCAGAAAATATTGTTGATAATTTACTGATACCTGCCATAAATCATGTGGGGGATTTATATGACAGAAAGATTTATTTCCTGCCACAATTAATAGCAAGTGCCGATACTATGAAAAATGCATTTAATTTACTTGAGCCATTATTACTAAAAAATAATATTCAGAAACAGAAAAATAATATTGTACTCGCAACGGTAAAAGGAGATATACATGATATAGGAAAAAATATTGTAGCTCTTATGCTTAAAAATTACGGCTATAATGTCTATGACCTTGGCAAAGATGTTGACTCAAAATTAATAATCTCAAAAGCAAAAGAATTAAATGCCAGAATAATTGGTTTATCCGCACTTATGACCACCACAATGACAGAAATGAAAACTGTAATTGAACTTGCCAGGAAAGAAAATCTTAAATGTAAAATAATAATCGGTGGGGCGGTGATAACAAAATCATTTTCAAAGGAAATAGGCGCTGATGGTTATGCAAAAGATGCGTATGATGCTGTAAAACTTGTTGAAAGAATCTTAAAGAGTTAACAATGTTTTTTATAAGATGTATTATTGTGTTTTTATTTATTTTTTCTTATCTGAATGCATATCTTTCTACATATGAAGCTGCAAATCATTTGGGTGAAGTAAATGAAGTTTGCGGTTTTTGTATTTCTATAACCTATGAAAAAGATAAAAAAGGCAGTCCTGCTGTACTTGATTTTGAAAAGAAATACCCTGAACAGGTATTTTCGGCAATTATTTATGATTTTAACCTGAGTAAATTCAACAAACCTCTTGAAGAGCTTTTCTTAAACAGGCCTGTATGTATCAAAGGCGAGATTGACGCAATAAAAGGAATTCCTTTTATAGTTGTTTCAGAACCTGCACAGATAAAAGTTATGGAAAAATATAAAATTGATTCAGAAGAAATTTATCAATGGAAACAAAGCAGGGATTATCATAATACATGGTTTAAAAATAAAGACAGGATAAAATTGAAAATTATATTAAAAGCAATCGGATATGAAATTAATATAAAAAGTGATGCATGGGATATTGATACGTTCAGGGCTGTCGTGGATTTCCAGAAAAAAATGAAATTGCCTGCTGACGGCCTAGTTAAAAGGAAAGTATTATTTGAAATGGAAAATAAAATAAATAACAGTAAAAATCTTTCATATAAACAAAAAAAAGAGTTATATTATATGATTCAATCATTATTGAAAAGAAAAATTTGATTATCTTGATAATGTAAAATAATTTATAAAAATTATTGAAAAATGATAAAAAAAATATAAAATAATTTGAAAACTTGAATATTTAATGATATCAAAATAAATTTTGATATAAGGAAATTAGTAAATGAACAAAGTAATTATTAAAAATGAAGAGATTAAAGATAAAACTAGAATTTTTTTACTATATTTTCTTACTTTATCACGTATTTTTTTTGCTATCACATTTTTTTTAATTTTAATTAAAATAAATAAAAATGACATATTTATTTTAAATTTAATTGCTTTTTTTTGTGTTTTATTAATGGAATTAACAGATGTACTGGATGGTTATATTGCAAGAAAATATAATTTAGTAACTTTTATCGGTTCAATAATAGATCCTTTTTCCGACTCAATTTCAAGGTTGATTGTATTTGGAACAATTGCATATAAGGGTTTGTGCTTACCTTTTGTGCCTATTATTATGGTTTTAAGAGACCTCACTATTGCTTATACACGAATCGCATTGAATATATATTCAATTGATTATTCTACGAGATTCAGTGGAAAATTAAAAGGATTCATTCAGGGAATAAGTGCATTGGTTTTGATTTCTTTGTTGATTTTCAATATAGATTTATCGTTTAAAAATAAAATAGTTATATTTTTTAGCTATTTAATTACTTTAATTGTTTTATATTCTTTGTTCGATTATACATTAGGCGCTTTTATTAAATATAAAAACTTAACTATCAAAAATAAAAATATATAAAGAAGAAAATATTTTAAAAATTTAACTATTAAATACAAATAAAAAGTCATCAAAGTAAATTATATATGTGTTTACACATATATAATATATATTGTAATTATAAAGGAGATTTTTAATGGTTATCACTTTTAAAATTAATAATATGTATTATTATTCGAAAAAAATAAATGATGGTGAAATAAAAAAATATTTATCATCTGATAATAAAGACTTCATAGATGATGGAGATATTACCAATTTTTTACAAAAAAATGTCAATCCAGATGCTAAAAAAGTAAAAGATATTATTGCAAAATCTTTAGAAATAAAAACTTTAGATTTGAATGAAACAGCAACTTTATTAAATGTAAAAGATGAAGAATTAAAAATGCTTATGAGAGATGCTGCATTGAAAATAAAATTAAAAGTATATGATAACCGTATTGTTACATTTGCGCCAATTTATGTAAGCAATAAATGTATAAACAATTGTGCATATTGTGGTTTTAAAAGTTCAAATAATATTAATAGAAAAACCTTATCTATGGATGAATTAAAAAAAGAAATTGAAGTTTTAACCGGGAAAATAGGGCATAAAAGATTGATTGCTGTTTTTGGTGAACATCCTGAAACAGATGTAAATTATATAATAAATACATTAAAAACTATATATGATATAAAAGTTAAAACTAAAAATGGTTATGGTAATATTAGAAGAGTAAATGTAAATGCTGCGCCAATGAGTATTGATGAACTAAAACAATTAAACCAAGCTGGAATTGGAACATATCAGGTATTTCAAGAAACTTATCATCATGAAACCTATAAAAAATTACATCCGGCAAATACAATAAAAGGAAATTTTCTATGGCGTTTATATTCAATGCATAGAGCCTTAGAAGCCGGAGTTGATGATGTTGGTATTGGTGCTTTATTTGGTTTATATGATTGGCGTTTTGAGGTAATGGGACTTGTAGCTCATTCCATAGAATTAGAAAAAAAATTTGGTATTGGTCCACATACAATTTCATTTCCAAGATTAGAACCGGCTTATAATTCTGAATATTCTACAAATTCTCCATACTTAGTAAATGATGAGGATTTCCTGCATCTAATTACTGTTATAAGATTAAGTGTTCCATATACAGGAATGATAATTACTGCAAGAGAAAGAAAAGAATTAAGAAACATAGCAATTGATTCAGGCTGTACTCAGACCGATGCTTCTACAAAAATTGGCGTAGGTGCATATAGTCAAAGTGAAGATGAACAGAAGATAGAAGACCAGCAGTTTTTATTAGGTGATACAAGAACATTAGATGAACTTATAAGAGATCTTGCAAACAAAGGATATATAACTTCTTTTTGTACAGCAGGTTACAGAAGCGGCAGAACAGGAGATTGTATTATGTCATTATTAAAATGCGGAAAAGAAGGAATGTTCTGTAAATTAAATGCAATTTTGACTTTTCAGGAATGGCTCGATGATTTTGCTTCTTTTGAAACAAAAAAAATTGGAGAAAAATTGATACAAAAAGAAATCAATGAAGTTAAACAGAAATATCCAGAAATATATACTCATTTGATAAATAAATACGAAAAAATAAAAAAAGGTTCAAGAGATTTATTTTTTTAAATGTTATCTATGATAGAAACACCTATAGCAAACAGATTACACATAGGAATTTTTGGAAAACGAAATGCAGGTAAATCTTCTTTTATAAATGCTTTAACCGGGCAAAATATCTCCATTGTATCAGAAATTCCAGGAACTACTACAGACCCTGTTGGAAAAACTATGGAAATAAGCGGGATTGGACCTGTTTTTATTTACGATACTGCAGGTATTGATGATGCTGGTGAATTGGGAACAAAAAGGGTGGAAAAAACAAAAGCAATAATGAAAAAGATAGATCTTGCAATTTTAATTACCACTTATTCAAATTTTGATAATTATGATTTTATTATTATTGATGAATTTAAAAAATCAAATATACCTTTTATTGTATTATTTAACAAAATTGATATAGAAAAATTAAATTTAGATATTGATGAAAAAATAAAATCATTAAAAGATATAAAATATTTAGAAATTTCCTGCAATACTGGATTAAATATTAATAAAGTAAAAAAATTGATAGTTGAAGAAGGTAAAAAAATAAAGCATGAGAATTCAACTATTTTAGGAGATTTAATAAAAAAAGATGATATTGTTATTTTAGTTGTTCCTATTGATTTAGGAGCTCCAAAAGGTAGATTGATTTTGCCCCAGGTCCAGGTTATAAGGGATATTTTAGATAATAATTCAATTGCAGTCACAGTAAAAGAAACAGAATTAAAGAGTGTTTTAAATAAAGTATCAAAACCTAAGATTGTTATTTGCGACTCCCAGGTTGTTAAAAAAGTAGCAGAAGAAGTCCCAGAAGATATTAAACTAACTACATTTTCAATTTTATATGCAAGATTAAAAGGAGATCTGGCTGAATTTGTAAAAGGAGTAAATGCTATAAAAAATATAAATAATGGCGATAAAGTTTTGATTTTAGAAGCATGCACACATCATCCATCTCCTGATGATATTGGTAGAGTAAAAATACCTCGCTGGATAAAAGACTTCACTGGAAAAGATATTATTTTTGATATAAATGCCGGACCCTATGTAGATAAAGATTTATCAAAATATAAAATGATAATTTCTTGTGGTGGATGCATGATAAATAAAAGAGAAATGTTATCAAGAATAAATAATTCAAAAAATTTAAATATTCCTATAACTAATTATGGAATTATAATTTCGTATTTACACGGTGTTTTACATAAAACACTTGCTCTTTTTCCTTATGAAAAATCTTTACTAAAGGATTAAAAATGAAATATATAGAAGTTTTGAATAAATTTAAAAATAACATATTTGAAAAAGAAGATATTTTATATGTATTAAATTTAAAAACAGAAAAAGAATTTGAACCATTTTTTCAATTATCTGAGGAAATATGTGAAAAAGTTTACGGAAAAGATGTTTATGTCAGAGGCATAATTGAATTTTCAAACTATTGCAGAAAAAATTGTTTTTATTGTGGGATAAGAAAAGGAAATAAAAATTTAGAAAGATATAGAATGACTTATGATGAAATAATGAAAACTATAGAAATTATGAAAAAAGATGGAGTTGAAACTGTTGTTTTACAATCAGGTGAAGATTTAAATTCAGATAATTTTTTATTAAAATTAATTAAAGAAATAAAAGAAAAATATGATATGGCAATTACCTTATCGATTGGTGAGAGAACTTTTGAAATATACCAAAAATTTAAAATAGCTGGTGCAGATAGATTTTTATTAAGAATTGAAACAACTGATAAAGAGTTATTTAAAAATTTACATCCTGATGATGATTTTGAAAATAGAAAACAATGCCTTTATTATTTAAAA
>FWPV01012340.1_pt1 | contig 13212 bp, 10 predicted proteins | sample 2228371 | NCBI WGS metagenome assembly FWPV01 (sample SAMEA103939776, study PRJEB20133) | metagenome | reverse complement strand
CATGGCGCACATGAAAGCGCACGGGTAGGCGCACATCAAAACGCACCTAAAAGCGCAGGTGAAAGCGCACATCTAGGCGCACATGAAAGCGCAGGTCTAGACGCACCTAAAAGCGCACATGAAAGCGCACGGGTAGGCGCACATCAAAACGCACCTAAAAGCGCAGGTGAAAGCGCACATCCAGGCGCACATCGAAATAACACGTATGTTTTTGATTTCACAGAAAAAGAAGCGATTCTCTACAACGTTCTCAGGCGTCTTAATGGTGAGCCGACGAGCCAGAAACGCCTTGCCAAAATTATAGGGGCGAACTACGCGTATGTTCGAAAAATCATCACCCGATTTAAAAGGAATGGGATTGTTCTCGTTCAGCAAGAGGTGATTGCCGGTCAGAAAGTGATTCGATTTCAAGTTTTCGACGTGGCTTACCAGTGTCCTAACAGCGAAAGCATGATATCCAAGCTCCGTAAGATCGACCTGACGAAGCTGGTGGCCGTCTCTAAGATAGATAGATTATCTTTAAAAGAAAATCTATCTATCTTAGGCGTGGGGGGGGCATCCCAAAACAACGCACCTGACACTCAACCCGATGCTGACGCTCAACCAATTGCCCAAGAGCCACAGCCAGAAGCCTCCACAGTAGATCCCGACCTCTATCCAGGGCTATGCCGGATCGGATTCGGTCCAAACCAAATGCGTCAGGTTCAAAATGCATGGTCCCAGCTAGGCTTGGACATGAAAGCACTTCCGGAGGCACTCGATAGAGCCGAATGGATGGCCCAGCACAATTCGCAAAAAATTAAAAACCCACTAGGCTACATCGTGACGACACTCAAAAACGGCATGCCGTCGCCGCCACCTGGCTACAAATCCAGGCAGGAGCTTGTTGCCGAGGCCCTTCACGAACAGGCCGAGAAGATACGAAAGCTCGAAGAGCAGCATTTTGAGGACTCGTTTACTATTTGGTGGCATGAGTTACCACCAGAGGAAAAACAAAAAATCGACGCCCAAAATCATGCTGGAGGTTTTCAGGAGCATTTTCGAAAAATGTATTTTCAAAAAAATGTCTATCGTGGACTCTTAACAAAGACGCAGCATTCTCAAAATTGGGGGAGAGTGTAGATTTTATTGTAGTTATAACAACATTATTATTGATAGAACATAAGTCTATAGAAATGGAATCGCTGATGTAGTCAGACAAAGGATGACCCAGCGCATAGCCATTACTCAAAAAGCAACCTAATACCGCCTAAGCCTCGCATCCAGTCAACACGCCCCGATTGGTTCGGGTTTGATGTGCGCCGTTGGCATCGGCAGTTTCCCATGTTTAGTTAGCTTTAACAGCAAAAGCTTCGATATGCCGGCGATCATGGCCATGGCTAGGCTCCTAAAACATTTAAACGTCTTGAACAAATCTAGCAGGAGAAAAATTGCCATGTGTCACGATCATTTCGATACATGGAAAAACAACACGGTCCGCTACCGCCATTGATCTACAAAAGACCATCTGGATCTGTGCTGAGAAATGAGAGGAACCAGCATTCCCTGGCCGCAGTCTGCCACCTTGTTGACATTTCGACCAAAACCTGAATGATTCGAAATCAAACGCAGACCTCGATCCGGATCATCATCGCTGCTTCACGGCTTTCAAGCTGATTCCTATAGGGCCTTGCGACCATCTCTAGGGAAATCATCAGTGCCTATCACAAAGTTAGCGGACTCGCATTCTGTTTGACATGACTGAAGAATTCTGTTATATACTTAACATAACATTGACCGGATATTCCGGCGCTTTGCATGGGTGTCACACCTCACGAACTTAGCATTCGGGCGATTGCAACTGGGAACAGTCAGCCATGTAAAACATTCAACGTCAAGGAATGTGCTAAAACTTTGCCCTGCCGCATGCGGCGTCTGACGCGTTCAGGCTCCTGGTCAGGCTACGCTTAGCAGGGATGTGCTTTGGTACATTTAAATCCCAAACTCAAAAATTCCAAGTTGGAACCCCACGCCCTTCAGGTGCCACCTTCAGGTGTAAGAGGATGGACATAATCCGCCTGCGCTTTTTTTTGCAAGACACCACACCACGGCGAAAGCTGGGGGCTACCAGTGCCGTAAGATGGTTTGAGGGAAAAGGAAGGCGTTTGTGTTGAAGAAAGGAGGCGTAGAGATGGAAAGGGAATTGAAGGAAACGGCAGCAGAGATGCGGAAGGAACGGTTGAAGCGATTGGCTACAGACGCTGGGATGGAACTCTTTGCTGTTAGTCCGGGAGCGATTCACGTACTAGCAGCAGCGTCAGAACCAGTCCCTTTAGATATCCTAAAGCCAGCAGTAGTAAGAATAGGTAATATGCTTGCTGTCACTGATATGGAGAAGGAACCCGTGCAAAAGATGTCCGTCAGAGAGAGCATTGAGATAAGCAGCGATGATGTAGAGGTGTTTTATATGAGCGGGGCAGATCCTACTGACTACGGCGTTATGCCGGTATACAGATCCATCCAAATCTATGATATTGAATTCAAGATAATATCTGATAATATGAAGGATTTTATAAAAACGGTAATGTTCTGATCGAATGAGCAGGTGGAGTGGTTCCGGTTAAGAGAAGAACATCGCAGAGGCGCAGAGAGAACGTGCTCTGTGTCTCTGTGGTTTCACCTTAACACTAAAGGAGTCCATCATGACATCAAGTGCGCAACTCAAGTTTTTAGCCGAGAAAAGCGGCTTTGAAGTCCTTGACGAGATCACTTTACCTGGACGGCTGCCAAAATATGCCTCTGTACCTGGTGACATCCATCCAGCGGTCCGTGATGTCCTCACGCATTTGTATCCACAAGGTCTGTATGCACATCAAGCCCAAGGCCTCCGGCTGATGCTGGATGGACATGACCTCTGCCTGGCAACTCCTACCGCTTCCGGGAAAAGCCTCGTATTCATGGCCACCGCTGCTGACCGTTTGCAGCGCGACCCAGAGGCCAGAACGCTGGCACTGTACCCAGCCAAGGCACTTATTCAGGACCAACTCACCAAATGGAAAAGCGCGTTGGAACCGCTCGGTGTGGCGCCTGGCTACATCGACGGGAATGTTTCCAAAAACGAACGCCTAAGGGTTCTTGAGAAGCATCGTGTTGTCCTCATGACACCGGACGTGGCCCATGCATGGCTCATGAGTTCCTTACAGCAAAGAGAGGTGGGCGGGTTTCTGGCACGCCTGCGTTTGTTGATCCTCGATGAAGCCCATGTCTATGACGGCGTTTTTGGGACTAATATGGCCTACTTTATCAGAAGATTGCTGGCCGTGTCGGCTGTGGAGCGCATCATCTCAAGCACCGCCACTATCGGAGATCCAGGCGATTTCATTGAAAGGCTTACGGGTCGCCGCCCTGCTGTCTTGGACCAAGAGAACGACGGAGCAATGAGCCCACAGAAGACGATCTTGCTTGCTCGGCACGGTAGCGGCAATCCATTCGACAGCCTTGTCAATCTGGTGCTGCACGTTGCACGTGCGGGGATGAGCCGTTTTCTGGCCTTTGGTGACTCACGAAAGATAGTGGAACAACTCGTTGCCATTGCCGAGCGGTCAGCATCCAAGGAGCCAGAAAGCCTTGAGGAAGAGCCTGGAGTCGAGGAGCCTTGGCTGTCAGAACACCGTACCACATGTGGACAACTCCGCATACTTCCCTACCGGGCTGGCTATGAAGAAGAAGATCGGCAGGCCATTCAGAAATCGCTCATGCACGGGACCCTTGCCGGAGTCGTATCAACAAGCGCCCTAGAGCTTGGGTTAGACATTGGTGAAATTGACATTGTGTTGCTCCTTAACACGCCGCCTTCGGTGAAAGCATTTTGGCAGCGACTTGGTCGAGCTGGCAGAAAGAATGAAGGAGTGTGTCTCCTCATAGACGACAGCGGTGTTATTACCAGCGCCTCAACGGGGCTCCGTGGCTACGTGCAGAAGGCACCAGAGCCGGGGTGGTTGTACCTGGAGAACCAGTATATACAGTATTCCCATGCCCTGTGCGCAGCCGTCGAGGCAAGCGAAGCAGGTAAGGGGCAGTACACGAAGCTGCCCTTTCAGTCGCTTCCCGCCACCTTCAGGCGATTCCTTGAAAATGAGCTCAATCCTACAGAGAGTGTTCCTAATGAGCTGTATCCGCTCAAGCAACGTGCCCAAGCGGGTCCACACTATGAGTTTCCATTGCGCAGCGGGATTGAGAAGAACTTCAATGTGCGCGAACCACGAGGACCTCTTGACCTTAGCCTTGGAACCCTTGCCTACTCTCAGGCGCTCCGTGAAGCCTACCCTGGAGCCATCTACTACTACATGGCACGTCCATACCGGGTATTTCAATTCAAATACCGCACGGGGGAGATTCGCGTCAGGAAAGAGCGCCGATGGACTACCCAGCCGATCTTACAGAATATGGTCTTTCCGAAGTTCCCTGGAGGGGTGCTCAACATTCGACGTTCGGATACGGGTTTTGTCGCTGAAGCGGAGGTGCAAGTCAGTGAGCGGGTAGTGGGCTTTACCGAGCAGCGTGGGCCGAACAAAATTGATAATCCCTATGGGCAAGGTTCGCCGTATGCTCAGCGTCCCGTGAGTAGGTTCTTTGAAACTACGGGTGTTTGCTGGTATTTCCCTCAACGTGCCGTGCTGTCCGAGGCTGTAGCCCAATGGGTGCTCAAAGCCTTTTGTGCCGTGTGCGGGATTCAGGAGCGCGACCTTGGTGTTGGAACTTTCCATGCGAAGCCGTCCTCCATATGGGACGCGCCGTGTCAGGGTGTGTGCATCTATGATGCGGTCCATGGAAGTCTACGTCTCACCAAGCAACTTGTGGATCGTCTTGAGGAGGTGCTCCAGGCAGCTCTGCGACTCACAGAAAAGCTAGAATCTCGTGATGTGACTCTTGAAGAGAACCTTGTGTTGCTGCAAGAGTGCGTCAACGCAACCACCCCTTCAGCAGTGAGTATCGTTGAACAAGCAGTCGAGAACACGGGCGATTGGGTCACGGTCATTGCTCCAGGCCAGCTGGCTGTCCATCTTGGAGAAAACGGTAATGAAGAGGTTCAAGTCGTTACCTTTCGCTATACCCCGCAGGGGCTCATGTATCAGCTCATCTCCCCACGGTCTGATGTTACATGGATGGTCAAGGCATCGAGTATCATGCCGATTCATGGAGTGACCGAGCTCCTGGAGACAAATCTAATAACCGGCGAGACGAGGCCGGCTTCTTGAGAAGAAGGGATATCTCTCGGCTGGGGGCGATCTGATAGGTCCTGCCTGCTACAGAGTCAAACGACCAAATTGAGCCAGGGGGAAGACTCAAGACAAAGTGAGTGTTCAGCCCACCCATCATGGTCGCCCGATTCGCTCTTCTTTGCGATTGCCGTAGGGCGCATGGAGGCGAAGTCGAAATGCGCCATCACTTGGTTTTCACCGCAGACGGCCGAGGTATCTTCGGCCCAAAGATGGCACCTTCCGGCTAGGGACCGGCTGGAGGGCTTTTATTCCGAGGACTCAAAGCACGATCGGCGCGTGTTGGTCCCAGTCCAGGTCAACGAAGCTGATCTTAGGTCTTGGCTCTGTGTGGGCGAAGATCTTTCAGGAAGCTTTACCTCTCTTCAATGGATCCTGCTGGCCCCGGAAGCTTTGACACGTTTAGATCCGGTCAACCACCGAATGGTCGCCTTCCACGTCCAGCGGGGCGTGACGGTGCCCATGTCCGCTGCGGAGTTTTATGCCGGGCTTGCCCAGCGCTTTCCCGAGCGGGATGGCATGTACTTTCTGCCCGAGCAGGTGGCCGAATACGACAAGAAACGAATGACCGTCCGAGAGGTTCTGCAGCTCCAGCTTTTCGTCACCGACGAGTCTTCGGCCATCCAGTGGCTCAAACAGCAGCTCACCAGGAAACCCCAGACCTTCCAGGAGCTCCATCCGCAGTTCCTCAAAGAAATCGGCGGCTGGCAGAAAAACGAGAAACCGTTGGAGCTTTTGGAATTGTTGGAGCAGAATTTCCTCCGCTACGACGCCAAATGGCCGATTCCTGCCCAGATCGTCTCTTGGCTCAAGCAAAGAGAAGAGATGCGCAAAACCATTAAGGAAGAACTATCCTCCGGCCGCTCGACGGATCTGAACGGTCAACTAGAAACCAGGAACCAGGAACTCATAACCCGCTCCAAAGACCGCTGGTACGTGCCCGACCCCAACAAGGCCGGCGACCTGGAGAAGCTACGTGAGCGTTCCCTGCTCAAGGAGTTCGAAGAATACCGGGCATCCAGCCAGAAGCGCCTGAAGGTGTTCCGCCTCGAGGCGGTGCGCGCCGGATTCAAGAAGGCATGGCAGGATCAGGACTACGCCACCATCATCACCGTGGCCCGCAAGATCCCCGAGAACGTCCTCCAGGAAGACCCCAAGCTCCTCATGTGGTACGACCAGGCCGTGACCAGAACCGGGGAAGCGGGGAATTGGTGAATGGGGGAAGCGGGGAATGGGTGAGAGAATCAACAGCTATAAAGATTTGCGGGTTTACCAGCAGGCGATGGAAGCGGCGATGAGGATATTCGAGGTGACCAAAGCATTTCCGCCGGAGGAGAGGTATTCGATGGTTGACCAGATCCGAAGGTCATCACGTTCTGTATGTGCCAATGTGGCCGAAGCTTGGCGGAAACGGTGCTACAAGGCGGCGTTTGTCGCCAAGTTGAGCGATGCGGAAAGTGAAGCTTGCGAGACACAAGTTTGGATCGAGTTCGCTCAGCGTTGCGGCTACATTGAACAAACATCAGCCGAAGAGCTGGACAAATACTACGATAAAATTATAGGCTAGTTGGTAACAATGATAGGAGACGCAGACAAATGGCTTATCAAATAATCCCCGTTTCACCGTGTCTCCCATTTCCCGTTTCCCAGAAAATGTAGTACGACCAGGCGGGCACGCGGACGGAAGGGGAATGAAATGATTCAACAGCTTCGAATCCAGAACTTCAAATGCTGGCAGGATACCGGCACCATTCACATGGCTCCACTGACCTTGTTTTTTGGGGTCAACAGTTCGGGAAAATCCAGTATCGGGCAGTTTCTGATGATGTTGAAACAGACGGTTGAATCGCCGGACAGGAAGGCCGTTTTTTATCCTGGAGACAGGAACTCGGCAGTCCAACTCGGGTCCTATAAAGAAATGGTCTTACATCGTGACCCGAACAACAAAATCATCTTTGAATATCGTTGGACGGTGCCCGAGCTACTGAGAATCAAGGACCCTCTATCAAACGAAGAGTTCTTTGGTGATACAATCTTATTTTCCGCTGAGGTCGGCCTGCTGGGGCGTGAGGACCAAAACCCGGTGATCCACGAAATCAACTATGATTTATTCTATAAGACCAAAAGGGAATTATCCATTGTCATGGAGCGAAAAGCGGACACGAAGTCCGAGTATAAAGTCGAGGCGAGCCATTACAAGCTGAAACGCAAACAGGGAAGGGTTTGGTATCCAGGCGCTCCAGTGCGCTTTTACGGATTCCCTGATGAAGTTGTTGCCTACCACCAGAATGCGGATTTTGTTCAAGAATTAAATTTGTTTCATGAGAAACTGTTTCGATCGCTCTATTACCTTGGTCCGTTACGCACCAAAGCAGAACGGTTGTATTCCTGGACCGGCATTCAACCGGACAGTGTTGGCAATCAAGGTGAAAACACCATCGCAGCGATCTTAGCGGCGCGACATCGGAAGATCAGTTTGGGCTATAGGCAGAAAGCAAGACCCTTTGAAGAGATCATCGCCTCCAAGCTCAAGGACATGGGACTAATAGAGGACTTTAAGGTCAACCCCATATCAAAGCAACGTCATGAGTACGAGGTGAAGGTGCGCACCAAAGGATCTCCAGACTGGGTTGACCTACCCGACGTCGGCTTTGGCATATCGCAGGTGCTCCCTGTTTTGGTGCAATGCTTTTATGCTCCTCGTGGCTCGATTATCATTATGGAACAGCCGGAAATTCACCTGCACCCTAGTGCGCAGTCCGCTTTGGCGGATGTGATGATAGATGCCATTCACAGCCGGGAAAACGGTAAAGACAGGAGCATTCAATTGATCATTGAGACTCATTCGGAGCATTTTTTGCGCCGACTGCAACGTCGTATCGCCGAGAATGCTCTTCCTCAAGAACACGTCTCTGCATATTTCGCGGATATTGGGACAATGCCCGCGAAACTCAAATCTCTCCAAATCGACGAATACGGCAACATTCAGAACTGGCCCGAAAACTTCTTCGGCGATGATGTGGGCGACATTGTTGCGCAGTCCGAGGCTGCGATGAAGAAGCAGAGGGAGCGAACCAGCCAGCTGGAGGCGTCAGAATGAATATGCCGAAAAAGTGCGTCGTGGACACCAATGTGCCCAAAACAGCGAACCTTGCCACGCAGCCGATGCCTTCTTCCGACGTTCCTTTGGAGTGTATCCAGGCATGTGTCGGAGCCATAAAACAAGTTATTCGGAACAAGACCCTCGTCATCGATGCAGGAGATGAAATTTTCCAGGAGTATCTAAAGCAGCTTTCCATGAAAGGACAGCCCGGAGTTGGTGACCGTTTCCTGAAATGGGTTCACGATCATCGTTGGAGCCTACCTGTAGACCAGCGGGTGGCGATCACCAAAACCGGTGATTCATACAAGGAATTCCCGGTTCATGGGCAACTGAGCCATTTCGACATATCAGATCGGAAGTTTGTTGCTGTGGCGAATGCCCACCCGGAGAAACCGCCCATTTTGCAAGCGACAGACAGCAAGTGGTGGGGATGGAGAGATGCCCTGGCCGAGGTTGGGATCACTGTTTCGTTCCTTTGCCAGGACTACGTTCGAGCTAAGCACGGCAAGAAGATAGGCGAATGAAAACGGACTTCTTCAAGTTTCCCTCGACTCCTCATCTGGCTGTACTTCCTGGTGTTGAGATCAGAGACGACAAAGTCTTAACGGAATCTGAACGCCAGGAATTCCTGCGGCATGAGCTCACCGTAGAAGAAAAAGTGGATGGAGCAAACTTAGGGCTCTCGTTTGATGGCGACGGCAATATCCGGCCGCAGGACAGAGGAGGGTATTTGCATTTGCCAGGCTCCGGACAATGGAAAAACCTCAGCGCTTGGTTAGCACGCCATATCGATAAACTCTTCGACCATCTCTCCGACCGCTACATCCTTTTCGGTGAATGGTGTTATGCTCAACATTCAATTTTCTACAACCGCTTACCGGATTGGTTTTTGGGCTTTGATGTGTATGATCGACACGCTGAACGTTTTCTGGCATCGGCCTACCGGGATTATCTTTTAGATAAGATGGATATCTACAAAGTGCCGTGTCTTGCACGAGGAAGGTTTGCTCTCTCAGAACTGCAAGGATTTTTAACCCAGTCCAAACTCGCGGATGGGCCTCCCGAAGGGATTTACCTGAGAATTGATCGAGAGGGCTGGCTTGAATCTCGAGCCAAACTTGTTCGCCCCGCTTTTCTTCAGAAAATTGATCGCCACTGGTCCTGTTCCGCCCTAAGGCCAAACCGGTTACTCAGTGATCTGGTCAAGAGAGAGGCGGGCTTTTGCGAAGGCCTGGAGACAAATGCCATTCGGAGAGGAGCTTAAACAATCTTCACCGAGATGCCTTGAGGTGGCTTTAGGATTAGATGAAGCATCTGTTCAAAAAGAGCAATAAGGCTGAGGACAAATGAGCGAACACATTCAATTGCATCCCTCCAGTCCTCGTCCATCGATTGCGGAAGGAGATTGGGTGTGTGTCTATTCCGGTAACATCATCGGCAAAGTCATCGAGAAGCTCCACCTATGGGGTGCCACCTCGTTTCGTGTCTGGATTCCTGCCACTGATTCCATCGTTCGAGTGTCTTCGTCACAGCTTTTCCCTGCTCAGTCCTCAGCACTCAGTCCTCATCACTTGCAGTACATCGCGGCTGCCGCGCGGGTAGCTAACGCCCTCACCCAGGACGTCCTGCTCGCACCCATCGAGGCTCCCGTTATCCCGCTGCCACATCAGATACGGGCTCTATCCCGCGCCATGGCGGGCGACCGGGTGCGCTACCTTCTGGCAGACGAGGTCGGTCTTGGCAAGACCATTGAGGCTGGGCTCATCATGCGGGAGCTTAAACTTCGTGGACTGGTCAAGCGAACGCTGGTCATTGCTCCGAAGGGGTTGGTAACCCAATGGATTGCCGAGATGGCAATGCATTTCAACGAGCAGTTTCATCAAGTGTTGAGCGAGGACTATCGAGCGTTGAAACGTATTTCACCAATCCACATGAGTGAGGTACGAGACCTGAGAACTCAGCATGAAGAAAATCCCTCAGTCCTAAGTCAGTCCTCAGCACTCCGTCGTGACACGGCAAACCCTTTCCAGTTCTTTGATCAAATTGTGGTTTCCATGGATTCCGTTAAACCTGCCTCAGGCACCTCCAACACCGTGGTGCGCGAACGGTTCGAGGACCTGATCTCCGCCGGCTTGGACCTGGTGATCGTGGATGAGGCCCATCGCCTGGGTGGGAGCACCGACCAGGTAGCCCGCTACAAGCTCGGCCAGGGGCTGGCCGAGGCAGCACCCTACCTGCTCCTACTCTCTGCCACGCCGCATCAGGGCAAGACCGATGCCTTCCACCGCCTGATCTCTCTGTTAGACGCCCAGGCCTTTCCCGACGTGAGCAGCGTGACCAAGGAGCGGGTGCAGCCCTACGTCATTCGCACGGAGAAGCGCCGCGCCATCGACGCACAGGGAAAGCCGCTTTTTAAACCCAGACACACGCAACTCGCTCCGGTTTCATGGGAAGATCGGCACCGCGATCAGCAGCTTCTCTACGAGGAGGCGGTCACCGAATACGTGCGCGAAGGCTACAATCAGGCCATGCGCGAAAAGCGCAGCTACATTGGATTTCTCATGATCCTGATGCAACGCCTGGTAGTGTCCAGTACAAGCGCCATCAAGACGGCGTTGGAGCGCCGTCTTGCAGTTCTGAGTTCCGGGTCCCCGGTTCCTGGTTTGTTCGATGAACCAGAAACCCTGAACCAGGAACCAGAAACCTTTTATGACCTGGACGGCTAGGAGCAGATCGATGTGTTACTTGGCTCCCGCCTCAAGGCGCTCAAGAACGAGCGCTCCGAGGTCAAGCTGCTGTTGGATACCGCAGCTCGCTGTGAGCAAATCGGACCGGACGCCAAGGCTGAGGCATTGCTCGACTGGCTCTACCGCCTCCAGTCCGAGGAGAACGACCCGGAACTCAAGGTACTGGTGTTCACGGAGTTTGTTGCCACTCAGGAGATGTTGCGCCGGTTCTTGATCGAGCGCGGTTTTTCGGTTGTCTGCCTGAACGGCTCCATGGACATGGAAGAGCGTAAGCGTGTTCAGGAAGCATTCGCCAACGATATTCGCATTCTGATTTCCACCGACGCCGGCGGGGAGGGCTTGAACCTCCAATTTTGCCATGTGGTGATCAACTACGACATCCCCTGGAACCCCATGCGCCTGGAACAAAGGATTGGTCGGGTGGATCGTATCGGCCAGGCTCATCCCGTTCGTGCTATCAACTTCGTGTTGGAAGGCTCGGTGGAACACCGGGTCCTCGAGGTCTTGGAGGAGAAGCTCGCCATCATCTTGGAGCAGTTCGGCATTGACAAGACCGGCGACGTCCTCGACTCAGCCCAGGCAGGGCACATCTTTGACGAAATGTATCTCGAGGCGATCCTCAACCCCGAAAAGGTGGAGGAATCCGTGGAGAGCATGGTCGCCCGCCTGCAGGAGCAGGTCCGCGAGGCACGCACAAGCGCATCTGTCCTTAGCGCAACCGAGGATCTGGACCCCGGGGAAGCCCAACGGGTGCTGAATCACCCCTTACCCCATTGGGTTGAGCGGATGACCGTGAGTTACCTAAACGCTCACGGTGGCAAGGCTGAGAGAAGCATCGTGGGCTGGAACCTCACCTGGCCCGACGGGAAGACCTACGAAGCTGTCGTCTTCACCAGCAAAGAAGCCGAGAGGTTTCCGGCCGCCCGGCATTTTACTCTTGCAGAGCCGAGACTCCGTGGACTGACCATGCGGCTTCCACGTTTTGCGCCGGGCCAACCGATCCCCGTCGTGTCGATTCCAGGCCTCTCCGAGGAAGTTCAGGGTTTCTGGTCTTTGTGGCAAATCTCGGTTGTGAGTCAAGAGTCACGGGTAACAGGCCATTGGAGCGGACCCGGGACCTTGGACCCAGGACCCGAGACCCGCCGCAGGCGGATCATGCCTCTCTTCCTGGCCGACAACGGCATGGTCTATATGCCGACGGCCAGACATGTGTGGGATCAACTTCTCTCGGCAAGCCCAAAGGTCCGGTCGTTCCTTGACGCCGAGGTCTCCCAAGCCGCTTTCGAAAAGCTGCAAAGCGCCGCGGAGGAACACGGGAAACCCATCTACGAAGCGCTCGTGCAGGAGCACAGGGGCCGCATCGCACGCGAGCGCGAGAAGGCCGACTACGCTTTTGCCGCGCGCCGCAAGACCGTCGAGCGGATTGGCCTGCCCCAGGTCCGCAACTATCGCCTGAACCTTCTCACGCAGGAGGAACGGAGTTTCCAGGCGCAGCTCGATCAGAAGGCCCATGCCTATCCCGAGCTTTCGCCGCTCATTGTCATTCGCGTCGAAAGCTCAGAGTGCGAGGTGCGTCGTGCGTAGTACGAAGATAAAAAGGTTCGAGGATCTGATTGTGTGGCAGAAAGCACATGAATTAGCTATACAGGTTTATCGGATATCGAACCGTGAGCCTTTTTGTCGGGATTTCGGGTTGAGAGATCAAATACAGCGATCTGCTGTATCAGTAATGTCGAATATCGCTGAAGGATTTGAAAGATACAGCAGGCCGGAATTCAAGCAATTTCTGTCTGTTGCACGAGGATCGGTAGCTGAGGTCCGAAGTCAATTGCATTTGGCACGAAGTCTTGAATATGTGAGCGGAGAAGATTACGACACCATTTATGCGCTTTGCAAAGACATCAGCAATCTCATCGGCGCGTTGAGAAAGTCTCTGGAAAGAGGGGGCGGCTCATGACGCACTCCGCACCGCGCACTCCGCACTCCGGAGAATCATGGCGCAGTCTGATTCTGCGCGAGTTCACCCCGAATGTCGCCCGACTCACCCTGGTGGCCGACCCGGACGGACTCCTCCTCGAAGAAGGGATTCTCGAAGGCATCCGCG
>FWPV01012339.1_pt1 | contig 13212 bp, 6 predicted proteins | sample 2228371 | NCBI WGS metagenome assembly FWPV01 (sample SAMEA103939776, study PRJEB20133) | metagenome | reverse complement strand
CTTTCACTTTTCTTTATTTTTTTTTAAAGAATAATTTTTTAAAATTTTTTCAAAGGAATCCAATTTTGAAATTTCAAATCTTAATTTTTCTTCTTGAAAAAACCTACCCATCTCAAATTTTTCAACTATAGGAAATGGCTCTTCTTGCCCTAAGGATACTAAGGCATCATAATAAGTTAAAAATTTTAAGTTGATAAAAAGAAAAATCATTAAAATTAAAAGAAAAATAAAACCTCCTTTTCTTTTTTTCTTATAAATTAAAATTAAAGAGTAAAGGAAAAAGGAAAAAGTGAAAAGGGATAAAAATATTAAAAAACTATTAAAATAATAAATTTTATAAAAGGGTTTTTTTAAAATTAAAGCCCAAAAAATTGATGAAATTAAAAGGGGAATTGAAAAAAAGAAGATTAAAAATTTAACTAATCTTTCCAATAATCCACTTCCTTTATAAACCAAACTTCTTTATCTTTTATAAAAAAATACTTCCTTTTTGCTTCAAAACTTCTTACTTCACCTATTGGTTTTCTTCCTTCAATTTCTTGATATTGAAAATTCCAAATTTCCTTTGTCTTTAAAATTGCTTCTTCTAAGCTTAAAAATTTAAATTCTTTAATTTTTACTTCAACTAAATCTAAAACCATAAAATAACCATTTTGCCATAGCATTCCAATGTCTTTAAAAATTTCATGTTTTACTAACTTTGTAGCTGGCATTTCATTTATAAGTTGAGGATCCCCTCCAGTAGCATAAAAATCCATAATTATTTTATAATAAAATTCCAAATTTTTTTCAATCTTTTTCCTTTCCTTTAAATCATAAAAGGATATAATTTCTTCTTCTTGTAATTTAATTTTATCAATTTTATAAGCCAAAAGGGAAAAAATTAAAAGGGAAGATAAAAAGAATAAAAACTTAAAAAATAGAGCCCTTTGTAAAGTAAACATTATAACCCAAGGGTTTTAATATAAAATAAGCAATCTTTGAAATCTTTCCTTCATAACAAAAGAGTAAAACTTTTTTATCCTTTGGAATTTTTTTTAATTCATCTTTTAAATTATCAATACTTATCCATAATACATTTTTTAGATTAAAATTTTCAAACCTCAAATCTACTAAAATATATTCCCTTTCCTCTTGAGAATAAATTTCAAAAAATTTATTATAAGGTATTTCACCTTCTTCAAAACCAAAGGACTTTTCAAAATATTTTATTTCTTTTTCAAAAAGTTGAAAATCTTTTATTTTTTCATATCCCCCTTTAAGAATTGATAAGGGGCCATCTAAGGGCACTGAGGAGCTATACCTCCATCTTAAAATCTTTTCTGCAGCAAAATAAGGGTCTTTATCACTTTCATTTAATCCAATTAAAATAATTTTTGGCAAACCATTTTCATTTGAATAATCCTCCCAATCCATTTTTTCTAAATTAAAATAAAAGGAATTTTCTTTATATTTTTTTTCCTTTATCTTATCTGTAAACAAAAATATTATATCCCTATCTTTATAATCCTTAATAAAATCTGGGCTTGTCTCAAAATAATTTCCTTTAAAATGCCAATCCCTTATCCCTCCTTTATAAATTCCAATATTTTCATAACCCTTATTTAAAAAGACTTTAAAGTTTTCAAAGACCCTTTCATCTTGGCTGTTTTCTCCATAAAAAACATAAAATTTATCTTTTTTTAATTCCTTTAAATCTTTAATATTTATAGCACTTGGAATTTTTAAAAAATTATAGTCCTTTTCATTCCTACAATCAACTAAAATATAGTCCTTTAAATTTTCTAAATTTAAATCAATATAAGAGTTTTGATCAAAATTTAATTCTGCTTTTTTAAAAATTTTATCTACATAATTTATTCCATTTATCTTTTCATATTCTATCCTTACAAAATCTAAAGGGGTTAAATCTTTGTAATTTGAAAAATTGAAAAAAATTGTATCTTTTTTATAAACAAAACCAATCTTTTCAAAATCTTTTTCAATAAGCAATGCTTTTTTAGTTGAAATTAAAACCTTTCCTTCAATTTCATAAGATAAAGATAAATGGGAAAATAAAATTAAAATTAAAAAAACTTTTTTTAAGAAATGCATCAATATTCTAAGGGCCTTGCTCTGTTGGGAGCATTTCCACTTCTTCCTCCTCCATGGTTTGTGCAGGTTCCAAAGGTATCAGCAGAAGAAATTGTATAGCAACCATAAGTGGCAGTTCCTTCCCAAGAGGCGTCATTTCCTGTACCTGATCCATTTGGAGAATACCATCTCATAGAACCACCTGTTCCCATAAACCTGTACATCTTTGAGGTCCAAGTTCCAGATTTCCAGGGATTATAGTTGTTATTTGTTCCATGGATCATCCCGGGTTCTAAACCCCCATGGCAGCCCAAACAAGGAAGTTGATTTGCAGAATTTCCTGTCCCTCCAGTCCATCCAAGTTTTGCAAAACCATCTTGATCACCACCAGCAATATTATTGCATCTTGCACCACTTTGATTATGGGCAGGTACTCTTGAAGCAGTTGAAGTATTTCCCTCTCCATAAGTTGTAGCAGCATGACACTTAGAGCAAATATCTGTAGAAGTTGTAGTTCCCGTATTTGTAAAGGCAGCATCATTTCCAGAGGAATTTGAAAGCATATACCAGGTATTCCTTGTTCCATGGGCATTTACTTCATTTAAGTGGCAATCGGAACAATGGAGACCCGCTGTTTCTCCAGCTGTTTGGATGTTTTGCCCTTCTTTTGTTGTATATGTTGTCCAGGCAGCATTTGGCCAATAAGTAGTATTTCTTGTGCTATATCTTTTTGTATATTGCCTTAAATTATGGTGGCTTGCCCAGTTTTTGCCAGTTTGGTTTGTGGAATTAAACTTATCTTTTATGTTTATAACTTTTCCATTTGTGTTTCTCCAGTTCCTTAACTCTGTAACTTCCCTTGCATTTTGTAATGTGTCATTTACATTAAAAGGTTTTAAAGCTTCTGAAGAAGAAGGTGGAAGGAGCATACCAGAAGCAGGATTTGTTTTATTTACTGCAACAGAACTTGCGCCATTTGCATCATGGCAGTTTAAGCAAAAGTTATCCATTCCATCCCTTTCTGAAGTATTTGCTGACCAAGTTGAAAGGCGTTTTCCAGGCCAAGCAACTTCTAAACTGTTATAACTATCAACATTTCTTAAATCAACAGTTGTAGAACCCCCATCTGCTCCATGGTAAGTTGAATTTGTTTTAATATTTCCTGTTGAAGAAGTCACATCCCCTTCCATATGACAAAGGATACAATCAAAATCAGTTACAATTTCATTTGTAGTACCATTTGAAACATGTCTTGAAGGTCTTATAAAATCATCCCCTTCTGAGCCAGCTGCTCCTCCTACAATTTGTGCCCTTGGAATTGTTCCAGTCCTTGTAGAGTGGCAGCCCTTGCAAGTTCCTCCTGCAGGCTTAAATGCTTCATTTTGAGAAAAGGTCACATTTTTATGCTTATGGCAGGACTCTGTACACCTATTCCCTGGATAATGTGTTGAATCTGATGCCCAATTTGTGGTTTTTAAGAAATGGTTTGTATTATCATGACAAACTTGGCAGACCCCACCACTATTATTTATTACATAGTCATCCCATCCCCAGGTATCTATTCCATCCCTTAATCTTCTAAAATCTGGAGTATTTGCAATTTGAGTTGGAATCCCCCATTCTGTTGTATTTCCACTTGCATCATTATGGTTTTCCACAGGTTCATATTGGAACATATAAGCCAATCTTTGGTTTGTTCCATAATTGTAATCTCCATGGGGATCGTGGCAATCCCAGCAAAGCTGTCCCCCAAGCCCCCTTGTTCCAGAAGAACCATGGTCTGAACCATAATGGTAATAATCTATATCCTTAGAAGAATCTATAAGCCCTAAACCGGGATTATAACCTGAACCCCCATGACATATGGTGCAAACTCCATTTTTTAATGGAATTGTATTTCCTGCTTCAATATTTGCTAACCTGAAGGGATTATTTGGATTGTTATGGGATATATTTGGATTATGACAATAAATACAGCCATCCCTTCCACTTAAATCAAAATTTGGTGCAGAATTCCCTGATTCATTTGCAAAACCAGTAGAATTTCCATGCCCATAAAAACTCCAATCATCTCCATCTATCCTTGAAATTGTCCCTGTCCCTGTCTCCATTAAATTATCCCAAGTATAATTGTTTATATCTTGATTTCCAGCTCCTGATGCCATATGGCAATTTCTGCAGGATAAATTATTTCCCCAAGTTGCAGAATTTCCATTATGGCATAAACTTGTGCAAGTTTCTGTAGATTCATTATAGGAAGAAATAAAAGTTGTATTTGAAACTTCCCTTATTCCATTTAAATGGGTCCCTCCTGAAATTAAACTTCCTGAAGAATTTACAGTTGTAAAATGGCATTTTACACAACTTAAGGAAGAAAAGACATGGTCAGAAATACTATGGCTATTCCTTGTATCATCCGAGGATTGATTGTTTGGATACCTGGGCTCACCTGCAATTGAACCTCCTTCTGTTCCATGGCATGTTTTACAATCATTTGTCAAAGAACTCCCAGAATTCCATGCAGGGGGCGAGATATAGTCTAAGATTTCTGTTCCATTTGAATGACAATAACTATTATTACATTGATAAGAAGAGTAAGTCCCTCCATCTGATAAAGAAACATCTGTTGCGCCATTTACATGGTTTGAAATTGTTGAAATTAGATTATCAGAAGAAGAACTTACAGTTGTTTGATGGCACCTAAAACACATAAAGTTTGAACCCAAGTATGTGGCTTGATCAATGTGGGCTAAATGGGCATTTGTATTAACTTTATAAGTAGAAGAAGCATTTCCTCCATGACAGGAATCACAATTGGAAGTTCCCGTATTCCAAGAAAGGTTTACATTTGGAGCCGGGAAAGGTGAAGAAGTGGAAGTCCCCTTTGAATGGCAATAGATATTTGAACAAATTCCAGAAGAATAATTTCCTCCAGATTGATTTATGTTATTTGAAGAAGTTGCAGTTGTTGAAAAAGAAACATCCTTTTCTCCATTTACATGATACCTTTTATCTTTTAAATCTAAGGAATCCAAGAGCCAGGGCAATTTTGAATTGTCTATAATTGTTGAAAAGTGGCATTCATCACAAGTAAAATTGTAAGTATTTGTTTCACCTAAATAAGCAATATGCTTTCCATGTTTTGCAGAAAGTTCTGTCTGGATTCCATTATCATCATAACCCCTTGTGGAATGGCAAGAATTACAAGACAAGGAGGCACTTTGATTCCATTGGACATTACTATAATAATTTGTCCCCCCTGAAGGATTTGCATTTGAATGGCAGTATAAATTACTACAAAGCCCATCTGCACCTGCCACAGATTGGGTCCAGGAAAAGTATTTTGTTGGATCATTTCCTTGATCTACTGCATCTGGGTATTTTTGGTTATATATTCCAGCAGGGTTTTGGGGAGGGGAAGTGGCATCAAAGAAAACCTCCACTCTATAGGGGTCAGAAATTGTTCCTTGATGTGTATCATTTGTATGGGTACCACTATGGCATTTTGCACAAGCAAAACCATATTGGCTTTGAGTAGAATGGCTTGTTGTATCAGTATAAGAGTTTGGAACAGTTCCAACTTCATCATGTTTTTGATGCTTTCCCACATTTGGAGGTGCTTTATGGCATCCATCACAACCAGAAGCTGCAAAACCCTTTGAATGTTGATGGCAGTTTACACACCTTGAATTTCTATTGTGGTTATGGTCTCCTCCTGAATCATCATTTCTATAATGGTCTGTCCTCGTATGGCATATTTCACATATTCCATCATCATAGGGCAAGCCAGCCAAATCATAGTTTCCTAAATAACTTTCCTGTGGATTTGTACCACCTGTTCTATCATCATATCTAAAAATTGGATTTTTAATTCCACTTGAAGGTGTTTCTACGGATTCCCTAATTAAATAAATATTTGTAGTAGAATGGGATGTGTGGCATACAAGACAATCCAATGCCCAAGAACCATACTTTGTGCTTGTGTGTTGGCTTGAATGGGAAGGCAAGTTATGGCAATCTATACAAATTTGGCTTCCATGGCTTCTTCTTAGCAAAAGTCCAGAACCCTGTGGCTTTCCCCCCGAGTTTTTAACATTTACATTTATACTTTTATAACTTAAGTTTGAATTGTTATCTTGGGCTCTTACTGTAATCTTTAAATCCCCATTAGAATAAAGGTTTGTATCTAAATCGTATTCATAAATCCCACAATTTGTTCCACAATTATAATTGCCATTTAATGTGGCATTTTGATAGGGTCCATCATTTATAGAAACAGAAACAAAATTTATTCCACCTCCATCATAAACTTGTATTTTTAACCTTTCAATTCCTCCAACTATGGAGCCCTTCTTAGGGCTTTGGATTAAAATTGTAGGGGATGCTTGATCTGCTCCACAAACTGGTGTATGGAAAGGACCTTTTACTTCTGGATTTGTTCCAATAACTCCATCGGGATCTGTGTATATAAACCTTACCCAATAATCTGTATCTGGGGATAAATTGCTTATTATACATTCCCTTGGAGAAATTCCTGTAATATTTGCACAGGCAGTTGTTCCAGGCCAGTTATTTGAAGTGTTGTATTCTACCTTTAAAGAGCCATTTAAATTCCCATCTCCTGTAAAATTTCCAGAGGCAAAGATTTCTCTACAATTGTTTATATTTACATTATTTTGAACAATTGTGGTATTGTTTTGGGTGCAAGGGGAAGTTGTGTAGGGACCAATTGTTTGGGGATTTGGACCCTCTACCCCATCACTGTCTTGAAAGGTTATTCTAAAGCAATAATTTGTAATTTCATTTAAAGGAAAAGCAGTGCAAACCCTTGGTGAAGCCCCAGAAATATTAGAACATATAGTTTCAAAATTTCCAGAACAATTTGTTTGTTTTTCAAAACTTGTTGTGCTATTTCCATTCCAGTCCCCTGTAAAAGGAGCAGCAATAGTAATTTGATTACAAGAATCAACTGAAGCTGAAGGAGAACCCACTACAACTTTACAATTATATGTATTATAAGGACCAATTGTTTGTGGATTTGGTCCATTTACGCCATCGAGATCCTGAAAGGTAACCCTAATCCAATAGGATGTATTATTTAAAAGACCAGAAATTATACAAGTCCTTGGAGAAGGACCTGCCAAGTTAGAACAAGCTACGGTTCCAGGAAAGGAATTTGAAGTATTGTATTCCACAGTTGTAGTGCTATTTCCATTGGCATCATCTGTAAAGGGAATTGTAACTGTAATTTGGGTACAACTATCTACAACAGCAGAAGGGGTACCAGGAGTTACATAATTATTTGCCCCTGCTTGAGTGCTGCAAGAGGTAGTTGTGGGACTTTGTGAATAATTTATACAATTATCCCTTGCCCAAATTTCATAGCAATATGTTGTTCCAGGTTGCAAGCCCGTATCAGAAAAACTTGTTCCAGAACCCACATAAATTATATAATCACTTCCTTGGGAACCTGTTGAATAAATAAGACCTTCCTCAGGTGAAAAATTGGGGCAACTTCCCCCAGCAGGTCCCCTTACCAGTATTACACTATTAAAATCACTATCTGAAGGATTTGTCCAGTTTAAATCAATTTGGTTTTGGGAGGAACCATTACAAGATGTAAAATTTGGAGGTGAAGGGGAAAGGTTGTCTATTGTAATTGTAGCAGAATTTGAATCATTTAAAGATTTTTGGTTTGTACAAATTATATCACTTATAATTCCCGTTAAATTATAGGAACTTCCAGGGGGTGGTGGCATATTTATATGGGTTTTTGGAGTTATTCTTATCTTATATTGAACAGGACTTGTATTTACAGAAATAGGGGTTGAAAGGTTTATTGTTTGTACATCAGAGGGATTTGAATAACTTCCATAGACAACAGATCCATCATCTGAGGTAATTTCTATAAGGGATACATAGTTTTGGGCTTGGGAAGACATAGAAACCACAACAGAGGTAACTGAATCTGTCCCGGCACTTGTGTTTAGTGTAAAGGAATCTAAAAAAGTTGCAGAAGAAGAGGGGCAAATTGTAGAATTGGAAGGGTTTGTTCCATCTTGTAAATATGTGTATTTTACATAGGTAATTGTTAAAGAAATTTGGTCATCGTATAAGGTTACAGCAGCAGCATTATTATTTCCAGTCCTTAAAGTATTGTTTAACCTTATTCTAATTGTAGTATTTGAAGGTAGATTCGAAAGGGATTGTTCTGTACCAGAGACAGAGACCCAATTAGAATCAACTGCAGAAAAGTTTCTCCCACTCCATAAAGTGGCAAGAACAGTTCCCCCTGTGGAATCCCTTAACTCATAGGGACCTGAAGTGGAAGTTTGTCCTACATTGTATTCAGTACATCTATTATAAGCTCCTGAAAGTTGAATTGCCGTTACAACAGAACCAGGGGGGACATTTAAATTTTCAAAGGTTCCACTCCATTCCCAATAATTTGAGTTTGTTCTATTCCTTCCTGTAATTCTCATATAAAGAGAACCTTGAGGATTCCCATAGTTAGAAGCATAAGAGGCAGTTGTATTTCCACCAGTTGTAGCAGTATAACCTTCTTGAGTTGTTGCAAAATTAAAGGTATAACTTACAGTATCAGCAAAAAAATTTAAAGAAATTAAAATATATATTATATAAAAAATTTTTTTCATGGAAGGTCCTCCGTCAAGCTATTGGAATCTGCATAGTGGACATTGTGACAGGTATAACATTGAATTTTCTCAAAAGAATCCAAAATTAAATTGTTTGAATAAATTCCATCTTCCATTCCACTTCCTTGAGGATTTCCATTTGAATCTAAGGGGGAAGTTCTATCGTAATTTCTTTCATTAATATTTAAAGAAACCCCAACGGGATGGCTTTTTTTATTTCCATCATAGGTTTCCACTGAATTATGATCCATTGTCCATACCCTATGGCAATCCCTGCAAAGTTTATTTAAAGAATTGTTATCTCCTTCATCTAAGGCAACTCTTAAAAAAGGGTAACCACCATAAAACTCCCATCTATCACCAAGTTGAAAAGAACCTGCCCCTCCAGAAAAGGAAACTTGTACCCCATTATCTAAGGGGACTGGTGAACCATTTCCACAATTTACATATTGCTGAACCCAGCTTATCCCATTATCCTTAGACCATCTAAAAGTAGCAGTTGCTTGACTTCCTGGTGTATCAATTTCTATCAAATACCATAAACCTCCGCTTCCACTATAATTTCCTGAGGTCGTAATGGTTCCACTTCCACTTCCACCAATCTTTTTTGCTTGAGAAATCCTTGGTCTTCCTCCTATGGATGCTTGAGCATTGTGTTGATTATGGCATGTGGAACAGACCACCTTTCCTCCCATTATTCTTAATGCCATTTCATTATTTTGGGGAAGGTCTGCCCCATATTGAGAATTTATTGCATTTGAATCAAAGGAATGGTGTCTCCCTGAAAAATGAGGAAATGCTTTTTCACTTAAGATTATAGGCAGGTCCTGGGCTTGCCCTGTGGGATTGTGACAGGAAAGACAGGAGTTTACATTGCTTGTGGCTTGAGTTAAAGGAGAACCCAAGGAAGAATGGGTTACATGACAAGTGGTAGAACAATCTTCATAGGTGGAAGCAGAGCTCCAGTGGGGTGGATCTACAGAAAATAAAATTGAAGGTATTATTAAAAATATAATAAAAAATTTCATGGGAGTCCTCTCCTACCAGAAGAATCCTTAGGTATAACTAAATACCATTCAAAGTTATACCTGTTTAAAGCATCATCATCTTTAAAATAGTTTATTGAAGGATTTATAAGGTCAATTAAATTTGTAAAGTTTTCCATATCAGGTATGAAACTAAAATCATCATCTCTATAAATTTCAATATCTTCCAAGGGAGGAGAATTTGTAATATTTGACCATTGAAGAATTATATCATTATTGCTTTTTAAAAGTACAAGATCAGTTATAGGAGTTGTAAAAGTGTCTTCTGGTTTTCCAAAGACAATATTTGAAGGAGGTGATTCAAAATTTTCATTATCCTTTAAAATTGCAAAATAGTAATAATAAACATCATTAGTTAAATTTATATCCCTTAAAATATTAACAAATGAATCCAATTCTTGAATTAATGTAAAAGTATCATAAGGAGAAAGGGATTTATAAATTTCCACTTTACCCTTTGTGCTTGGAGGGAGGTTAATAATTAAATCTATAACAGTATTGTATGAAATTGCCTGAAGAACTGGTTTTTTTGGAGCATTTAAAGTGATAAACCTTAACCCCCAATTTTTATTTGTTGTGTTATAAAATTTTATAAAATTTTCATCTTCCCCATTTAATTCACTTAAAGGTATCTCTTCTTCATATGTATAAGACCAATCATTTCCTTCAAAGGAAGGAAGATTGTGTGTATAGTTTCCATTTACAATTAATTGAATTTCTCCTTCTAATAATTCTCCAAAAATTTGGTAATATATCTTTATATTTTCATTTTGTGGAGGAATCTTAAAATTTACAAAATAAGGCCTTGTATCATCTCCAAATTCTAAGTTCCCCACTTCCTCTTTTAAAGGCAATTCAAAGGGTTTTGTAATAAAATTTTCCAAATTTGAAGATTGCCCATAAGCTTTTCCATCAAAGGGAATTGCCTTCCAAAAAATTTCCTGGCTTTCTTTTAAAATTCCTAAAGGAACCTTATAAGATGTTGTACCCCCGTTTCCTTGGGCTATTGTGTTTGATTTATGTAAAAGTTTATAGCCAATTGTCCCAAGATGGGTATAAATCTCAAAGATATAATAAATATCATCTCCTTCCTTATCATAAGAATTTGAAATTATCAATTCTGGTTCTAAGGTGGGAACTTCAATTCCACCAATGGGTTCAATGGAGGTAGGAGAAGTAGGAGGAGTATTGGGTATTGGCACTTCCACTGTAAAATCTTGAAAAGGTGTCCATTCAGACCAATCTTTAAAATCATAAGCTCTACATCTCCAAGAATAACTTGTAGTTTCATTTAAGTAATTTGTAGCATCTACAGAAACCAGATCCTCTTTTGAAGAATTAAACCAGGAAGCCAAAAGGATAGTTTCGCTTCCCTGGTTTTCATAAAATTCAAAAAAGTAAAATAAATTTGGAGAATCGGGATCAACACTTTTTCTTACAATTAAATTTACAGGTTCCCCCTCCGGTATAGTTTGACCTGATAAGGGAAAATGGGGTTCAGGGGTTGAGGGTTTGATATTTTCTTGAGAACTTGAGGAAGCCATTGTAAAAATTTCCAGGGAATTATCTCCTTGATTTAATACCCCTAATTTTTTTATTAAATTATTAATGGAAATGGAAGTGGGCAAGATGAGTTCGCCTAAATTGTTGCCATATTTTCCATAAATTTCCCTTAAATTTCCTTCATTATTGTAAACTACTATTTGGCTCTTTAAAGAATCAATAACATAAATATTTCCATCTAAATCTAAACTAAGGGAACTTATTTGTGAAAACTTCCCCTCTTCACCCCCCCTTCCACCAAAGGAATTAATTAAATTTCCAAAATAATCAAAGACCTTGATCTTTCCATGCCCCAAATCTCCAATGTAAATTTTATCTTCAAAAACTGAAATCCCTGATGCTTTTTTAAATTCTCCTTCTCCATCTCCAGTTCCACCAAAAACCCTTTCCTGATTTCCAAATTCATCATAAATTATAATTTTTCCTTGATTTGAAGACAAAGCCAAATATTTTTTATTTAAATTATCACAAAAGACCTCATCTATTTCTTTTATCTCAGAAGGAACTTCAAAATTTAAAATTAAATTTCCTTGCCAATTTAATAATTTTAAAGAATTTCTTGTAGATATAAAAATGTTGTCTGACCAATTTTTTGAAATAGCTCTCAAATCCTGAATAAAAATTTCCCTAATTTTTTCCCCAGAAAATATATCATAAAACTTTAAATAATTTTTTGAAGCAACCAAAATTTCACCTTGACTATCTAAATAAACACTTAAAGAATAATTATCTTCTAAAAAGATTTCCTTTTCTGGCAAAAGGGAAGTTACATAAAGATTTAAACTTTTAGTAGAATATGCCCCCTTTGAATCTATAACTTTTAATGTTAAATTTACAACAGAGGGATAATTAGGTGCAAAATAATGGGCATTTTTACCATCTATTGGGTAAATTTCCCCAGCACTTGCAAAAAACTCATAAGTTATTTCATCTCCATCGGGATCATATGCATCTGCTGAAAGAACTGTTGAAGAGTTTATTAAAAGGGGGTTCTTTTCTATCTCAAAATAATTTATTATAGGTGGATTATTTAAATTAGCACTAACTTGGATAACAAAAGAAGCAGAAGCATATTTTCTCCCTCCACAGAGGGAACTTCCACTATCTCCTATTTGAACTGAAATTGTATAATTTCCTTCCAAATCTGGTGCTTCCCAAATTGCATTTGCATTATAGGGGGAGCCAGAAGTCCCATTGTTCTTAGATAAAAAGGTTCCTCCTGTAGAAGCCCAAGCAGTTAAATCTGACCTAATATACATACCACACCCTGTTGTGCAAGAAGAAGTGCAATCAGGGTCATGGGCACTTAAATTTATATCAACTGTTCCATTTGGGAGGACAGAATATTGAGAAGGTACAAAGGAATCAATTATGGGAGCTTGATTCCCAAAGAGCAATAAAGGTAAAACAACTACAATTAAAGGAATTATCTTCATATTAACCATATATGCAAAAACTATGCCATATAGTATAACGCTTTTGTGGTTTTATAGAATTCCTTTTATCTTTTCCACACAATTCACTAAAAGTTAAAATTTTTTGCACAGAAATTTGCGGCAAATTATTAGGAAATTAGTTGACTTAAACTTTAAAATTTTTCTTAAAAAATTAAACTTGTCAAATTTTTAAATGGAATACCATTCATAACAAGGAGCCCCCATGAAAAGTTATTTTTTCAAGAAAAAAAGGGGTTCCTTTCTTAAAATTGGAACTGTTAAAAGTGCATATAGAGCAGAAGAGCAATAGTGCCTTAGGGGCTTAACCTCGTGCCAACCCTTTTAATAATAACCCTTTTCCGTGTCCGTTTGCCGTGTCCGTGGGATGTAGCCGCAGGATTTAGAGCTTGTGCCAAAAGCCAATATAAATTTATTTAA
>FWPV01005086.1_pt1 | contig 13213 bp, 15 predicted proteins | sample 2228371 | NCBI WGS metagenome assembly FWPV01 (sample SAMEA103939776, study PRJEB20133) | metagenome | reverse complement strand
CACACGGACTACCTCATCGTAAAAATATCCGCCCTTGAACAGCAGACCGTGGTCGCCCAACATTTCGCCGTGGTCGGCGGTGCACACCACCACCGTCCGTTGCGCCAGTCCGGTTTCATCCAGCGCCTCCAGGATTTTGCCTAAGTACTTGTCGTTGAGCGAAATCATCCCGTAGTAGTAGCTCTTGATCCGGTCCAAGTCCGCCGGCGTCATGGTGCGGAGGTCGAAGCCGGCGGTGCTTTCAAGCGCCTTCCGCTGGGCGGGTGGCTTGTTGTCCATCTCCCCGGGGCGCTTATGCGAAGGCGGGAACTTGGCGCCGGAGTACATCCGGTCGAACGGAGGCGGCGGGTCGAAGGGGTGGTGCGGGCGGCGCCAGTTGAGGTGCAAAAAGAACGGACGGTCGCGATGCGACTTTAAGAACTCGACTGTCTTCCCGGCGAAAAAGGCGGTTTCGTCCAATTCCTCCGGCCAGGGCACGGGATGCGCCTGGAAACCGGTTTTCAATCGCTCCCGGTGCTCGAGCGCCTTGGCTTCCCAGCCTCCTGCGCGCATGAAGGCGTAGTACTCGGGGTCCGAGGCGTAGATCTTCTGAAAGCCTCCCGTGAACTTCGTCGGGGCGAACGGCATCTCGCCCACCGCCGCGGTTACGTACCCCTCCCGGTTGAGCAGATGCGCTAAAGTCTGCTCGCGGTCCGGGAGCCGGTAGAGGTTGGTTGGAGTCCGGTTGGTGTGCGGGTAGCGCCCGGTGTGAATCGCCGAGCGGGAGGGAACGCACTGCGGGCACTGAACAAAGTAACGTTCGAACGTCACCCCCTCGGCCGCCAAGCGGTCCATACTCGGGGTCCGGATGACCGGATTGCCCGCCGCGCCGAGGCAATCAGCCCGCATCTGATCGTTAGTAATCAGCAACACGTTCAAGCGGGGTTGGGATTGAGCCCCGGCGCCTGCTGTCAAAGCGGCGGCAAATTCCCGCCGGGTCATACTAACCATCTCAAGATCCTCTCTTTCTCAAAGCTTCTCGGCGATGGACTTGGCCTGCACGAATTGGAGGAGGTAATCCGGTCCGCCGGCTTTAGAATCCGTGCCGGACATATTGAATCCCCCGAATGGGTGCGCGCCCACCATCGCGCCGGTGCACTTGCGGTTGATATACAGATTGCCGACGAAAAACTCCTGCTTCGCCTTTTCGATTTTTGTTCGATTCCTAGTGTAAACAGAACCCGTGAGGCCGTACTCGCTGTCATTGGCGAGTTCCAAGGCGTGGTCGAAGTCCCGCGCCGGAGTCACCGCCAGAACCGGGCCAAAAATCTCCTCTTGAAAGATGCGCGCCGTGCGGGGGACGTCCGCGAACACCGTGGGTTGCAGGAAATACCCCTCTCCTTCTACCGTCCCGCCGCCGGCGATCAGCCGGCCCTCGGTCTTCCCGATCTCAATATAGTTCAGGATCGACGCCCGCGCGCGCTCGCTGATCACCGGTCCCATGTAGTTGTCCGGGTCGTCCGCCGGACCCACGCGGATCGACGCGACTTTGGCCTTCAGCTTCTCCAGGAACGGTTCATAGACCTTCTCGTGAACGATCGCCCTAGAGCAAGCCGAGCATTTTTGGCCCTGATAGCCGTAGGCTGACACCACCACCCCTTGGACGGCGCTGTCCAAGTCCGCTTCATCGTCCACAATGATGGCGTCCTTGCCGCCCATCTCCGCCACCACGCGTTTAATCCAGATCTGCCCCGGTCTTGGGCGGGCGGCAAGTTCGTTGATCCGCAGCCCCACTTCCCGGGAACCGGTAAATGAAATGAAGCGGGTCTTGGGGTGTTCTACCAGAACGTCGCCGATGGCGGCGCCGCTGCCGGGAACGAACTGAATGCTCTCCGGCGGGAAACCAGCCTCGAGCAGCGCTTCCACGAATTGCGCCGCGATGACCGGCGTTTCGCTTGAGGGCTTAATGATGACCGTGTTGCCCGTCACCAGCGCCGCCGTGGTCATGCCGGTCAGAATCGCCAGGGGGAAGTTCCATGGCGGGATGATGGCGCCGGCGCCCAGCGGCAAGTAAACCATCTCGCACCTCTCGCCGGGGAACTGCACCGGCGGCTCGGGGGATGCCAGCCGGAGCATCAAGCGCCCGTAGTAATCGCAGAAGTCGATGGCTTCTGAGACGTCTGCCTCCGCTTCCGGCCAGGTCTTGCCGGCTTCATACACCAGCCAGGCGTTGAATTCGAACTTCCGCCGCTTGAGAATGTCGCGTGTCCGGAAGAGCATTTCAACGCGCTTTTCCGCTGGCGTCCGGCTCCAAACCGGAAGATAAGCGTGCGCAGCCTCCACGGCGCGGCTTGCCAAAGATGCGTCAGCCTTGCAGACCGCACCGACGATTTCGCTTGGCCGGGAGGGGTTCACGGAGTCAAGGCGTTCGCCGGACCGCGTTCGCCGGCCTTCGATGAAAAGGTCATACTCCCGGCCGAATTGCGCCCGCACGGCGGCGAGAGCATCCTGCATGGCTTTCCGGTTCTCCGGAAGGGAAAAATCGGCGTAGGATTCGTTCTGAAATGGGGGCAAGGAGCTCCATTGCGCAGCAGTCGCCTGAGGCATTTGTCCTCCACGAACAAGAAAACCGTCCTGACGCGCCCGCTGCGGGCAAGCACGGCAGGACGGTTCGGTTGAGAAACGAAACTTGGCCTACGACTCTACGAGCTTCTTTCCGCGGTCGAACATCTCCGCGGCCTCATCGGCCATCTGCCGGCCCTTCTCGTAAAGCTCACGGCCTTTCTCCATCCACTCCCGGCCCGACTCGGCCAGAGCTTGCCCGCTCTTTTCCGCTTTGCGGCGGATAAAACGGCGCGTCGCCCGGCCGGACGCCGGCGCATAAAGCAGAGCCACGCCGGCGCCTAAAAGCGCGCCGGCGAAAAACCACAACAAACGGCCAGCCACATCGTTATCTTCGGGCATAAATGGTATGACTCCTTAATTTGATTCTACCAGCGGCCCTCCTTGGCGGTATGCTCGAAGCATGAACGGGAACACTGAAATGATCACCGTATTCCGGTCGGCTGACGCCACCGCACGCGAAGACGCGGAAGAGATTCAGGAGGTTCTCGCGGGCGAGGGTATCGCCTCCATAATCTTGGACGACTCCTCGCCGGGTGTGGTGTCGGGCACAGTGGAAGTCCGCGTGGCTCCGGCGGATGCAGCCCGTGCCGAGGAGCTCGTCGATTCGATTCAAGTAGAAGGCGACATGGCCGACGCCAATCCGTCGCCGGTGCTTGACCCCGTGACGGTCTATACGGCGGCGAGCGGCGCCGCCGAAAGTGAGCTATTGGCGATCGAGGGGATGCTGATCGCCAATGGCATCCAGCCTATCCGGGTGGCGACACGGCCCTATCCGAGCCTGCCGGTGGAGATCCAAGTAGCCCGGGAATTCGCCGGTCAAGCCCGGCAGTTGATCGAGGAGGCGCGCAGAACGGGAGCCGAGGCGGCCGAGGAGGAGGAAAGAAATTCAGAAAATTGTTAAAGATCCGAAAATCTCTTGTTTCCGTTGCGGCATCCTGGTATAGTTGGGGCAGGGATTTTTGACATAGGAGACTGGGCCTCTTAGATCAAGGGGCTGTCCCGCGAACGCCGACCGGTGAGGGACGGGCGGACGCGGGATTTAACTCCGGCTGGCCAAAGCTGGATTTGGAGCCGGATATGGAGTTCTTTAAAAATCATCCTATCCCTAGTGATGGTGAGGCGATTACCATCCGGGACGGACGTTTCTCTGTTCCGGACCATCCCATCATTCCCTTCGTCGAAGGGGACGGAACCGGCCCGGATATCTGGCGGGCCGCGCGGACCGTCTTTGACGCCGCCGTCGATCGGGCCTACGGCGGGCGGAGAAAGGTCGCCTGGTACGAAGTTTACGCCGGCGAGAAGGCGGCCAAGCTGTTCAACGACTGGCTCCCCCAAGGAACACTCGACGCCATACGGCATTTCCGCATAGCCATCAAAGGACCGCTGACTACCCCCGTGGGGGGCGGCATCCGCAGTTTGAACGTGGCTCTGCGGCAGTTGATGGACCTTTATGTCTGCATGCGGCCGGTCCGCTACTATCCCGGCGTTCCGTCGCCGATGAAGCGGCCCGACTTGCTCGATGTTGTCATCTTCCGCGAGAACACCGAAGACGTGTACGCCGGCATTGAATGGAAAGCCGGCACGCCTGAGGCGCAGAAGGTGATCGGCTTCATTAATTCCGAGTTTGGCAAAAACATTTCGCCTGAATCCGGCATCGGCATCAAGCCGATGAGCGCCCGCGCCTCCAAGCGCCTCATCCGGCGGGCCATCCAATATGCTCTGGAACACGGACGCCGGAGCGTGACGCTGGTCCACAAGGGGAACATCATGAAGTTCACCGAGGGCGCGTTCCGCGATTGGGGCTACGAGCTGGCGCGGGAAGAATTCCGGGGCGTCTGCATTGCCGAGGCGGACGCCGGTCCGGAGCCTCCGGCGGGCAAGGTCATCATCAAGGACCGCATCGCTGATTCGATGTTCCAGCAGGTCTTGCTGCGGCCCGAAGAGTACGACGTGATCGCCACGCCAAACCTCAACGGCGACTACCTCTCCGACGCCTGCGCGGCGCAGGTGGGCGGTCTCGGCATGGCGCCGAGCGCCAACTTGGGCGACGAGCACGGCGTCTTCGAAGCGACCCACGGCACGGCGCCGAAATACGCCGGCCTCGACGTCGTCAATCCTTCCAGCGTAATCCTGTGCGGCTCGATGATGTTCCAGTACATCGGTTGGAAGGAGGTTTCCCAATTGATCGAACAGGGCATCACCGAGACCATCCGGCAGAAACGCGTGACCTACGACCTCCACCGGCAGATGGAGGGAGCTGTCAAGCTCAAGACCAGCGAATTCGCCGCCGCCATTGTTGAGAATATGAGCGCGCGGGCGGCGACGGCGTGAACAAAAGCCTACAGCTTCGCAGCAAGGGAGATGGATTATGCGAAAGAAAGTCACGATCGTGGGCGCTGGAAATGTCGGCGCGAGCTGCGCGGTCCGTTTGGCGGAAACCGGATTAGCCGATGTTGTGATGGTGGACGTCATCGAGGGCATCCCGCAGGGAAAGTCTCTCGACATCCTGCAATCCAGCCCGATTGCCAGCGTCGACGTCTTGGTCACCGGGGCGAACGACTACGAGCCGACGGCGAACTCCGATATCGTGGTCTTCACCGCCGGCATGCCCCGCAAGCCGGGAATGAGCCGGGACGACCTGCTATGGTCCAACTTCGGCATCGTCAAGGAAACCGTCGAACGGGCGGTGAAGGCGTCGCCGGACGCCATTCTCATCATGGTGGCGAATCCTCTGGACGCCATGTGCCACGTGGCGTATGTGGTCAGCGGGTTCCCCAAGCACCGCGTGATGGGCATGGCGGGCATCCTGGATACAGCCCGGTTCCGGACCTTCCTGGCGCGCGAGCTCAACGTCTCGGTGGCGGACGTCACCACCATGGTGCTCGGTGGGCATGGCGACACCATGGTGCCGCTCGTGCGGTACACATCGATCGCCGGGATCCCGGTGACGGATCTGTTGGACGAAGCCACACTCCAGCGGATTGTCCAAAGGACGCGTGACGGAGGCGCTGAAATCGTCAAGTACTTGAAGACCGGCAGCGCTTATTACGCCCCCGCAGCCGCCACCGTCGAGATGGTCGAAGCCATCCTGTTAGACCGCAAGCGCGTTCTGCCTTGCTCGGCTTATCTCGAAGGCGAATACGGAATCAGCGGCGTGTTTGTCGGAGTGCCCGTCAAGCTGGGCGCCAGCGGCATCGAAAAGATCTTCGAGCTGAAGCTGTCCGCCGAAGAGACGGCTGCCCTGCACAAGAGCGCCGGAGCGGTGAAAGAACTCGTGGATGTCATGCAGCCGAAGCTCGCTGAGATCAAAGCTGCATCCGCGAAAGCTTAGGCGTTAACGGGGCATTCAAGGGGCAGAAAGGGGGTGTAGGTCCATGGCAGCCGGGGACCTTACCGCGCTCGAAGCGCTGGGCATCGCCATCCGGGCGGAAGCCGACGCTTGCGAGGTTTACACCGAACTCGCCAAGAGGGTGGACAACCCCTTGGTCCGCCAGAAGATCGAACTGCTAGCCAAAGAGGAAGCGCAGCACCAGCGGATCCTCGAAGCGGCATACCGGGATCGCTTTCCGGAAGTCCCCTTGGAGCTTCCGCGCTCCCAACTGCCGCGGGAATACTCCTGCGCGGCGCTGCGGGAGCAGCGTTCGCTGAAAGACGTGTTGTCTTTCGCCATCGACGAAGAACGGCGCTCCCATGAGTATTACCTGCGAGCCGCCGAACAAGCCAAAGACCTCAGCGGACAGATGATGTTCCGCTACCTCGCCGATTGGGAATTCTCCCATCAGATGGCGCTGACCGCCGAATACGAGATGGTGGTGCGTTATCCGCGGCACTTCGGACAGGGAGCCGAGCCGTGGAAGCCTGAGTTTTTGCGCTGAGCTTGGGAGGTATTGTTTTATGCCGCAAGCTGCCGCCGTTCCAGGCTTGCTCCCTGCCGGAGAAGCCCGTTTACGGAAGAAGTTCCTCGAACAAGCCTCGCTCGTGCCTGGGGGAGACCGCATCAGCCGGTGCCTGCAATGCGGAACGTGCACCGGCAGTTGCCCGGTGAGTTACGCCATGGATATTTCGCCCCGGCAGGTCATCGCGCTCTTCCGTGCGGGGCAGATGGAGGAGATCTTCCGCAGCCGGACCATCTGGATTTGCGCATCGTGTTACATGTGCACGACGCGCTGTCCGCAGGGCATCAAGATTACCGACTTGCTGTACTCCCTGAAGCGGACGGCGATGGAAGCCGGCTTGTATCCCGGGCGTTTCGCCGCGTACCGCCTGTCGCAGGCTTTTGTCTCTAACGTGAACCGTTACGGGCGAAACCATGAGATCCTGCTGCTCCTCCGCTACTACTTGTGGCGCCGCCCGTGGGAATTGCTCCGCATGGCGCCGCTCGGCTGGAAAATGCTGCGCAAGGGGCGGGTTACGCTTTGGCCGCGTAAGATCCGCGGCATCCGGGATATCCGTTCCATTCTGAGGGCGGCTTCCGAACTGCGTCTTCCCGTGGAAAAAGAAGCGGTCGAGTACCGCCCGGACATGGTGGGTTACAAGGCGGTGGGATGAGTTCCGGAGGAGGTCAAGATGGAGTACCTTTATTATCCCGGTTGCAGCCTTGAGGCCTCGGGCAGAGCTTATGACGACAGCCTCCGCGCCGTGTTCAACGCGCTGGGCGTCGGGCTAAAGGAGTTGCCGGACTGGAACTGCTGCGGCGCCACCATTTACATGAGCGTAGCGGAGGCGGCTTCCGTAGCCATCAGCGCCCGCAATCTCGCGATCGCCGAACGCAACGGCTCCCGGGACCTGGTGGCGCCGTGCAGCGCCTGCTACACCGTCCTGTTGAAAACCAACCGGTTCCTCAAGGAGAGCCGGGAGTTGAAGTCGAAAGTGGACCACCTGCTGGGCCAAGCCGGGTTGAGCTACGGTCTCACGGTCAATGTGCGCCACCCGCTGGACGTGCTGGTGAACGACATCGGCATTGAGGTCATCGCGCTTTCGGCCAAGCGCTCGCTGGAAGGAATCGATTTTGCGCCTTACTACGGCTGTCAGATCGTGCGTCCGGAGCGCGGTTTCGACGACAGCGAATTCCCGGTGGCGATGGACCGCTTGTTTGAGAGGCTGGGGGCGAAGCCGGTGTACTTCCCCCTCAAGACGCGCTGCTGCGGCGGCATGCTGATGACGACGTTCCCCGAAGTGGCGCTGCATCTGGTGGACGAACTCCTTGGATGCGCGACGGAGAACGGCGCCTCCTGCATCGTGACCACCTGCCCGATGTGCCAGGTCAACCTCGAGGCGTACCAGAAGCGGGTGAACAAGGAATTCAAGCGGAACTACCGCATGCCGGTGCTGTTTTTCACCCAACTGCTCGGCATAGCGCTCGGCTGTTCAGAAACGGCGCTGGGGCTCGAAAGGAACTTCGAGCCGCTGGCGCAGGCTGCGGGCGCGGGGAGGCGGTCATGAACGCAAACGGCAACGTGCGAATAGGAGTCTATATCTGCCATTGCGGCGTGAATATTGCCGGCATGGTGAATGTGAATGAGCTTCGCGAATTCATCTCTCGCATGCCGGATGTGGTCATTGCTCGGGACTACAAGTTCATGTGCTCGGACCCAGGACAATCGCTGATACGCGCTGACATCGGAGAGTTCAATTTGAACCGCGTAGTGGTGGCGGCGTGTTCACCCCTAATGCACGAGCTGACGTTCCGGGCGGCGGCGGCCAAAGCGGGGTTGAACCGGTACTTGGTTCAGATCGCCAATATCCGGGAGCATTGCTCATGGGTTCACGACGATTCCCGCGTAGCGACTTCTAAAGCCAAGGCCCTGGTGCTGGCGGCGGTGAGACGCGTGGCTGTTCACCAGCCGTTGCAGCCGACGCAGGCGGAAGTGAATCCCGCCACGTTGATCGTGGGCGCGGGCATCGCCGGGATCCAAGCGGCGTTGGAAATCGCGGAATCAGGTAACACGGTTTACCTTATTGAACGGGAAGCGACCATAGGAGGAAGGATGGGGCAGTTTGACAAGACCTTCCCCACGCTGGATTGCGCGGCCTGCATCCTGACGCCGAAGATGGTTTCGGTCGGGCATCGCGAGAACATCCACCTCATGACGCTAAGCGAAGTGGTCGGATGTTCTGGATACATCGGGAACTTTAAAGTGCGCGTGAAGCGCAAGGCCCGATATGTGGACGAATCTAAGTGTACAGGGTGCGGCCAGTGCTGGCTTGTTTGCCCCTCGATTCGTACTCCGAGGGAACGGACTATCTGGCTCGGTGACCGGGTCGTCAAGCGGGTGCCATCATGAAACTGGAATTGGTGCGCCAACTGCTGAATTGCTCGGTGATTACCGGCGAGGACCGCCTGGACGTTGAAGCTCAGGTGGGATGCGGCGCCGACCTCATGAGCGACGTTCTCGCCTTCATCAAACCCAACGCGGTGCTGCTGACGGGCTTAACCAACATCCAGGCTGTGCGCACTGCCGAGATAGCCGAGATCAAAGCGATTGTTTACGTGCGGGGCAAGATGCCCGACAAGGAGTCCGTGGCTCTCGCCAGGGCCCAGGGGATTGTACTGCTGGGTACCGCACTTCCAATGTACGAGGCCTGCGGAAGGCTGTACCTATCCGGCCTCCCTGGCGGGAGCGAACTTGAGGGTGCGGCTGATGCCAACCGAGCCTCTATTTTGCCAGCGCGCTGAGATTGGGGGAGGTGATTTCGTGAACGCGGGAAAGGCATCCAGCGCCATTAAGGCGGTGCTTAAGGATATCGGGGTGCCGCCTGCGACCATCCGGCGGCTGGCGATCGCTGCGTATGAGGCCGAGATGAACGTAGTCCTTTACGCCCGGAGAGGGACGATGGAGTTGCGGGTTTCGCCTCACGACGTTCTGATCACGGTGACAGACGAAGGGCCTGGGATTCCCGATATCGAACTGGCGATGCAAGAGGGCTACTCCACGGCATCTGATGAAATCCGGGCAATGGGGTTTGGCGCAGGCATGGGGCTGCCGAATATAAAGAAAAACTCGGACGACTTCCGGATCACTTCGGAAGTCGGACGCGGAACCAGATTGGAAATCAAGGTCCGGCTTTGATATGCAGACGTACTTCCATTCCGTCAGAGTCGCGGCTGAAAGATGTCGCGGAAGGATGGCCTGCATGCGGAGCTGTCCGACAGAGGCCATCCGGGTCAGGGAAGGTAAGTCGGAGATATTAGAAAGCCGGTGCATCGACTGCGGTGAGTGCGTGAAGGCATGTCCGTTCGGCGCGATGGTTCCACAAACTGGTTCGTTCACCGATTTCTCCCGATTCCGTTACACGATAGCGCTGCCATCTCCGGTCTTATACGGGCAATTCCGGAGGGACGTTGCGCCGGCCGCCATTCTGGCCGCCCTGAAGAAAATCGGGTTTGACGACACCTGCGACGTGGCGTGCGCCAGCGAGGCTGTCAGTATCGCGGTGGACGAGTACCTCAGTTCGTACTCGGGGCCCTTCCCGTTACTTTCGCCTTTTTGCCCGACCGTCGTCCGGTTGGTTCAGGCGCGCTACCCTGACTTAATCGACTTGCTGATCCCCATCGACTCACCGATGGAAATCGCCGCGCGTGAGATCCGGCGCCGCAAGTCGAAGGAACTCGGCTTGCGAAGCGAGGAGATTGGGGTGATTTATTTGACCCCCTGTCCCGCCAAAATGGTGGCCATCAAGTACCCGCCGCGAAAGGAGGTCTCTCACATTGACGGGGCCGTCGCCATTTCGGACATTTATCACAAGCTTCTGGCCGCCATCGCCGAATTGGGGCCGTCCACAGTGACCGAAAGCGATCCGGTCAAAGGGCTGGGACTGGGCTGGCCGGTGGTGGGTGGGCAGGTTGCAGCGCTCCGGGCTGAGAACAGCCTGGCTGTGGCAGGACTGACGGAAGTTATGCGCATTCTCGAGGATATTGAGAATGGCAAACTCGGGGACATCCAATACGTTGAGTGCCACGCATGCTCGGAGGGGTGTTGCGGAGGACCGCTCACGGTGGATAACCCGTATATGGCCCGGAGCAAGATTCTCAACTTGGTGGCGCGTTATGGCGGCACTCCTTGCCAGGACCGGGACAAAGTAGCGGCCTTATTTCGCCGAGGATATTTTTCCTTGCCGGGCGGAATTCCATCGAGGCCTGCGGAGCCTTTAGACGCTGACATTACGAAAGCTATCGAAAAGCGCGGCCGGGTAGAGGAGATCAACAGGATGTTGCCGCAAATCGACTGTGGCGTTTGCGGCGCCCCCACCTGCCGGAGCTTCGCCGAGGACGTCGTGTTGCAGCGGGCTTCGCTGGACGACTGCCTTGTCCGGCTGTTCCGAACGCAGGCATTGGCGGCGCGTGAAAGGAGCCAAGCGCAATGAGGCTCAGCACGGTGGTGGAGACTTTGGGACTGGAAGTGCTCAACGCCGGGGATGGATTGGATCGTGACGTCGAATCCGGCTACGCCGGGGATTTGCTGAGCGACGTCATGGCGAACGGCGCGGCAGGAAGCCTCTGGATCACAATCCAAACGCATCCGAACATCATCGCAATCGCCGCCTTGAAAGAGCTGGCGGGGGTCATTGTGGCGAATGGGCGCAAGCCCGACAGAGACACTTTGGTTCGAGCCGGCCAGGAAAAAATCCCGTTGTTCGGGAGCAGTCTCCCGGCTTTCGAGCTGGCTGGCCGGATGTATCAGATGGGCATACGAGGGAGGACCGGATGTTAAGAGTCTTTGCCGGGGACCTGCACGTCCATACTTGCCTATCCCCGTGTGCCGATTTGACCATGGCGCCGCGAGTTATTGCCCGAATGGCGGCCGATCGCGGGTTGGACGCCATCGGCATCTGCGACCACAATTCGGCGGAGAACGCGCCTGCGGCAGCCAGGGCGGCCGAAGCTGTGGGCGTCAAGGTTCTGCCCGGCATTGAAATCACTTCCCGCGAAGAGGTCCATATCCTGGCTCTTTTTGACCGGGTGGATGACGCGCTGCAAATGCAAGACATCGTTTACCGGCGCCTGCCGGGCCGGAGCGACCCTCGGCGGTTTGGGCTTCAGGTGAGAGTAAACGAGGATCACGACGTGCTCGGCTTGAACGACCGGCTGCTGGCGGGAGTCACAGAACTGGCAATCGAGGACGCTGTGGATTCGATCCACGCGCTCGGCGGGGTCGCCATCGCGGCGCACATCGACCGGCAAGCCTTCAGTGTCCTCAGCCAACTCGCGTTCATACCGGATGCGTTGCCGCTGGATGGGCTGGAACTCTCCGTCCACACAAGCTTCGCCGAGGCGCGGCGCCGGTACCCGGAATACGCATGGCGGGGAATGGTCCGCTCTTCCGACGCTCATTCGCCAGAGCAAATCGGAGCTGCGGCCACATGGTTCCTGCTCGATGAGGTCACCAGCGCGGAAATCGCGAAGGCTCTGAACCGCAAAGACGGGCGATTGGTTTTGGAACGGGGGCCTAGTATGGAGGAGCTCTCTTTGCACGTGCTTGACATCGTGGAGAATTCCATCGAAGCCGGGGCTAAGCACGTTGACATCTTGATCCAGGAGGACCTCAGTAACGACATCTTAAGAATCCAGATTGTCGACGACGGGCGCGGGATGGATCCGCAACAATTGGCCATCTGCACGGATCCGTTTTACACCACCCGGAAAACCCGACGCGTGGGTTTGGGGTTACCGGTCCTCGCCCAAGCCGCAAAGGCGGCGGGTGGGGATCTCGAGATCGAGTCCCGGTCGGGCGCCGGCACCAAGGTCACTGCCGTATTCCGGCGCAGCCATATCGATCGCCAGCCCATGGGGGATATCGGGGGGACGCTTCTGGTCTTGGTGGTGGGCCATCCCGAGATCGAGTTTACCTGCCGTTACCAGACCTGCGGAAGGGAAGTCGCCTTCAGCACGAGCGAGATCCTGTGTGCGCTCGGCGGTGCGCCGATCCATTCGCCAGAAGGCATCGAGGCGGTGAGCGGCGCATTAGAGAAGTTCAGAAATCCCGACTCAACTTGAGATGACGGGAGGAGCCTATGGAACTAGCCACAATCGAGCGGATCATCCGTGAGCATGGGGCTCAGAAGAGCGCGTTGATCGCCATGCTGCAGGACATCCAACATGAGTACACGTACTTGCCTCAGGATGCGCTGCTACACTTGTCGCGCACTTTAGGGGTTCCGGCGAGCAGGGCTTACAGCCTCGCAACATTCTATCGGGCATTCAGCCTGAAGCCCAAAGGCAGACACCCAATATCCGTGTGTTTGGGCACAGCCTGCCATGTCAAAGCGGCGGTCAAGATTCTGGAGAAGTTTGAGCGGACCTTGAATATTAAAACCGGGCAAACGACCCCAGACCTGAATTTTGGTCTCGAACAGGTGCGCTGTCTAGGGTGCTGCGGGCTTGCTCCGGTGGTCACGGTGGGACAGGACCTGTACGGAAAGGTCACCGTGGGCAAGGTGGAAAGCATTATTAAGACCTATCAGAAAAAGGAAGGATCCTAAGATGCCCAAGCTTAAGCTGGAAGACTTAGGGGAGATTCGGGACAGAACCCGCCGCCTGACATCCCTGCGCGAGGGGGCGGCGCGAGTGAAGATCACAGTTCATATGGGTACTTGCGGGATTGCGGCAGGG
>FWPV01012338.1_pt1 | contig 13214 bp, 10 predicted proteins | sample 2228371 | NCBI WGS metagenome assembly FWPV01 (sample SAMEA103939776, study PRJEB20133) | metagenome | reverse complement strand
GCCAGTAGCTCTAACGGCTAGAGCATCGGACTCCAAATCCGAGGGTTGGGGGTTCAAATCCCTCCTGGCCTGCCAGTTTTGTAAAAATAGTTTTGATGGAAAAACTAAAAAAGCAGGAAGAGAGACATGATTAACAGGATAAAGGAGTTTTTCAGGGAAGTAAAAATTGAAATCAAAAAAGTTGTCTTTCCGACCAGGGATGAATTAATCGGTTCAACATGGGTTGTTATCATAACCGTAATAATTATATCTTTATTTCTTGGACTGGTTGATCTTGGACTTTCAAAACTGGTAGGAATAGCACTAAGGTAATTATGGCAAAAAACTGGTACGTAGTACACACATATTCAGGTTTTGAAGAAAAAGTAAAAATATCAATTGAAGAGAAAGTTGAAAAACAGAACTTCAAGGATAGAATATCACGTATTTTAATCCCTTCTGAAAGGGTAATAGAACTAAGAAGTGGCAAAAAGAAAGAAAGTGATAAGAAGTTTTTCCCGGGTTATATTCTCGTTGAAATGGAACTCGATGATGAAACATGGCATCTTGTCAGAAGTACTCCAAGAGTTACAGGTTTTGTTGGTGGTTCCAACCCTGTTCCTCTGCCAGAGGAAGAAGTATCAGTAATATTGCAACAACTGGAAAAGGGACCTGTTCCACAGGTCAAGACCCAGTTCCAGAAAGGTGAAAGTGTGAGAATTATAGATGGTCCATTTACGAATTTTATAGGGAATGTGGAAGAAGTCGATATGGACCATGGCAGATTGTGTGTTATGGTGAGTATTTTTGGAAGACAAACACCTGTTGAATTAAACTTTTTCCAGGTTGAGAAAGCTTGATAGATTGAAATTAATAAATCGGAATTCAAGATAAAATGAAAAGTGGAAAATGGGAAGTTAACGAAATCGTTTGAATACTTTTATTTTTCAGTTTTCATTTTTAAATATTGAGGGGGTTTTATGGCAAAAAAGGAAGTTATAGCACAGGTTAAACTTCAGATACCGGCAGGTAAGGCTAATCCTGCGCCACCGGTTGGTCCTGCACTGGGTCCACATGGAGTGAATATAATGGAGTTCTGTAAAGCATTCAATGCACAGACGCAGTCACTTGGAGATACAATTATCCCTGTTGTTATGACTGTTTATGCAGACAGGTCTTTTACTTTCATTACAAAGACCCCACCAGCTTCTGAACTCTTAAAAAAGGCTGCTGGAATAATCAAAGGTTCAGGGACTCCTAACAAGGATAAAGTTGGAAAAGTGACATCGGCTCAGATAAAGGAAATAGCACAGAAAAAGCTTCCTGACTTGAATGCGTTTGATGTTAGTAAAGCAGAAAGTATTATTCGCGGAACAGCAAAAAGCATGGGTATTGAAGTTATAGATTAATTAAAAATAAAGAGGTAGAGATGGGTAAGAAATTAAAGGCAGTAAAAGAAAAAATTGATTTAACAAAACAATATACTCTGGAAGAAGCCATAAAATTAGTGAAAGAATCTTCCTGTGCTAAATTTGATGAGACAGTTGACCTTGCTGTAAATCTTGGAGTCGATCCAAGAAAATCTGATCAGATGGTGAGAAGTACGGTTGTTCTGCCTCATGGAATAGGTAAAAAAGTTAGAGTTCTTGTATTTGCCAAAGGAGAAAAAGAAAAAGAAGCATTAGATGCCGGAGCTGATTATGTTGGAGCAGAAGACCTTGTTGAAAAAATTTCCAAGGGATGGCTCGATTTCGATAAGTCTGTTGCTACGCCTGATGTAATGGGTATAGTAGGAAAACTCGGAAAGATACTTGGTCCAAGGGGCTTGATGCCGAATCCTAAACTCGGGACAGTAACTTTTGATATTGCAAAGACTGTAAAAGAAATAAAGGCAGGTAAAGTTGAATATAAAACTGAAAAAGCAGGTATTGTGCATGTGCCTGTTGGCAAGGTATCTTTTGATGCGGAAAAACTTGTAGAGAATGCTAAAACAATAATCAATTCGATAATAAAAGCCAAGCCATCGACAAGTAAAGGAAAATATTTGAAGAAACTGTATATTTCTTCTACTATGGGACCGGGGATTCCAGTTGATGTGGCATCTCTGGGGAAGGGGGTGTAAACTGAACAGGACAGAAAAAGAACAGGTTATTCAAGACCTTAAAAATGATTTTAGCAGAGCAAAGGCTGTGATTTTTACAGATTACAGGGGTATGACTGTTGCCGAACTTTCAGATTTAAGGAAACTTCTGAGAGAAGGAAATTTCCAGTATAAAATTGTTAAAAATACACTTGCAAGAATCGCATCCGAGGGAACTTCTCTGTCTATAGCGAAAGATTCTTTTAAAGGGCCTGTGGGTATAGCCATTAGCTATGATGATCCTGTCCTTGCTCTGAAAAAGGTTCTTGAATTTTCAAAAAAGAACGATAAGCTTAAGGTCAATGTAGGACTTGTTGAAGGTTCACTGTGTGAAGCCAGGGATTTAAAGGCTGTGGCTGAACTGCCTTCAAGACAGGTGCTTCTTTCAATGATGGCTGGAGTATTTCAGGCTCCCCTCAGTAAATTTGCTTCTTTATTGCAGGCGTCGGTAAGCAGATTTGCTTATGCAGTTGAGGCATTAAAAACTAAAAAAAGTTAAATTAAAAGGATAAAAATAATCAAAATATAATGTTTCGCAAATTACCTTATTTGCGAGCGTTTAATAAAAAAGGAGGACTTAAGAAATGGCTGTTACAAAAGAACAAGTATTTGAGTTTATTGACAACATGACAATCCTCGATATGTCCAAATTTATCAAAGAGTTCGAGGAAAGATATGGAGTTACTGCAGCTGCTCCGGTTGCTGTTGCAGCAATGCCGGGTGCTGGCGCGGGAACTGCAGCTCCTGAAGTTGAGGAAAAGACAAGCTTTGATGTTATCCTCTCAGCAGCAGGGGATAAGAAAATACAGGTAATCAAGGTTGTGAGAGAACTTACATCTTTAGGATTAAAAGAAGCCAAAGATCTTGTTGACGGCGCTCCAAAGCCTGTCAAAACAGGTGTTTCAAAAGAAGAAGCCGAATCAATTAAGGCAAAACTCGAGGAACAGGGTGCAACAGTAGAAATTAAATAAAAAGGAGATATATGTCAAGGGTTCTTAGAAAAAGACTGAACTTTGGAAAAGTTCCCCATATTTTAGACATCCCGAACCTCATTGAAATACAGAAAAGATCATATGAAAATTTTCTACAGAGAAATATACCATCTGATAAAAGAGAGGAGACAGGTTTACAGGCAGCTTTTTTAAGTGTTTTTCCTATTGTAGATTACAATGAAACCGCTTCTATAGAATTTTTGGGTTACTCTATAGGTGAACCAAAATTCGGAATAAGGGATTGTTTACAAAAAGGCCTTACATTTGCTGCGCCTTTAAAAATTAAGGTTAGACTGAATCTCTGGGAAATAGAGTCAAAGGGGAATAAGAGGCTCAAAGAATCAAGAGAAGAAGATGTCTATATAGGTGAAATGCCTCTGATGACTGAAACAGGCACCTTTATAGTAAATGGGACAGAGCGTGTTATAGTCAGTCAGTTGCATCGTTCACCAGGAGTATTTTTCAGCCATGACAAGGGGAAGACCCATGTCAGCGGAAGACTATTGTATTCTGCAAGGGTAATACCATCAAGAGGTTCATGGCTTGATTTTGAATTTGATACCAAAGATTTGCTTTATGTCAGGATCGATAGAAGACGTAAATTGCCTGCTACAATTGTTCTTAAAGCACTTGGATATAGTAATGAAGACCTTCTCAAGATATTCTATCCTGTTGAAGTTATTACGATAAATGGGAATAAATTCAGCAGAGAAGTCAGTGAAGTTCTTTTAGGTTTGAAGTCTTCTATCAATATTACAGACCCTGTTACAAAAGAATTGATCGTTAAAGAAGGCAGTAAGATTTCAAAGGGTGCTCTTAGAAAAATGGAAGCCAGCGGGATTAAAGAGATCCCTATATCGAAAGAAGACATAATTGGCAGAATAACACTGAAAGATATTATCGACCCTTCAACAGGAGAGGTGCTCCTTGAAGGCAATGACACGATTAACGAGGATGTGTTTAATAAAATTATTTCGCTTAAGATTGATAAGTTAAATCTCCTCTTTATAGACAATGTGCATTATCTGTCTTCACTGAGAGATACCTTACTTACCGACAAAGTGAACAGTCAGGAAGAAGCTTTAATTGAAATTTATAAGAAATTAAGACCAGGTGAACCACCTACAATTAGTGCGGCAAGAGATCTTTTCAATGGACTTTTCTTCGATCCAAAAAGATATGACCTTTCACCTGTTGGAAGACTTAAATTAAATAAAAGACTGAATCTTGATATTAATCTTGACAACAGAGTACTTACAGATAAAGATATCGTTGAAATTGTCAGGTATCTTTTCAATTTAAGGACAGGAAAAGGAGATGTAGATGATATAGATCATCTTGGAAACAGAAGGATTAGAAGAGTCGGGGAACTGCTTGAGAATCAATTCCGGATCGGTCTTGTGCGAATGGAAAGAACAATAAAGGAAAAGATGACCCTTACTGAACTCGAGACTGCAATGCCACATGATCTTATTAATGCAAAACCTGTTATGGCAGCTCTAAAGGAATTTTTTGGTTCGAGTCAGCTAAGTCAGTTTATGGACCAGACAAATCCATTATCTGAGATCACCCACAAAAGAAGACTATCCGCTCTTGGACCGGGTGGTCTTACACGTGAAAGAGCCGGCTTCGAAGTTAGAGATGTTCATCCGACACACTATGGCAGAATTTGTCCTATTGAAACTCCTGAAGGTCCAAATATTGGTCTTATTACTTCACTTGCATCTTATGCAAGAGTAAACGATTTTGGGTTTATTGAAGTTCCGTATAGAAAAGTTGTAAATGGCAGAGTTACAAAAACAGTTGAATATCTTTCAGCCATTGATGGAGAGAAATACATAATAGCAGAAGCTACATCTCCAATGGATGAGAAAGGATACCTTACAGGTGAGACAGTATCTGCAAGAGTTGGTGGAGATTTCAGAATGGTATCTCCACAGGAAGTCGAATATATGGATGTGTCTCCAAAACAGATTGTTGGAGTATCGGCTTCATTAATACCTTTTCTTGAAAATGATGATGCAAACAGAGCTTTGATGGGTTCGAATATGCAGAGGCAGGCGGTTCCTCTTTTAAGCCCCGAAGCACCAATTGTTGGAACAGGTATGGAACATGTTGCTGCAAGAGATTCAGGTGCACTGGTTCTTGCAAAAAGAGCCGGTATTGTCGAGAGCGTCGATTCTTCAAGAATCGTTGTAAGAGCTAATGAAAATGGTGGTGGAGTTGATATTTATAAGTTAATTAAATTTCAAAGATCAAATCAGGCGACCTGTATCAATCAGAAAGCAATAATTAATATTGGTGAAACAGTGGCTGCTGGTGATATTCTTGCTGATGGAACATGTACTGAAGCAGGGGAACTTGCACTCGGAAAAAATGTTCTTGTTGCCTTTATGCCCTGGGGTGGTTATAACTTTGAGGATGCCATACTTATCAGTGAACGACTCGTTATGGAAGATGTCTATACATCAGTTCATATAGAAGAATTCAGTGTCGAAGCAAGGGAGACAAAACTCGGGCCCGAAGAAATAACACGCGATATTCCCAATGTAGGCGAAGAAGCACTTAAAGATATCGATGATAGTGGAATTATCAGAATCGGTGCAGAAGTAAAACCCGGTGATATTCTTGTTGGTAAAGTAACACCTAAAGGTGAAACCCAGTTAACACCTGAAGAAAAACTTCTGAGAGCAATATTTGGAGAAAAAGCAGAAGAGGTCAAGGAAAGCTGTCTTTATGTCCCTCCCGGAATAGAAGGAATTGTTGTCGATGTAAGAGTATTTTCACGTAAAGGAATTGTAAAGGACAATAGAGCAAAGAGCATTGAAGAAGATGAAATACAAAGACTTCAACGTGACCTCGATGAAGAGATAAGAATAGCAAAAGAAGAAAAATTCAGGAAACTCAGAGAAATTTTAACCGGTCGGGCTGTAGCCGAAGATATAAAGGACTCAAAGACAAAAGAGATTATTTGTTATAAGGGCAAAAAGCTTGGTGAAAAGCAACTCGAGAGGATCAAAGACGAACACCTTATGCGCATAAGGCTGGAAGATGCAAATGTGCGTGAAAAATTGGAAATAGCAAATCATGAAGCAAACCAGCGCATAAAAAGAATCGAATCCAGATATGATGATCTTATCGAGAGACTGAAAAAAGGAGATGAACTACCTCCAGGTGTAATCAAGGTTGTTAAAGTGTACATAGCAATGAAGCGTAAAATACAGATTGGTGATAAGATGGCAGGACGTCATGGAAATAAAGGAGTCGTTGCTATGGTCATGCCCCAGGAGGATATGCCCTATCTTCCTGATGGAACTCCGGTTGATATAGTCTTAAATCCTCTGGGAGTTCCTTCGAGAATGAATGTAGGCCAGGTACTTGAGACACATCTTGGATGGGCTGCAAAAGCTCTCGGATTGCATGTTTCAACACCTGTTTTTGAAGGAGCAAAAGAAACTGAAATCAAGGAACTGCTCAAGAAAGCAAAGCTTCCCACTACCGGTCAAATAACTTTAATTGATGGTAGAACAGGTGAACCTTTTGATAAACCGGTAACAGTAGGATATATGTATATGATGAAATTACATCACCTTGTTGATGATAAGATACATGCACGTTCAATAGGTCCGTATTCTCTTGTTACACAGCAACCTCTTGGCGGTAAAGCACAGTTTGGTGGTCAGAGGCTTGGTGAAATGGAAGTATGGGCACTTGAAGCATATGGCGCTGCATATACATTGCAGGAATTTCTGACTGTTAAGAGCGATGATGTAACTGGAAGAGCACGGATGTATGAAGCAATCGTGAAAGGAGATGCAACCCTTGAACCAGGGGTGCCCGAATCTTTCCACGTATTAATAAAAGAACTCCAGAGTCTTGGACTTGATGTTGAACTTCTGGAGAAGAAAAATAAGGGGGAGTAGCTTGACAGAAGACATTTATTCTATTTTTCAAAGACCCAAAGACCCAACAGATTTTGAAGCTGTAAGAATCAGGCTTGCCTCTCCAGAGAAGATTAGAGAATGGTCTTATGGCGAAGTTAAAAAGCCTGAAACAATAAACTATCGTACATTTAAGCCTGAAAGAGATGGACTTTTCTGCGCTAAAATTTTCGGTCCAATTAAGGACTGGGAATGTATTTGTGGTAAATACAAAAGAATGAAGCATAGAGGAGTTGTCTGTGATAAATGTGGTGTTGAAGTTATACAATCAAAGGTAAGAAGAGAAAGATTAGGACATATAGAACTCGCAACTCCTGTAGCACATATCTGGTTTCTTAAAGGGTTACCGAGCAGAATAGGCACTCTGCTCGATATGACAATGAGACAACTTGAAAAAGTACTTTATTTCGAAAGCTATGTTGTTATTGACCCTGGAGACACAAATCTCAAAGAAAAGGATTTACTCACCGAGGAAGAATATAAAAAGAAAACCTCTGAATTTGGTGCGAAATTCAAAGCCGGTATGGGCGCTGAAGCTATCAGAGAACTTTTAAGAAGATGTGATCTCGAGGCTCTTTATGCTGAATTAAAAGTAAAAATCAATGAAGCAGTATCAATCGGAATAAAGAAAAAACTTACAAAGAGGCTCAAGGTTGTTGATGCTTTCAGAAAATCAGGAAACAAACCGGAATGGATGATTATGGATGTAATCCCTGTGCTTCCACCTGATTTAAGGCCACTGGTTCCACTTGAAGGAGGACGTTTTGCGACTTCTGACTTGAATGACCTTTATAGAAGAGTCATTAATAGAAACAACAGATTGAAACGACTCATGGAATTAAAGGCACCAAGCGTCATAATAAAAAATGAAAAGAGAATGCTTCAGGAAGCTGTGGATGCATTGTTTGATAACGGAAGAAGAAGTCGGGTTCTTAAGACAACAACCAAGCGTCCTTTAAAATCCCTGAGTGACATGATTAAAGGAAAGCAGGGACGTTTCAGACAGAATCTTCTTGGTAAAAGAGTCGATTATTCCGGCAGGTCTGTTATTGTTGTTGGACCTGAACTCAGGTTACATCAGTGCGGACTTCCAAAAAGAATGGCTCTTGAGTTATTCAAGCCTTTTATTTTCAATAAACTTGAAGAAAAAGGATATGCTACGACTATAAAAGCTGCTAAAAAGCTTGTTGAAAAAGAAAGCCCCGAGGTCTGGGATTCGCTCGAAGAAGTTATAAGAGAACATCCTGTATTACTTAACCGAGCTCCAACATTACACAGGCTCGGAATTCAGGCATTTGATCCTGTTCTTGTTGAAGGCAAGGCTATAAAATTACATCCACTTGTTTGCACAGCATTTAATGCGGATTTTGATGGTGATCAGATGGCTGTTCACGTTCCGCTTTCTATCGAAGCTCAGATAGAAGCCAGGGTGCTTATGATGTCTGTAAATAACATAATGTCACCTGCAAACGGTAAGCCAATAGTTGTGCCAACCCAGGATATGGTTCTTGGTATCTATTATTTAATGAAAGAGAAAAAAGGCGCAAAAGGTGAAAGAATTGAATATACAAAAGAACAGCTTAAACAAATTAAAGACCCTGTCGAAAGATTAAAAGCTGAAACTAATGGCAGATATCTTAGCCCGGAAGATGTAATAATCGCATATGATTTAGGACTTTTAAGTGAACATGCAAGAATTCAGGTCAGGCTTGATGGAGAATATGTAAATACAACTGTCGGGCGTATAATTTTCAGGGAAATACTGCCTGCAAAGATACCTTTTTCTATGGTCAATAAAGAGATGACCAAGAAAGAACTTGGCAAACTGATTGATTATATTTATAAACAGGCCGGGAAAAGGGAAACAGTTGTCTTTCTTGATAAACTTGAACAACTCGGATTCAAGTATGCAACCAAGGCAGGCATTTCAATTTCGATGGCTGATATGCATATACCTTCAAAGAAAGCTGAGTTAATTCGGGAAGCTGAACAGGAAGTTATAGAAGTTCAAAAACAGTACGCTGATGGACTGATTACTCATGGTGAACGTTATAACAAGGTAATAGACATTTGGGCTAATGTTACTGAAAGAGTTGCTGATGAGATGATGAAGGAATTGGGTGCTGAAGATGGAAAAATATTTACAGAAGAAGAATTGAAAGAACGCAGAGCCTTTAATAGTATTTTCATGATGGCTGACTCTGGCGCAAGAGGAAGCACTGCCCAGATAAGACAGCTTGCAGGCATGAGAGGCCTTATGGCAAAGCCATCAGGTGAAATCATTGAAACACCGATTACTGCAAACTTCAGAGAAGGTCTTACTCCTCTTCAGTATTTTATATCAACACATGGCGCCCGCAAAGGACTTGCAGACACGGCTCTAAAAACAGCCAATTCAGGATACCTCACGAGAAGACTTGTAGATGTTGCCCAGGATGTTATTGTTTATGAAGATGATTGTGAAACAAGAGAAGGAATAAATGTCACGTCTCTGGTAGAAGGTGGAGAAATAATCCAGCCCCTTGAAGAGAGAATACTCGGAAGAATTGCTGTTGAAGATATAAAAGATCCGATTACAAAAGAGATAATAGTAAAACGCAATCAGGAAATTGATGAGACTCTCACAAAAAAAATCATTGATGCTGGTATAGATAAAATAAAAATACGTTCTGTTCTCACATGTCAATCAAAATTTGGTGTTTGCTGCAAATGTTATGGAAGAGATCTTGGAAGAGGTGAAATCGTAGAAAAAGGAGAAGCCGTTGGTATAATTGCAGCTCAATCTATCGGTGAACCAGGCACACAGCTCACAATGAGAACATTCCATATCGGTGGTGCAGCTTCGAAGGTCGTTGAACAGACGGTCCTCGAAGCAAAAAACTCTGGCATAATTAAGTTCATCAATGTAAATACAGTCAGAAACAGAGAAGGACTTCTTGTTGTGATGAACAGAAATGGTAGCATAGCTATTGTGGATTCCAAAGGCAGAGAAAAGGAAAAATACTCCCTTGTTTATGGTGCGAAACTGCTTGTTAATGATGGCCAGAAAGTTGAAATGGGGCAGAAGCTTGTTGAATGGGATCCTTATTCTATGCCAATTCTTACTGAAATTGGTGGTAAAGTAGCTCATGGAGACATTGTAGAAGGTGTTACAGTTAAAGAAGAAGTTGATGAGGTAACAGGACTTTCTCATAAGGTTATTATTGATTATCCTGCCAATATGAGGCCGAGAATTTCTATAAAAGATGAGCAGGGCAGGGTTACACAGAAGATACCTGGAACCAATACATTAGCAAGATATTTACTTCCTGCTGGCGCTCATATTCTTGTGGAAAAAAATGATATTGTGTACCCTGGCGATATACTCGCAAAAATACCAAGAGAAACTACAAAGACAAAAGATATAACAGGTGGTCTCCCGAGAGTTGCTGAACTGTTTGAAGCAAGACGTCCCAAAGAACAGGCAATAGTTACTGAAATTGACGGAATGGTTGAATTCAGAGGCGCTCATAAAGGTATGCGTGTTGTTGTAGTAAGAGGTGGAGATGAGACAAGGGAATATCTTATTCCTAAAGGCAAGCATGTGGGTGTCCATGAAGGAGATTGGGTTAGAGCAGGAGAACCTTTGATGGATGGTGCTGTAAATCCTCACAATATTCTTGACATACTTGGACCTCAGGAACTTCAAAGGTATCTTGTAGATGAAGTTCAAAAGGTTTACAGACTTCAGGGTGTTACCATTAATGACAAACATATTGAAGTTATAGTGAGACAGATGATGAAGAAAGTCAGAATCGAAGACCCTGGAGATACCAATTTCCTTATAGGTGAACAGGTTGATAGAAGAGCATTCCAGGAAGAAAATGCAAGGATAAAATCTGAAGGCGGAAAGCCTGCACAGGGCAAACCTCTACTTCTTGGTATAACAAAAGCATCACTTACAACCGATAGCTTTGTATCTGCTGCATCTTTCCAGGAGACGACAAGGGTACTTACAGAGGCAGCTATAAGCGGTGCTGTTGATGAACTCAGAGGATTAAAAGAGAATGTAATAATGGGAAGAATTATACCTGCTGGAACAGGTACTCCAAAATACAGGAATACTTTTGTAAAACGGGAAATTCAACCACCATTGATGGAACAACCACAATTACAGGAATAAAAAACCTAATATAAAGAAAATCCAGGCCCTGCAAAAATCGCAGGGCTTTTTTATTGTTATGGGAACGAATACTTTATTGTTCATAATTTTTGGGGGAAAGTTAAGTAACATAATCTTTGATATTTTTTAAATCTCAATGATTTTGCCTCAAAGCAAAAAAATAAGCAAATACTTTTACCTTCAGGCAAAATATTTTGTATAATTATATATGCTTAAAGACAGATATCTGACCCCTTATGTCATTGAGGACCTGAGAGAAAAGATGGTTTTTGTTGCAGGTCCTCGCCAGGTTGGTAAAACAACCCTGTGCAGGAACTTAGTTTCTGCACATTTCAAAAGTCATGCGTATTTTAACTGGGATAATCGGGCTGATAGAAAATCGATAATTACTTCTTCGTGGCCTGCAGACGCTGAACTTCTGATATTTGATGAATTGCATAAATACAAACAGTGGAAGGGCTTCATAAAAGGGGAGTATGACAAATTAAAAGAAAAGTTTAAATTCCTCATTACGGGCAGTGCCAGGCTTGACCTATACAGAAGGGGGAGCGATTCTCTGCAGGGAAGGTATCATTATTATCGACTACATCCATTTACACTGCAGGAGGTGGAAAACATAACTTTTAAGGCTGAAGTTTTTAAGGAGTTGCCAGTAGAGGATAGTTATTATCAGGATGCTTTAAATGCGCTGGATCGTTTCGGAGGCTTTCCAGAGCCGTTTATTAAGCAAAGCGAGAGGCATATGAGACGATGGCATAACGAAAAGATAGAGAGAATGTTCCGTGAAGATATCATCGATGTCCGCTTAATAAGGGATATAAGCAGTATGAAACTTTTGTGTGATATTCTGTCATTGAAGGTCGGCTCGTTACTGTCTATTAATGCTCTGAGAGAAGACCTCGAAGTGAGCCACAGGGCAGTATCACTCTGGATGGATATACTTGAATCTTTTTATTATAACTTTAGAATCTATCCCTATTCTACAAAAAGGATCAGGTCACTCAAAAAGGAGCCAAAACTCTACCTCTGGGACTGGTCTGAAGTGGAAGATGAATCATCCCGTTTTGAAAACCTTGTAGCCTCTCATCTGTTGAAATTCGTTCATTTTATAACCGATTATGAAGGATATAAGGCAGAATTGTTTTTTTTGAGAGATGTTGATAAACGAGAGGTTGACTTTCTTGTAACCATAAACTTAAAGCCATGGTTTGCAGTTGAGGTAAAACTTAATGATACAAACTTGTCACCATGTTTGCTTTATTTCAAGGAAAGACTATCGATTCCATTTATATATCAGGTAGTTAAAAAAGAGAGGATAGACAGGTTGGAAAAGGGCGCCAGAATAATATCTGCAGGAAAATTTCTTTCAGGGATTATATAGCCAACGGTCTGCAGGCTCAAGGCGTTAGATTGGATTTAAAACATGGGAAAAACCTGGAAAACAGGAATTCTCTTTATGCTATTCTTTTTGTTACGCTCAGTTCAGACCTAACAACTTTGAATTTTTACCCCTCTTTTAATTTGACAATGCTTATATTAGTAGTTATAATTTTTACAATTTAGACGGGGTTATATTTTGGTTTTAATAATAATCCTTATGATAGCTTTTGGATTAATTCTCGGTTTTTTTACCAGGGAACAAGCATTCAGAAAGCTTGGAAGAGTATTAATATTGTCATCTTTAATCCCTGTTTTTATAAGTATGTCTAAAAATTATCTTTCAGAGTTGCCTCTTGTGCAGAAACTAATATTTATAGGCGTTATAGGATTCATTTCTCTTTTTGTTTTATTGAGAGTACTATTTGGTAAAAATTTTTTTAATTGCATGGCTGGCAATTTTTTGTATGAAAGCGTTAAGGGGGGCTGACTGGTGAATAAATGTTAATGAATAATAAAGAAACCTATTGAGATACATGATATATTATGGATAAAGGAAAAAGTATTCAATACTGGCTTCAATCTGCTGAAGACGACTGGAAAGTTTCAAATCATCTTCAGCA
>FWPV01012336.1_pt1 | contig 13214 bp, 13 predicted proteins | sample 2228371 | NCBI WGS metagenome assembly FWPV01 (sample SAMEA103939776, study PRJEB20133) | metagenome | reverse complement strand
GTAGAGTATCCTTTTTTTGTTTTTTATGCAATACCTATTTGCCAATAATTTGAACCGGACTGTTTGAACTGGACTGGATTAATCTTGCTTTTAATGTTATGTATAAATTATAATATATTGAGAGAGTCAAATAATTCGTATTACTTCAATTATAAGGAGTTTATCTATGACCTCCAGAGAGATCATTATTGCAAACCTAGAACATAGAAACCCAGAAAGACCGGGTATGGCTTTTTCTGGCAACCGTTAAAATGATTTTATTGGAGCAGGTTTGGGTCAATCTGAAACTTACAAGCCGAAAAGGTGGACTGAAGGTGAGTTCGAATATTATGACGATGAATGGGGCAACATCTGGTTTCGTCTAATAGGACGAAGCGCCGGGGGAGAAATCTTTAAACCTGCAATAACAGATTGGAAACAATTAGATACGATGATCCTGCCTGACTATGACAATCCCAAACGTTACGAACACATAAAGGCATATTTCTCCAAACCGACCGATAAATTTAAGATGTTTTATATGCCAGGATGGATCTTCGCAACTAGTCGTTATCTACGAAAAATGGAGATATATTTTGCTGATCTGATAGAATATCGCGAGGAGATAGAACATCTCCATAAAATAGTTACCGACCTGCTTGTGAAAGTTATAAAAATGGCTGGTGAATGCGGAGCGGAAGGTATATTCTATTGTGAGGACCTAGGAACACAAGATCGCGTGCTTATGAGTCCGAAAATGTGGCGTGAGATATTCAAACCGCATTATTTACAGCTCACTGGAACTGCACACGAATATGGTATGAAGGTTTTTATGCACTCTTGCGGTTATAATTGGGAATTAATTGACGATCTTGTTGATGCGGGAGTCGATTGTCTCCAGTTTGATCAACCTGCTGCCTATGATATGCCTGCTTTAGCTGAAAAATTTAAAAAGCTTAAAATTGCTCTTTATTCCCCTGTGGACATTCAAAAGGTATTGCCGACGGGAAATCGTGAGTTTATAGAAGCTGAAGCAGAAAAAATGGTTAATTTATTTAGGGGATTTCTTATTGCAACCAATTATGGCGATCTTCACGGTATTGGTGTTCTTCCTGAATGGGATATGTGGGCATATAAAGCCATATTAAGGGCATCCGGAATAAAAGAAGAATAAAGTTGAAATAGATTTTAAACTACCTGAATTTTTATCTAGCTGTTTGTTAAAATTCTTTTTCAAATTAGATTTATATCAAAATCCGTCGTAGGCATTTTTATTAAGGGAATTGGAATTTGATCATAAAGTTCAATAATGTGGCAATTTTATATGGCGAGCTTGCAGCTCTTGATAATCTTTCCATTGAGATAAACGGCGGGGCTGTCGGTTTACTGGGACCAAATGGTGCTGGAAAGACGACTTTTATCAAGACGATTTTAGGGCTCTTAGTGCCTCAAAATGGTTCAGTTGAAGTATTTGGAATGGATGTTGTCCGTGATAGGTTTGAAATAAGGAGACATATCGGATATGTGCCTGAAAGTGACTGTTATATCTCAGGTATGAGTGGAGTTAACTTCGTCGCTTATATGGGAAAACTCTGTGGAATGCCTCATAAAGAAGCCATTCAACGTGCTCACGAAATCTTGCAATATGTCGGAATGGACGAGGAAAAATACAGGCTAATTGAAACTTATTCAACTGGTATGAAACAAAAGATAAAATTGGCACAGTCTTTGATACATGACCCCAAATTGATCCTATTGGATGAACCTACAACAGGTATGGACCCGAAAGGTCGTCAAGAAATGCTTGATTTGATCAAGGATGTTTCATCGTCAAAGGATATAAATATCATTCTTTCATCCCATCTTTTGCCTGATATCGAGTATACTTGTCAAGATATAATTGTCCTACGAGATGGAAAATTGGTCGTAGCAGGCAATATCCAAGAATTAAAAGCCACGCATAAAAAGATGTATGAAGTGAAAATTAAAGGTGATAGCGAGGTATTCCTATCATCAGTTAAGTTAAAAGGTATTGGAATATGGGAATATGAGCGAAATCATTTCAAGGTTTCACTGCCAGAGTATACCAATACTCAGGAAATATTTAAAATAGCTTCTGATAATGGTATACAGATCAGACAGCTCATCCAAACTCGTTACACTCTCGAAGATGTATTTACGAAGTTTGTGGGAGAATAAAAAATGCCCATATATGATCAAAGCTATCGTCATTGGAATGGTGAACTAAAATCACGTTATCTTAGATGGTGGGTTATCACTTTTGAAGGGTTAGCTGTAACATTAAGACGAAAGTTATTCATCATCTTTATCCTTACTCCTGCTATGATTCAATTCTTTGTGTTCGGCGGATTAATATATGGTTTTAGCACTTTTGGCGCTTTGGCTAATTTAAATCAGATAACATCTGATTTTTTCTTTAGGTTTTGTTTCCAACAGACGTTTTTTATCTTGCTGATATGTGTTTTTGCTGGCTCTGGTCTTATTGCAAACGATATTAAAAGCAACGCTCTTCAGCTTTATTTTTCGAAACCTTTGACTCTTTCAGATTATATAATCGGCAAAATTGCAATAGTTATAATAATGCTTGAATGCATCACAGCTGTTCCTTGCTTAATGCTTTTTATTGAATACGTTGTTCTCTCACAGGATTTAACCTTTCTTCGCGAAAACTACTGGCTGATCGGTTCAATAATAGCATATTCATTAGTGTTAAACCTGCCGATAACATTCTTGACGCTCGCACTGTCATCTGTCACTAAAAACTATCGTTATTCAGCAATTATTCTCGTGGCTATCATCCTTGGGTCGGCAGTTGTAAGTGAATTATTCAAGGTCGTATTCAGAGGCAATTGGACAAATTTCTTGATGTATTGGTATAATATTGGTATCATAGGCAAAGGTCTTTTTGGCATGAAAGGTGAATTTGCAAATTGGCAATGGTCGCTTGTTATAATGCTAATTCTGTCTGTAATCTGTTTTTGGATTATGTATAAGAAGATTAAGGGAGTAGAGATAGTTAAATGACCGCTATTGTTGAAATGAAAAATCTATCCAAATGGTATGATCAAGTTATGGCGGTAAATGATGTAACCTTAAACATTTACACTGGCGTAACTGGTCTTCTGGGACCAAATGGCGCAGGTAAGACGACTTTGATAAAGCTAATCGCGGGACTGCTTAAACCTAATAAAGGAGAGATAAAAGTATTTGGAGAACATATATGGAATAACTACATTATCAACCAAAGGATCGGGTATTGTCCTGACCATGATGCCTTTTATGAAACGATGACAGGATTTCAGTTTCTTATGAATTTGGCAATGTTAAATAGCTTCGACAGGGCAAAGGCAGAAAATAGGGCGTTGGAGCTATTAAAAATCGTTGATATGATTGACAAAAAAGACAAAAAGATCGCAACATATAGCAAGGGAATGAAACAACGTATCAAACTTGCACAGGCACTTTTACATTATCCCGATCTTATCTTACTTGATGAACCTTTAAGCGGTATGGACCCTTTGGGGAGACATAATACCATTGAATTGATAAGACAACTTGAACAAGATGGAAAGTCAGTGATCGTATCAAGTCATATATTATATGAAATAGAGGCGATGACTGATAATATAATCCTTATAAATAACGGTAGAATACTGGCTGAGGGCGATGTCCACGAAATAAGAGAACTTATAGATAGGCATCCACATAATGTATACATAAATTGCAATAATCCAAGATTGCTTGCTTCAATACTAATTCAATATGATGATATTATCAGTGCAAATATCAGCAAAGAGGATTCTGCATTGATCGTTGAAACGACAGAACCAGACAAGTTTTATTCGCGTCTACCTGTTATTATATTGGAGAATGATATTGAAGTTGAAGATCTGCATTCGCCTGATGATAATCTGCAAGCAGTCTTTAAATACCTTGTTGAATGATTATTTTGCAAAGGTTGACGGTGATATTTAGCCATCAATTTGGGAAAAGGCTGTGTTTCATAAATCATAGAAGGAAAAGAAGAATGCGTTTAGTTCAAATTGGCAATGTAAAAGTCTCTGGGCTTTGTATCGGCGGAAATCCGTTTAGCGGATTTTCTCATCAGACAACCGAACGTAGCAGAGAAATGACAGACTTCTATACACCCGAACGAATAAAAGAAACACTTCGCATCGCAGAAAGAGAAGGGATTAACACATTCTTTGGCAGAACAGACGATCATATATTTGGCATCATAAAGGATTACTGGGAAGAAGGCGGGACAATACAATGGTTCGCTCAAGTCTGTATTGAACACAATGACGCAGACGCTTGGCGAAAGTGGTTAAGGGCATCTGTTAAACTTGGTGCATCTGCCACTTATATTCATGGCGGAGTTGTTGATAGTTGGTATGTTAACAAGCAATATGATAATTTCAGAGAAGCTTTGGATACGATGAGAGAAGCCAATGTAACTGCGGGCTTCGCAGGTCATAACCCAGATGCACATAAATGGATCAACGAGAATTTAGACGTAGACTTTCAAATGTGCTGTCACTATAACCCCACAGATCGCTCAAAAAATCCTCATCATAGCAATATAGGCGAAAAATGGGATTACGAAGATCGCAGGATTATGTTAGATGTCATAGATACTATCAGAAAGCCTGTTGTTCACTATAAAGTATTCGCAGGGGGCAACAAGCCTATTATCGAAGCATTTGAGACTATGGGCAAACGTATAAGACCGATAGATGTGGTATGCGTTGGATTTTTCTTAAAAGATGACCCTGATATGATTCATAAGGACGTAAAACTTTTTGAAGAATATGTTGATAAAGTCTAGTAGATTATAATCTTTTAGTCCTTGATTTTGGGAAAAGTCCCTTATCTTCAGCCTGTTCACAGAACCAGAATGGTGCCCAAAGCTTTTTATAACGGTAATAATTTTGGGCGATACAACTTCCGAAACACCTTGCTTTCATCAGACAATCGCCACATATTCCTTCAAGTTTGGATGGTATTCCCTCTCTGATCTCTTGAAGGATGGTATTATTGTTCCAAACATCTTCAAGCCTGTCCTTCTTTGCATCTCCAAAGACGAGTTCAGGGACGTTCTCACCTATTCCACAAAGGGCATAGGAACCATCAGACAAAACACCTAATATGCCGTGAATTCCGCAGACACCTGATCCTTTACCGCCGAATATTTTACTCAAAGGACGAAATGCAATCGGATAATCATATATAACACGTAATTTAGTTGATTCTGATAATTCATTATCAACCCATTCTCCAAGCCTGATCAGTTCCTCAATATCCAAAGTTTCACCCAGTTCGTGCATTTTTTCACCTCTAGCAATGGGCTGTAATAGATTAAATTTGACTGACCCTGCATTAAGGGCTTCTGCAAGTCTGATCATTGGCTCAATTTGATCCTTGTTATATCTCATTATGGTCATTATGATCTGTGGATGGATACCATACTTGACAAGGTTTCTTATGCCATTCAAGGCATTTTCAAAACTACCTTTAACCCCCCTTATCCATTCATAGGTCTCTGGATCGACACCATCTAAACTGACAGATACGAACAATCCCTTAAATGTTGCTAACATTTCCGCAATGTCTGACGTAACCAAAATCCCGTTTGTCTCAATTGTCAATGAGAATCCCTCGTTGCGAATCATATTCAATATGTCGCGGATTTGTGGATGAATTAACGGTTCTCCACCTGTCAGCTTAATTGCAGGAACATTCATCGTTTTTGCCTGTCTGAGTATATAACGAAAGATGTCCAAATCAAGCGAAGGATATGTATGTCCATCGGTTTGGTATTTTGGCGATATCCAGCAATGCCTACAAGCGAGATTGCATCCTTCGGTCAGATAGAAGTAGATTTGATTTAATTTATATCTATTTTCATTAACATTTTTCTTATTTTCTGTCATATATAACCTCACTAAATCAGACTTTCATCGGGGAGCTTTCCGCCACTTTCAAGAAATCTTTTAAGACAAGCATCTGGGCTAGGATGATCTTCTATTCCTAGCAATGTATAAGACAGTGCGGGACAATTTCCAGTGCAATAGTTTATATACTCGCATCCCTGACAAAATTCAAATTCGCTTAATGGAATGGCTTTTCTTGTTCTCATTCTGTTAATTTCAGGATGGTTTTGCCAAACATCCGTTAAATTGTCTCTATTTATCCTTCCAAGTTCTATATGAGGTAATTGATTACAAGGGACTAATACGCCATCAGCGCGAACCGCAATTTTGCTCATCACTCCTCCACATCCTGAGAGATAACCTCTGCCTGGAATTGACGTTAATCCTTTACGACGAGCCTTTTCCATTCTAATCCACGTTCGGGCATTCGCCAAAGGTCCTGCATTAGCGGTTATTCTCCCATTATACTTCTTGGCGAGCCTTAATAAAGTTTCCATCGCTAAAGATTGAGACTCAACGTCAAGCTTGATCTGATCGTTATTTTCACGGCACAGCCCTTGATATGATGCGACGTTGGTTGAAAACACTCTCAACCCAATCTCATCTAATAATAATTCGGCAATATGTTCAAGATCAAGGACGTTATATTTGTGTATCGTAACGCGAACAGTGTTATTAACGCCGTGTCTTATTAGACTTTTCAATCCATTTATCGCCTTCTTAAAAGTCCCTTTACCCCTGAAAATATCATGATTCTCAGGTTTAGAACCATCTATAGAAACTTGAACGCAATCACATCTCTTGGTTTCAGATAAGAACTTTGCTACCTCATCGGTTATCAATGTTCCATTGCTCAGTATTGTAAACCTCATATTATTTCTTACAATGCTTTCTATTATTTCCCTTATGTCATCACGATAAAACGGTTCACCACCAGATAAAACTACATTCATAACTGCGCAACGGTTAAGCTCTTCGAAGAATTTCAACCATTCCTCTTTGGGCAAATCATCATCTACATCACCTGCACTAGTAAAATGGGCGCAATATTTGCATCTCAAATTACACTTTGTTGTGATCTCAATATCAACAGCTCTTGGAGTTCTCATTAATCTCATAATAAATCACCTATACTTGAAAAAATTAATAAAAATCGATATTAAGTCAAGTATGGACCTTCTAAATTACAGAAAATCAACCAAATTTTATACTGCGAACAATCATTTTGGCGGTTGACTTTTGCCATAGGAATATTCCACTAGTTTCAGAAAATCAGGTCTTTTCTTGTTTTCTTTTATCAAGAGGGCAAGTTTTGGATATTTTTCTTTCAATAGTATAAAAAATTCCTGTCTTTGGGCACTGAAATTAGTAAATTCATCCCATTCTTCATAGTCCATAAAATGTGATTGTTTGTAAAAATCGAATTCAAGTCTTAACTCGTAGACGTCATTTTCTTTATAATATAAAATCTTCCCTACATTCTGTTTTTCTGCGAGAAGCACAGGCTCTCCCATAGGTATTGGCTCTGGTTTTTCTTTTGGTTCGTCAATTAACTTATTTTTTTCAATCTGGGATTCTAATTCATCCTGATTCTGGATAAATCTTTCTTTGTTTGATAAGACCATCAAAGCATTTTCAAGTATTAATTGGGCTTCATCAATCTTAGATTCCGGGATAAGCACAACATAGTTGCGTTTTTTCTTGCCGTCTGAATCGATGATATGTTTGTCAGATTTTACCGTTGCGTGAACGTTACCGTTTATCAAAGCAGACCTGACCAATTCTGCCTCCCAAGCATCAGTAGATTCGTAAATGAACGTCCAATCTGTTTTGCCCATCAATCCAGAGAATAATCTCAATAAAAATTTGCCTTTCATATTTTCTTCACCGCCGTGAAATTGATCCGATCTGATGAACGACCACATTTACTGAAAGTAAAAGCATCATAGGAGCTGAGCAGTTTAAACCCGGCTTCATCAAGTAGGTCTTTTACTTGATCAACAGTAAATATCTTTTGGACATGGTATTCATCATACTTTTTGTAGCAATCACCGTCTTTAAAGAAAAACGTAAGTATAGTTTTGCATAATTTGTCCCTGTGAAAGTAAAGGTTTTTCCATATATAGGAGAAGTCCTTGTTGCTTTCTGCAAAAGTTTTCATATGAAAATGCTCAACGATGTTACGTTCAGTTGTAACATCAAAAATAAACAGTCCTTTCGGAATAAGTGCTTCTGATACTTTTATAAACACCGTCTTCAAATCTTCTTCGGTGGTCATATAGTTTATGCTGTCATAAAGGCACAATATAGCGTCGAAAGGCTTTGATACTGTCAATTCTCGCATATCTTGTTGCCAAAGGTTGAGTTTTACGCCTTTGCGATCTGCTTTTCTTTTTGCTAGTGCTAACATCTCGAAGGCAAGGTCTATTCCGAACATTTCGTAACCTTTTTGTGCAAGCAGGATGTCTATTGATCCTGTTCCGCAGGCAATATTTAGGATTCGTTTGGGCTGGTAGTTATATAAAGTAAAAAGATCGTCGATATATTTCGCCCAGCGGACGTAATCAACGTTTTCCATCATTACATCGTAGGCATAGGCAAATTTGGTATATGGATTAACAAAGTCGGACATAATTTGGTAATTATCGGTTAATATTATCCTATTTTCTCAATGCCTTTCATATAAGGTCTGAGAACTTCTGGAATTATTACGCTTCCATCGCTTTGTTGAAAGTTTTCAAGTATAGCTATTACAGTTCTTGGCATAGCAACGCCAGACCCGTTTAGCATATGGACGAATTCGACAGGCTGACCTGGTCCTCTGCGAAACCTTGTATTTGACCTTCTTGCCTGATAGTCTGTGCAATTGCTACACGATGAGACTTCTTGAAACCTGTTTAATCCGGGCATCCAAACCTCAATATCATAGGTTTTGGCAGATGCGGCACTTATATCTGCTGTGCAGAGGCTTGATACTCTATATGGGAGTTTGAGTAACTGTAAAACTTCTTCGGCGTCTTTAACCATAGATTCCAATTCATCAAAGGAGTCCTCAGGCTTTGTAAATTTGAACATCTCTACCTTGTCAAACTGATGTATCCTGACAAGCCCACGAGTATCGCGACCATAAGCTCCCGCCTCACGTCTGAAACAAGCAGTATAAGCTGTATACTTCAATGGGAGAAGATCGCCGTTTAAGATTTCTCCGTTATGGTAGCTAGCTAATTGGACTTCTGCGGTTGGAATAAGGAAGAGATCATCTTTCGGATCAATTCCATCATCGCATTTATACATATCACCTTCAAATTTCGGCAATTGACCACTACCAGTCATAGTTGTCCTATTTGCTATGAACGGAGGAAATATCTCAACATATCCATGGACATCGGTATGCAGATCAAGCATAAAGTTGATCAGTGCACGTTCAAGCTTCGCCCCTAAACCTTTGAAAAGCACAAAATTACTTCCAGCTAATCTTGCTGCACGATCAAACTCAATTATCCCTAGTGTTTCGGCGATCTCCCAATGAGGCGCTGGCTCAAAATTAAATTTTGGCATCTCTCCCCATGTTCTTACAACAACATTTTTACTTGGGTCTTCTCCTATTGGGACACTTGCGTGTGGCATGTTAGGGATTATAAGGAGGATGTCGTTTATACGTTTCTCAGCTTTTGACAGGTCTTCTTCCATCTCTTGGATTTTATTTCTGACCTTTCTGAGTTCTTCAACTAATTCTGGTGCTTCTTTTCCACTTCTTTTAAGTTCAGCTATCTCTTTTGACGCTTCATTTCTCCTACGTCTAAGTGCTTCAACTTCTGGAAGTATGGACTTTCTTTTGTCATCACATTGGACAAGTTCGTCTATGAGATTAATAGAGTCAGAAAGATTTCGGTTGTGCAACATTTCCTTAACTTTGTCAATATTCTCTCTAACATATTTTAGGTCTAACATGCCAATTTTACTCCTTGTGTAATGTTATCTCAATTATCCTGTTTACACACAATTTAGTTACACATACAATTTAATATTTATTTCCCAGTAACAATTATAGTTTTTATTGACTATCCCTTCATAACACTCAACGGTCTCATTCTTGCGACACGTAGAGAGATTCCAGCTTGATGAACAACATTTACGACCTCATCCACGTCTTTATAAGCTTCGGGGACTTCTTCACCAAGAGTCTCTCTCCCTCTGGCTTTGACAAAGATGCCTTGATCCGCTAACTCTTTGTCTATTCTACGGTTTTTCGTAGCTTTTATTGCTGCTGCCCTGCTTAAAACTCTGCCTGCGCCGTGACAAGTGCTTCCAAAAGTTTCCATCATAGCTTTTTGTGTGCCGACTAGCACATAAGATGCAGACCCCATATCACCAGGGATAATGACAGGCTGTCCGATTGATCGATATTTCTCCGGCAGGTCCTTATGTCCTGGCGGAAAAGCCCTTGTTGCACCTTTTCTATGCACGCATAGCTTAACTGTTTTGCCGTCTACTTCGTGATCTTCGAATTTAGCTATATTATGTGCTACGTCATAGACAAGTTCAAGACCTAAATCTTCCGCTTTCATTCCGAAGAAATCAATAAAGACCTCTCTCGTCCAATGCATAAGGCATTGTCTATTTGCCCAAGCATAGTTTGCAGAGCAAGCCATCGCTGAAAGATACTCCTGTCCTTCTGGCGATTTGACAGGAGCACATGCCAATTGCCTGTCTGGTATGCTAAAACCATATTTTTGAGTGATATTATCCCATCCATGCAGATAATCATCGCAAACTTGATAGCCTAATCCCCTTGACCCGGAATGGATCATTATCGTTATTTGGTCTTCTTCAAGCCCTAAAATATCTGCTACTTGTTTGTCGAAAATTTTTTCTACTCTTTGGACTTCTAGGAAATGATTTCCTGACCCAAGTGTTCCTAGTTGTCTTTTTCCGCGTTCAAAGGCTTTTTTGCTAACTGCTTCCGGATTTGCCCCTGCAAGACATCCTTTTTCTTCTGTATAATCCAAATCTCTTTCCCATCCATAGCCGTTTTCAACAGCCCATCTTGCGCCTTTTCTTAGGACTTCATTTTCCTCTTTTTGAGATAAAACAATAGTTCCTTCTTCACCGACGCCACAGGGAATCTTATTGAACAGTGCGGATATTAAATCCTTCATCTTGGATTGGACATCTTTGAATTTCAGATTAGTTCTGACAAGTCTAACTCCGCAGTTAATGTCGCTTCCGACACCGCCAGGAGATATAATTCCGCCGTTTTCAGGGTTAGTCGCAACAACACCGCCTATTGGTAGACCATAGCCCCAATGTATATCAGGCATTGCCAATGAATTTTTGACAATTCCTGGAAGATGTGCAGCATTTGCAACCTGCTGAAGGCTCATATCCGCCTTAATTGCCTTCATTAGTTTATCATCGGCATAAACTATGCCATCTACAAGCATTCCCTTCATATAACTTTTGGGAACACGCCATTTGTAATCATCAATTTTTTCTACTGGAATGTTTGCTGATCCTTTTCCCATTATGTTTCACCTCTTATTTATAATTATTCGTAGTTTGTAATGATTATTTCCCTAATTTTACCTCGTTTATTGCGATCTCGGTTGATAACTCTATTTGCTGAAATTCTATCGATCTTAAAACCTTTGTAAAGCTTATCAAAGAAGTTATCCTCAGGATTTGTGTTTTTGGGATCGGAGTTTGATAATAACAGATATGCACCATTATCATTCATCCGCCTATAAAACTTCGCCAGACGTATTTGATCTTCGTCGCTAAAGTCATCCTTTGAATATCTTGTGAAGGCAGAAGTTTTGCTCAACGGACGATATGGGGGATCAAAATAAACAAAGGTTTTTTCCCCGATAAATTTATCTGATTCCTCAAAATCACCGTTAATGATCTCTGACCCATTCAAAGCCTTACTAACTTCAATGATATTTTCTTCATCGCAAATCTTTGGATTTTCATAATTTCCGTAGGGGACGTTAAATTCCCCTCTACTGTTCTGACGGAATAACCCGTTGAAGCAAGTTTTATTCAAGAATATGAAAAAAGCTGACCTAATAGCCCAATCGTCGCTAAAAGTATTATAATCAAAACGGTTCATCTGATCATTATATAACATCCTTATTTCATAAAATAATCCTTTTCTAGCTTTGTTAGATGATTTAAGAAACATTTCTTCCAAGTGTTTTAATTCTTGAATCAATTTCATAGGATTTTTTTGAATTGTCTTATATGCTAATATAAGTTCCTTATTTATGTCAATAAGAAAAGTTTGTTTGATTTCATACTTATTTTTAAGCCAAAAGAAAAATGCCCCACCGCCGATGAATGGTTCGACATATTTGTCAATGATTCCTGAGTTTCTAATTACTTTTGGAATTCTTGACTCCAATTCGATAAGAATTTGGCTTTTGCCACCAGCCCATTTCAAGAACGGTTTGGCATTCATTTTTATAGTCCCAAGAAAGACTTAAAATGTGATCGGGGGGAAGTTGAAAGCAGATAAAAAAATGGCGGAGCTGACGGGACTTGAACCCGCGTTCTTCGGCTTGACAGGCCGACGTGTTAGACCAACTGCACCACAGCTCCGCGATAATACTTTTATGGTAGGCGGAACAGGAATTGAACCTATGACCTCTGGCTTGTAAGGCCAGCGCTCTGACCAGCTGAGCTATCCGCCCCCTAGTTTATTTTCTCGATCATCAAATTCCGATTATTAAGTATAATATCAGACCTTTATATTGTCAAGTATGAAATTTTTGAATTAGTAAATGTTTTCTTTGTTTAAACTTGTCAAATTTAAGCTGCGTTCTTAATTTTATTTATCTTTTTTGCAAGTCTTGACTTATGTCTTGAACTATTGTTTTTATGTATTATGCCCTTAGCAGCTGCGGAATCCAAAGCAGAAGTAGCTTCAGAAAGCCTTTCCTCAGCAAGTTTGAGATCGCCCTGTTCTATTGCCTGTTCAACTTTTTTTATCGCGGTCTTAATTGACGATTTTACTGTTACGTTTCTGATACGTTTTCTCTCGTTTGATCTAATCCTTTTTTTAGAAGATTTTAGGTTTGCCACCCGATATTACTCCTTTTCTCTTATAAATTTTTGAAATAGTCTACAATTAACGGTTTTTAATTAGGTAAAAAAATCAAATTTCGATTTATAAATAATATCAGAATTTTGTTATATTGTCAACGACTTTCCCCTGATGATCGGACATAAGTTCGGACAAATATGCCCTCCTATGATAAAATATTAGAAAATATTAAAAAA
>FWPV01012333.1_pt1 | contig 13215 bp, 19 predicted proteins | sample 2228371 | NCBI WGS metagenome assembly FWPV01 (sample SAMEA103939776, study PRJEB20133) | metagenome | reverse complement strand
CGGTCAGGCATCTCAGCGTGGCGCCATGCTGTCAGCGGAGCGGCGCCGGCACAACCGGGCCGGAGCCATGAGCTAAGGCGAAATGCAACCCATGATCGCACACAAAAGAACACAAAACAAAAGGTTGACGTTCGCCGTTCAACCGTGTATCTCTTGCCCATCGATACTTTGTTTGCCGATATTTGTTTATGGCGCGTGGCGCCTCTGGACGAACTTCCCCCTCTCAAAAGTCGAAAACAACCGCCGTGCGTCGCCCGGCGGAAATTCTCATGTTGCTCAGAAAGGGTTCGTCATGACCACCGGCACAGTAAAATGGTTCAACTCCACCAAGGGCTTCGGCTTCATTCAGCCTGACAACGGCGGCGCCGATGTCTTCGTTCACATCTCGGCCGTTCAGCGCGCCGGTATGCGCGATCTCGTCGAAGGCCAGAAGATCGGCTTCGAACTGGAGCGCGACAACAAGTCGGGCAAGATGTCCGCCGGCCAGTTGCAGGCTGCCTAACGTCCTTTTGCCCGCCCTGACCACGGATGTACTGGCACGGCAGGCACAAGAGACACTCAGAAGGCCAGGCGCATGTCTGGCCTTTTTTGCATTCGCAGGCCCGGCCGAACGCCGCGGGCTGCACCACGGATCGACAGCCCTCAAGGGTTGAAAAAGGGCGGCGCCAATGGGAGGCCGGCCTTGCCGCAGATCCAGCGATGATGCCCGCCAACCACGGACCGAAGTTACATGAACGTCAATGTCAATGCCGCTGCCCTGTCCGCTGACCGGTCCCCGGGCCTTCCCGCCAACGGCGCGTCACCTGACGCTGCCTTGCGCGACACCGCGCCTGCTAAAGCCGCCGCCCCGGCCGCGGGCGATGTCGGCGCCTGGCTGAAGATCCTGGCGCGCTACCGCCAGCCGCGGCTTTCGCGCAGCCTGTTCGAACTCGCCGTGACGCTCGTGCCGTTCGCCGTGTTCTGGGCGCTCGCCTGCTTCTCCTATGTCAACGGCTTCTGGCCCGGCCTGCTCGCCGTCCTTCCGGCCGGCATCTTCCTGCTGCGCCTGTTCATGATCCAGCATGATTGCGGCCATGGCTCGTTCTTTGCCCGCCGCCGCCTCGACGACTGGACCGGCCGGCTGATCGGCGTGCTGACGCTCACCCCTTATGACTACTGGCGCCGGGCGCATGCCGCCCACCATGCCAGCGCCGGCAATCTCGACGAGCGCGGCATCGGCGACATCACCACGCTGACGCTTGAGGAATATCGCGCGCTGTCGCCGCGCGGCCGCCTCGGCTATCGCCTCTATCGCCATCCGGTGGTGATGTTCGGCATCGGGCCGGCCTATCTCTTCCTGTTCAAGCAGCGCCTGCCCTTCGGCATGATGAAGGACGGGGCCATGCCGTGGCTGTCGACCATGGGCACCAATCTCGGCATACTCGTCGTTTCGGCGCTGATGATCTGGGCCGTCGGGCTCGTGCCGTTCCTCGCCGTGCAGCTGCCGGCCGTGCTGATCGCCGGCGCCATCGGCATCTGGCTGTTCTATGTCCAGCACCAGTTCGAGGAGACCCACTGGTCGAAGGGCGATGACTGGCAGTTTCCGACGGCCGCTCTGCACGGCGCCTCGCATTACGACCTGCCGCTGGCGCTGCGCTGGCTCACCGGCAATATCGGCATCCACCATGTGCACCATCTGGCGAGCCGCATCCCCTACTACCGCCTGACCGAGGTCTTGAAAGACCATCCGCAGCTGGCCGGCATCGGCCGCATCACGCTGCGCGACAGCCTGTCCTGCGTCCGGCTGGCGCTCTGGGACGAGAGCCGGGGCCGGCTTCTGTCCTTCCGCGAGGCCGAGAACCTGCCGGCCGCGGCCTGAGGCACGCGCCTCTCCCCCTTCACGACACTTTTCTTCAAAGGAACGACCATGCTTGAACTCACCCCCGTCCAGATCCGCGGCCTGAAGCTTGCAAAGGACGGCGACCTGTTTCCGGCCGAAGGCAACAGCTTCACCCACCTCAATGCCCAGGTAACCTATGCCCGCACCGACCGCTTCAAGGAGCGGCCGCAGAAGATCAAGTCGGTGCGTACCAACACGGTCAACGAGCTGCGCGCCCATGGCCTGCTGCAGGTGCTCAACGCCGAGACCGAGGCCGAGCAGTCCGCCCACGCCATCACCATGGCCGGCAAGATGTGGCTGTTGCAGAACAAGTAAGGGCCGCAGAGCGCTTTTCCGAGCGCCGGGAACACCCCGCCGTCGCGGGACGCCAGACATCGGCTTTGGCCGGGCGCGCCGCGTCGGCCTATCTTCTCCCTGTCGCGGAGACGTGGATGTGATCACACGGGTCTCCCCCGCACCCCGCCTCCGCTTCGCTCGGCGGACCTCTCCCCGCTGGGGCGAGGAGGCCGGACATGTCGCAGCACGCTCTCTCTTCTCCCCGAAAGCGGGGAGAAGGAACGAGCGGCACCGTCGGGCAAGTTCCCTCTTCCCGCCTGCAGGGTGAGGGGCAAGAGCGAACTGGCGGGGCGAAGCCATCGGATGGCACCGCACTTGCCCCCCTCACCGCCTCATCTTGAGCCTATCGAAAGGCATTCGGAACCACTCCCCATTGGCGAGGAGATGGCGTAATCCGCCGCCCCCTCACCCCGCCTCCGCTTCGCTCGGCGGACCTCTCCCCGCTGGGGGAAGGAGGCCGGAGACGTTCCGGCGCGTGCCGTGCGTCTCCCCTCAGAGGAGAGGCGGAAGTCCCCCTCACATCGTCGCGCTGTCGATGACGAAGCGATATTTCACGTCGCTCTTCAGCATGCGGGCATAGGCTTCCTCGATGCCGGTGGCAGCGATCATCTCGATCTCGGCGACGATGCCGCGCTCGGCGCAGAAATCGAGCATTTCCTGGGTTTCGGCGATCCCGCCGATCGTCGAGCCGGCGATCGAGCGACGCTTCATGATCAGCGGGAAGACGGCCGGCGACGGATGCGGGTGCTCGGGCGCGCCGACGAGGGTGAGCGTGCCGTCGCGTTTCAGCAGGTTGACATAGGCATCCAGGTCATGGCTTGCGGCAACCGTGTCGATGATCAGGTCGAACGCGTTGGCCTGCGCCTTCATCTCTTCGGGATTGCGCGAGACGACCACTTCATGGGCGCCGAGATCGATCGCATCCTTGCGCTTGCTCTCCGACGTGGTGAAGGCGACCACATGCGCGCCCAGCGCACGCGCCAGCTTGACGCCCATATGGCCAAGCCCGCCGATGCCGACGATACCGACCTTCTTGCCCGGTCCGGCCTTCCAATGGCGAAGGGGTGACCACAGCGTGATGCCGGCGCACAGCAGCGGCGCCACGGCGGCAAGCTGGTCGGCCGCATGACGGATTTTGACGACGAACTTGTCGCGCACCGTGATCGACTGCGAATAGCCGCCGAGCGTGTGGCCGGGCGCATCCGGCGTCCGGCTGTTGTAGGTGAGCGAGGGTCCGTGCTCGCAATACTGCTCCAGCCTATCGTCGCAGGCAAAGCAGCTCTGGCAGCTGTCGACCAAGCAGCCGACGCCGACCGTATCGCCGATCGCAAAATTCGTGACGGCGGAGCCGATCGCCGTCACATGGCCGACGATCTCATGGCCGGGAACGCAGGGGTAACGGGTTCCGCCCCATTCGGCGCGCACCGTGTGCAGGTCGGAATGGCAGACGCCGCAATAGGCGATGGCGATCTGCACGTCGTTTGCACCGACGGCGCGGCGCTCGATTTCCATCGGTTCAAGCGGCTTGTCGGCGGCATAGGCGCCGAAGGCTTTGGTCAGCATGGCTGTTCTCCAAGGGGTTGGGGGGGCTAAGAAAAGACAGAAAAGAGGAAAGGCTATGCGCCGGCAGCGGGTCGGCCTGGCGTCGAGCGGGCCGGCAAGGGCTGCGTCCGGTCGGCAGAGACGATTGGCGGATCCGCACGGACCGGCGGTCGCACAGAAACGAATGGGTGGCCGTCCGTCAGGTCGGGTGGGCGGAATATTGTGCCTCGGTAACCGGTTCGAGCCAGTCGACGGTCTTGCCGTCCAGCGTCTCGTGAATGGCGATGTGGGTCATGCCAACGGTCGGCGAAGCCCCGTGCCAGTGACGTTCGCCGGGCAGGAAGCGGACAACGTCGCCGGGCCGGATCTCCTCGACCGGGCCACCCTCGCGCTGGACAAGGCCGAGGCCGGCGGTGACGATCAGCGTCTGGCCGAGCGGATGCGTGTGCCAGGCCGTGCGGGCGCCGGGCTCGAAGGTGACGGCGACGCCATGGGCGCGCGACGGCGCGGTCGCATCGAACAGCGGATCGATCCGGACGCTGCCGGTGAACCAGTCCGCCGGGCCCTTTGCCGACGGTCGCGAACCCACTCTGATGATGTCCATGATGCGCTCCTTGCCGACATGCCGGGAATGGCCCCGACATCGTGTCACAGACCGACTATAGCGAAGAGGATTTATTTGGATTAGACCGGGCAAGAAGATTGAACTTATATCGGGGATCAATGAATGCGGCGCGAGGATCTCGGCGACCTGATGGCCTTCCAGAGCGTGGCGGAGGAGCGCAGCTTCACCCGCGCCGCCGCGCGGCTTGGCACGTCGCAGTCGGCGCTGAGCCTCATCGTGCGGCGGCTCGAGGAGCGGCTGGGCGTACGGCTTCTCACGCGCACGACGCGCAGCCTCGCGCCGACGGAAGCTGGCGAACGGCTGCTGGCGGCTCTCGGTCCGGCCTTCGGCAGCATCGCGCAGGAGCTGGAGGCGCTGGGGCAGTTTCGCGAGCGGCCGGCCGGCAATTTTCGCATCACCGCCACCCAGCATGCGATCGACACCGTGCTCTGGCCGAAGCTCAGGACGCTGCTGAAGGCCTATCCCGACATCAAGGTGGAGCTGTTTTCCGACCTGGCGCTGACCGATATCGTGGCCGAGCGCTTCGATGCCGGCGTGCGCTTCGGCGAACAGGTGGACAAGGACATGGTGGCAGTGCGCATCGCGCCGGATGCGCGCCTGGTCGTGGTCGGTTCGCCCGACTACATGGCAGGTCGCGCCGAACCGCTGACGCCGCGGGACCTCACGCAATATGACTGCATCACCACGCGGCTTCCGACCTATGGCGGGCTCTATGCCTGGGAGTTTGAAAAGGATGGCCAGGAGATCCGCGTGAGGGTCGAGGGACAGCTGATCTTCAACGATGTCGGCCAGGTCCTGCGCGCGACGCTCGACGGCTTTGGCCTGTCTTTCCTGTTCGAGGACATGGTGCGCGAGCACGTGGCGGCCGGCCGGCTGGTGACGCTGCTCGACGACTGGACGCCGCCCTTTTCCGGCTATCATCTCTATTATCCGAGCCGCCGCCACCCCTCGCCCGCCTTCTCGCTGCTGGTGGAGGCGCTGCGGCATCAAGGCCGCTGAAGACCGGGGACGATCCACAGATGTCGGCCTGACAAGGCGTCGTTTTGCGGATGCGGGACGCTCGGGATCCGGGCCTCTAAGGCTGCAACGAGTACGCGCAAAAATCGAAATCACGAAGAATTCTCATTCTTTCATTGCAATCGCGGCCCAAACACCTATATTGACCCTATCGAAGATTGCTTGTGACCTTTGTCTACGCGCTGCGGCGCACCGTCAGATTTCCTCTCAAACGTCGATCAAGCCGGACGAATATCTCTCCGGCCAACCCAACGATTGAAAGGATATCGTTATGAACACCGGCACCGTTAAGTGGTTCAACAGCACCAAGGGCTTCGGCTTCATTCAGCCTGACGAAGGCTCCACCGACGTTTTCGTCCACATCTCCGCCGTCGAACGGTCGGGCATGCGCGAACTCGTCGAAGGCCAGAAGGTCTCGTTCGACATCGTGCGCGACAAGAAGTCGGGCAAGAATTCCGCGGACAACCTGCGGGCTGCGTAATTGTCATTCGCCACGGCTGACCACGGATGTACTGGCAGCTTCGGCTTTGAGTGACAGGAAGAGGTCGGGGTAACGCCCGGCCTTTTTGATTTGTCCCCGCCGGCCATGCTGTCGGGGCCGATCGGAAAGGATCCTATCATGCGCACTTCAAGACCCCTGGTCGGGGATCGGGTCCTGTTGCGGGACGGCATCTCCGGCAGCGGGCGGAACAGGCAGGCGTGCCGGATCGTTTCCGTCCTGCCCGCCGAGCATGGCGAGCCTGAATACCGCGTGCGTTTCGAGGCGGAAAACTTCGAGCGTCGCATCACCCTGTCCGACATCGACGGCGTCGAGCCGCCGTCGGGGACGGCGGAGAAGAACGAAGCGGCTAAGGCCAAGGGCGAGCCCTGGCTGAAGCCCTCGTCCATCCGCGTCGGACGCTAGTCTTTCAACCCTCTAACTCGAAGCGGCGCTCCGGCGCCGGCAGAAAGGAAATCCCTTGCAGGTTCTCGTCCGAGACAACAATGTCGACCAGGCACTCCGGGTGCTCAAGAAGAAGATGCAGCGCGAAGGTCTCTTCCGCGAAATGAAGGCCCGCAGCGCCTTCGAAAAGCCCTCTGAAAAGCGCGTGCGCGAGAAGGCCGAAGCCGTGCGCCGCATGCGCAAGCTGGCACGCAAGAAGATGCAGCGCGAAGGCCTGCTGCCCATGCCGAAGAAGGCTGCCGTCCGCACCCGCTAATGGCCTGATTGCGGCCTTGCGCCCTCACCCGGGCGCAAGCCGTCCTCCCTCCTCCTATCGGAAGGTTGAAACCATGACTGCGACCAAAGACAAATTCTTCAAGCCCGGCAAGGTCGACGCCCGCGACAAGGCGGCAACGACCGACCACACCGCCCGCGCAATCATTGCCGCCGAGGTCAACGCGCGCGACAAGAAGACCGAGACGCTGAAGGCGCTGCGCCTGCAGCGCGAAGCGGAAGCCGCAACGACCCCCGCATCCAAGCCCGCGAAACGCAGCCGGGCCACAGCAAAGAGTGCCTGATCCGTCTCTAAGGGTGATCTCCCCTTTGCCGTTCCTTGACACCGTCTGCTCTGCAGATCCAGTCCGCCCCCTCCCCGCGAAGGCCTGCGGCCCGAGGCGGATGACGATCGTTTGACCAAGCGTTATTCCCGCTTTTGATGACGAAGGTTGCCGCAGGCGGCCGGCCCGGTCTAAAAAGCCGGCGCGGCGATGGCCGCGGATCGGACAGCAATCGGCTGTCCTCGCGACCGAAGGCGGACGGCAGATGATCTGGCACAAGAACGGCGGCTCGACCTCATCCTATATCGCCGGCGCGGCGCTGGCAGCACTTCTCGGCGGCTTCGGGCTGATCGCCGACGAGGTGAGCGAGGGCGAGACGGGGCGAATCGACGAGGCGGTGCTGATGGCGCTGCGCACCCCCGGCAATCCGGCCGATCCGATCGGCCCCGCCTGGCTGGAAGAGGCTGCCCGCGACATCACCGCACTTGGCAGCTTCACCGTGCTGTTCATCCTCGTCGTCGTCGTGGTGGCGCATCTGTTTCTCATCGGCCGCACCCGCACGGCCTGGTTCCTCACCGTCTCCGTCATCGGCGGCGCGCTTCTCAGCACCGGATTGAAATCACTGTTCGACCGTCCGCGGCCGGAGCTGACCGGGGTCGCACGGGTGTTTACCGCCAGTTTCCCGAGCGGGCATGCGACTGTTTCGGCCGTGGTCTATCTGACGCTGGGAGCGCTGTTGTCGGAAATGGCCGAGACCCGCGGACAGAAGATTCTGTATCTCGGATCGGCGATCCTGCTGACCGTGATGATCGGCCTCAGCCGGATCTATCTCGGCGTTCACTATCCAACGGACGTGCTGGCCGGATGGTCGGTCGGCGCCGGCTGGGCGCTCGCCTGCGCGATGCTCGCGCATCTCTACCGGAAGCGGATCGCCGGGCGGAGCGGACGGGCGAGCGCCGGACAGGCCGGCGATCGCCCCGTTTGATCAGTTGGCCGGCTTGATCGAAGCAATGATGCCGACGAAGTCGTTCATGTGCTTTTCCTGCTCGCCCTTGGTGCCCCAATAGGTCATCAGCAGGAGCTTGCCCGGCTTCGGCGACAGCATGGTCACGCCGACGGAGACCGGACCGTCTTCGTCCTGGCCGTCCCACTCGATGGTCGAGACGTCCATGCCGTTCAGCTTGTTGTCGGTTTCGCTCTGGGTGGCGGCATCAACCTTGACGCCGTTTTCTTCGAGGAAGGAGAAGATGCCCTCGATGATCTTGTCGGTGCTCTTTTCGTCAGCGACTTCGATCGACAGATAGACGGCTTCGTCGGCGGAGACGGCTTCGACGCCGTGATCGATTTCGGTCGGGTTCCAGCTGTCCGGGATGGTCACGGTTGCGACCGGAGCGTCGGAGGGAAGCTGGATCTCGGCGGCCATTGCGGCAACCGGCATTGCGAAGGCGAGGAAAGCGGCAAGTAGGGTCGATTTCATGAATTTATCCATGGGTTGGGCGGACGCGGTCCGGCGCCACCCCATCGGGGATCAGGCGCCGGGATGCCTGCCCTAGCAGGAGATTGTTGAAAATCGGAGAACCGTTTGGGCGTGCCGGGCCTTCATCCCAAAAAAAGCCCGGTTTTCAGCGCCTCCAGGGTCGAGATCAGGGGGCAGAACGCCACCAGGGCGCGAGGCTACCGGCGGCTCGCCGTCAGCGCGAAATAGGCGCCCTGGGGGTCCTCGCACTGCAGAATGAAGCTGCCGCCGGGCACGGCCTGCGGCCCGAAGATGACCTTGCCGCCGGCCTGTCGCACGCGCTCGGCCGCCGCATCGATCGCCTCGACGGTGATGTAGTAGCCCCAGAAGGGCGCCGACACCATGGGCGGACGGCGCATCATGCCGCCGAGCACCTTGCCACCCTTGGCAAAGCACTGGTAGGTGCCCATCTCGCCCATGTCGACGGCCATATCCTTCTCCCAGCCGAACATGGCCTGATAGAAGGCGAAGGCCTCGTCGACATCTCCGGCCATGAGTTCCGCCCAGCCAAAGGTGCCCGGCGTGCCGGCTTCCGGTTCGGGCGGCATGGGCCCCTCGGGCATGATGACCTTGAGCAGGCTGATGACCGCGCCATGCGGATCGGCGACGACGGCAAAGCGTCCGACGCCGGGAATGTCTTCCGGCGCATGGAGCACCTGGCCGCCGTGGCTTGAGAATTTCTCGGCCATGGCATCGACATCGTCGACGGCGACATAACCGGCCCAGTTCGGCGGAATGCCCCTCGCCTTCATCTCCTCGGTCAATTGCATCATGCCGGCCACGCCCATGTCGAAGCCGGGCACGGCCAGGATGGTGTAATCGAAGCCCGGCATGCCGCTGTCTTTGGCGGTCCAGCCGACGACGCGGGTGTAGAATTCGGCGGCGCTGGCGGTGTCGGTCGGCATGAGTTCGTACCAGATGAAGCTGCCCTGCATGGTCCGTTCCTTCTCTTCTGTTGGGGGATGCCGTGTCGTCGGCCGCGTGATCGCAACCGCCGGCACTCTCTGGGTTTCAGCCGCGGGCGGCGGCTTCGAGCGCGGCTATGTCGAATTTCACGATTTTCAGCATGGCCTCGGTCACGCGCCGGGCCGCTTGCGGGTCCTTGTCCGACATGAGTTCGCCCAGCCGCGTCGGCGTGATCTGCCAGGAGAGACCCCAGCGGTCCTTCAGCCAGCCGCATTGCTCGACCGAACCACCCTCGCTCAATGCCGCCCACAGGTGATCGATCTCCGCCTGGCTGTCGCAGCCGACGATGATCGAGAAGCTGTGATTGAAGGGGTCGAGTGGCCCGGCCTCGATCGCCATGTAGCGCTGGTCGCCGAGCGTGAAGCCCGCAAGTCTGACGCTGCCGGCCGGACCGCTCGGCGTGTCGGCGGGAATGGCCGAGATCCACTCGACGGCCGAGCCGGGAATGAGTGCGGTGTAGAAGCGGATGGCCGCCTCCATGTCCTTCTCAAACCAGAGATGCTGGGTAACCTTCATGCCTCTCCTGCCTCCTGTTTATGGGCCACCGCCGTGGATCAGCGCCGGCCGCTCGTGCGACCGGTCCGGTCGGCGACCATGGAGCCCACGCGCCTTCCGGGAGCGCCAACCTACCGCCGGCGTTCCATACGGCTGTTCATGAAGGTCTTGAACGTGCCGTCCGGTAGCCTGACGCTGCCGATGAGCATGCGGGTGTCATCATCGAGGAAGGTGATGACATCGTGATAAATGTCGGTCTTTGTCGGATCGTCGAAGCTCGGCCCCTCGGCCTCCAGCGTCAGGGTGCGGCCATCGGGCTCGAGCCACCCCTTGTAGACCCACAGATTGTCCATCATCGAGCCGACCCAGGTGCCGACATAATGGCCAAGCCGCGCATCGTAGCCGAGCGTCATCAGCATCTGGCCGGGACTGCCGTCGGGCATGGCGCCCCTGCCCTCGGCCACGAACCACAGGCCACCGACCGAGCGGACCGTCTCGGTCCAGACCTTGGCCGGATCACTGGGATCGTAGCCTTCGTGTTCCGGGCTTTCGGTGACGATCCACTCGCCGACCAGTTTCTCGAGGAAGCGATGCTCCTCGCGTGGCTTGGAAAACTGCATGACCTTTCCTCCCTCGGTCCGCCCTGTCCGGCTTGCGCAATCCCTGACATCAGTGGCAGCAGGCGGCGGCCTTCGGCTTATCCTCGTATTCGTCGTGGCGCTTGACGAAATCCATGGTCGAGCCCTCGTTGCGGCCGAGCGGCGCGCAGTCGAGGATCATCATCGTGCCCAGCATCTCCTCGCCGCCGCGGGCATAGTTGGAATAGGTGTGATAGATCGTGCCGTCGGCATCGCGATAGAAGGACGATAGCCCCGGAAGCTCGTCATGCGCCTGCTCCGGCGGCGTCATGCGGTAATTGTAAAACACCGGCCCGGCGGCCAGCGCCTCCTTCGTGAAGGAGACATGATAGTCGAAGTTGAAATCCGACCCGTTCGAAGACACCCAGGGGAAGTGCCAGCCCATGCGGCGCTTGTAGGCCTCGATCCTGTCGAGCGGTGCGCGCGAAACGCAGACGAAGGTGACATCGTGATTGTTGAGATGGACAATGGCGCCGTCGAGGTGGTCGGCGAGGAAGGAGCACCCCGGGCAGCCGGCCTCCCAGTCGGGACCGAACATGAAATGATAGACGACGAGCTGGCTGCGGCCGTCAAAGAGCCCGGCGAGCGTCTTTTCGCCGTCGGGCGTCGCAAAGACGTAGTCCTTGTCGACCTTGACCCAGGGCAGCGCCAGGCGCTCGGCATTCACCCGGTCGCGCATCCGGGTCACTTCCTTCTCCTTCTGCAGAAGCGCGCGGCGCGCCTCCAGCCAGGCTTCGCGCGAGACGACCGAATGTTCCATTCTTCCCTCCTCCAGGACCGGATCCATCTTGACATTTACGTTGATATCAACATATTTGATGCATGTCAACCGAGCCGCTGATTCCCTATTCCACCACGCTTTTCGTGCGCGACACCTGCCTCTGCCTTCATGTCCAGCGGGCGGCGCGGGCGCTTGCCCGACGCTTCGACACGGCGCTAAAGGCGCTCGGGCTGACCAATGGCCAGTTTTCACTGATGATGTCGCTCAACCGGCCGGAACCGCCGCCGATGGGTCCGGTCGCGCAGCTTCTGGCGATGGACCGCACGACACTGACGGCCGCCCTGAAGCCGCTCGAGCGGCGCGGCTGGGTATCGATCGAGCCGGACCCGAAGGACCGACGCGGCAAACGCCTGCGGCTGACCGCCGACGGCGCCGCCGTCCTCTCCGCCGCCCTGCCGATCTGGCGCGACACCCATGCGGCGATCGAGGCAGAACTTTCCTCCGGCAACGCGGACGGCTTGCGGCGGGATCTGCTGGAGATTGCACGGTGACCCTGCCACCGCCCCCTTGAGGGGGGAGGTCGACGCAAAGCGGCGGTTGGAGGTGACTTCTTGCGCGCCAGGCGTCACCCCACCCCGGACCTTCGGTCCGACCCTCCCCCTGAAGTGGAGGGTGTCATTCCCTTCACTCGCCGTATGCCTTCATGGGGTCCCCTCGCAGACGCCGCCCCTCACCCGAATCTCCCCTTCAGCCGCGCATCGCCCGAGAAATCCGCGATCGCGAAGCCGACAAGCCTTCGGGGGAAGTCGCAGATGGCCTGGACGCCGGTTGCGGAGAGCCGGATGCGCCAGGTCTGGCGCTCAGTGGGTTCGCGGGCCGCGAAGGCTCCCGCGGTCAAAAGCGCGATGTTGCGGCCGCCCTGCGGATCGCGCACGGAGCGGTAAACGATCGCCTCGATCCCGCCCGCCCGCGCCGCATCGGCGAGCGCCTGGCAGGCGGCGTAGTCGATCGGGTCGGTCCAGGCGGCCGCGTCGCGTGCCAACGGCGGAAGCGTCAGGTCGAGAGCGCGATCGGTCGCGATGGCGGCAGCAAAGGCGGTGTAATCGCCGGCATTGGCGGGCAGCGGCGTGGCGGGCGATTCGGCGTAGAACAGCAGGCGGTAGAAGGCCATTTCGGCGAGCGCCGTATCGACCCCCTCGGCGGCATAATAGACCCCGAGCGTACGCCCGGCGCGGCGAAAGCGCGAGCCGTATGGATAGACCGCGCCATAGCGGAACGGCGTCGCCAGCAGATAATCGAGGCCCGCGCATTCGGGCGGAAAGGCCGGCTTGGTCTCCTCCAGCAGGCTTTCGAGGAGGGTCTGCTCCGCGACGTCGTCGACCAGTTTCATGGTCGAGACCTGATGCTGCGCCTCGACCAGCCGCCAAAAGGCGCCGGCGGCGGGACGCGCCTCAGACGAGAGCGCGGCGGGCGTCCAGGTAGGCAAGGACATCGACGAGACCGGAGACGGTTGCGATCTTGGTGAGGGGGGCCGCGCCGAGCGCGGTATTGTCGCCCTTCAGCCAGGCGCGCGCGACGGCTTCGTCACCGCCAGTGATCGCGTCCAGCGAGCGGAACAGGCGGATGAACAGCAGCGACAGTTCGAACGGCTTCGTGCCGCGCTCCAGGCGGAAATCCAGCCGCTTCATGCGCGATACGCTGGCCTCGGACACCCCGATTACCGCTGACAGCTGGCGCGCCGACAGCCCCAGCCGATCCGCCGCGGCAACCACGGCCTTGGTCACGACGGCCGCTTCCGAGACGGATGGTTTGGCATGATCGAGCGATTGCTGCAGCATGGCACTCTCCTTTCCTTGGAAAGAATATAGTGCTTTTTTGTCCTTAGATGAAGAGAGGGTTGTAAATTGAGGCTGCCGAGATTTGTTTCTCCCCCTCATCCGCCTGCCGGCACCTTTGTAACTTCCCAAACGCCACATTCAGCGCTGTAATGCCTGATGCGGT
>FWPV01012332.1_pt1 | contig 13215 bp, 11 predicted proteins | sample 2228371 | NCBI WGS metagenome assembly FWPV01 (sample SAMEA103939776, study PRJEB20133) | metagenome | reverse complement strand
TTTCGTTTTTTATTAAAAAATAGCTGCCATCTTGGTGCCTCATGACAGCAACGTAATCAGCTAATAACATCCTTCCTTTTTGCCTAATCACCGTTCCGTTGCGAAATACCAACAACCACTTCGCTAATTTCTGATTCAATTTTGGTTCTTTAACAGACCCACCATTAGAGACTAATAACCATCGAGAATGCGGAACGGCCAGTGACAAAAGGAACCAGCTGGGGCGACCAAGCTCTGGAATCTGAATCCAGGGCTTAATCTCGCCACTGGCGACCACCTCACAAGGAACTTTGACCCGTGCTTTTTGAAAATCTACCTGAACCCCTTGTAAAACACCTATCTTTTCCTTCCCGTATAACCGCTGCAGCTCTCTAAAACACACGTTTTCCCAAACCATAAACACCCTCAGATATTTTAAATTAATCATTTTAAAACCTCCTTTAAATTTTTAACACCAAAGTGTGGCCCGGGCCGATAGCCCTAAGGTTCACTTCGGACTGCCTAAATAATAGCATAAAAATAAAAAATGACAAGAAAAAAGCGAGCCTTAAAGGCTCGCTTTGGTTTTAATGTTTTTTTCTTCTGTATCTTCCATATCCTCCTTTATAAGTTCTATGAATAGGACCACCATCGAAACCAACATCAAAATCGCGCTCAACCATGTCCAGAATGAATAAGTCTCCCCCAACAGCTTTACCGGCCACACATTGTTACCCCATGGCCGGAAGGCATAGAGAATAAAATTTTCCAAAAACAGAACAAATAGCAAAAAAGCTTTCATTAAAACACCTCCTTTCTAAAATTTAATCTATTCTAAAAAATTTTTTACCTCAGCATCGCGGCATACATTAAAATAACCAAAACATACGAATTATCATGGTTGTAACTGTAAACCGATTTGTACTGCCGGTAAAAACTTTCTCCCCAGCCGTGACTTTTCAAATAATTAGCCACACTAAAAATTGCATCTTCAACATTATTCAAATCCACGCGGCCATCGCTATTGCCATCAACAGCAAATTTCAAATAAGAAGAAGGCAAAAACTGAGGCATGCCGAAAGCGCCCATAAAGGAACCATAATAACTAAAAATGTCTCGTTTATTTTTTCTCGAAATAAGAAAAAGGTTAATCAATTCTCGCTCAGCAAAATCAGTTCGGAAATCTTGAATAATCATTGAATAAAAAGTATTAATCAACTTTCTGCGGCCAGTTACCCGGCCAAAGTCGCTTTCTAATCTTAAAATAGCAACAATAACTTCTTTACTAACACCAAATTTCTGCTCTGCTTGAGTAAAAACGAGCCAATAACGATTGATAAATTCTCTGCCGCGCTGAAGCGACAATGAAGAAAATAAGCCGAATTCTTCAGAAAAATAATCAACTTTCTTGCCTTTTAATTTTGGAATATCAGGATAAATTCTTAATTGAGGGTCTGAAAAAATTTTTTCCAGTTCAGCTTTTTGAAATCCCATTTTTTCTAATTCAGCAATTACTTTTTCCAAACGAGGATTAATAGGGATGAGGCGCTTCTTTTCCTCGGGACATAAAAAAACAACAGCCAGCAATAAAAGAATTACTAACACTAAAAAACATTGCTTTCCAATATCTTTCTTCATTTCTTTCCTCCTTATAAGATTTTTAAAGACAAGATCGGAACTTGTCTTAGCTATCTTTATTTTAAATACAAAATTAAAAAAGTTAAGAAAAGAAAATGCCGCTCCGGTAAAACCGGAGCGGCATTTCTAAGCTGAGATTTCTCCCAGCAAACCCCTCAAGGAAAAGGTGTTAGTAAGACAAGTAGAGTGAACCGGTCTTGAAGTTATCCCAACCCCAAGTCTGTTCAATATCATTAGTTGTCGTAGCGGTAAGATTCCAAGTGATCTTTCCAACCTTGGCTTGATAGAAGCCGTTTTCAGTTGAACTGCTTAAAGTAATCACTGCAACTAACTCACATTGAGCAGTGGTACCAGCAGTAATGCGATAGTAACCACCCTCTTCGGTAGCATTACTAGTGCAGGTGAAGTTAGAAGCAGGGCTAAGAGAACCCGGATTAGCAGCCAAGCTTACATAAGTCAAGGTGTTAGTAGCACTAATGTAGATATCGTTATTGTAAGCAGTAATACCAATCGGCAATTTCGCATTACCAATGCTTTGAGGATGGTCAGCGCTACCACTAGCAGTAAAGCTCGGAGTGCCAAAGCTGAAGACCGGAGCCTTCACAAACACATGCTGGTTATTACCAGTTAAAGTGTAAGTGCCGCCAACCACATTGGAATTGCTATCAATGCCCTGGAACCAGACATTGGTCGCTTGGAGCGTACTGCCAGGAACAAAGGTAGTATCAGTGGTTGGGATAGCAGCAATCACTGCTTTGACGGTGAAAGTCTTGGTTGTATTAGCAGCAATTGGCAAAGTGAAGTTCTCCCAAGTTACTGCACCATTGGTGGTGGTCCACTGAGGAGCAGCAGTTTGAACGCGCGTGCTGCCATCATACAATTCAACCGCGGTCACATAAGAAGTGGTGGTTTCATTACCTGCCACAATAGTTGTAGTGGCGCGATTGAGAGTAGCAGCAACATCGCTATCGTTCTTCACGGTGAACTTCAACAAGGTCACCAAGGTTGTGTTATTGGTTGAAGCAATAACATTGCTCTCAACTGGATTGTCAGTAGCTAAAGAAACAATAAAACTGGCTTTGTTGGCGTCACTAATTACACCAATAGTCTTAGCAAGACCCTTACCCTCAACATTGAGGGTAGTATACACTACACCAGCGGTATCAGTGTAAACTGTAGAATTATTCATTGCAATATCGAAGGAAACTTCAGAGTCCTCAGAGCCCATAGCATCTTGCGTTAAAATTGGTAATAAAGTGGCTTTAACAGTCACAACCTTCTTTTGACCATTCGGAACAATTAAGTTCAAACCAGCAACATTTAAGGTGTAGCTGCTGGCAAAAATGTTTTCAATTAAATTAGCCTGATTAATGGCTAATTCAGCCAACTTAGTGGAACCTTCGTACAATGAAATGGTGGAGAACATCTGCCATGGGAAGATATTATCACTGGTAGTAATATCTAAACCAATCTTGCGAATGGTGATATCAGAACCAGTAGATTTGAATTCCGCGGCAAAAAGTTCATAAGTGCCACCAGGATAGTAGGTGTAGGCTGGGTTGGCTACTGGTACACCGTTAACGGATAAAGTACCGTAAGCAGCTGTGGTTGGAGTGGTTGTTGGAGCAACAGTTGTGGTCTGTTGAGCAGTGCCACAATAGAGCTGATTTAATTTAGCTCTGGTTACTGGACCAACAATACCAACCTGATCAATTCCGTATTTTGCTTGGAATTTTTTCACAGCTGCTTCGGTTAAAGAACCAAAGTAGCCAGTGACCAATCCTTCAGGATAGATGGAAGAATCGGATTTGAGAACTGTCTGTAAGGTAGTTACCTCCGGATCGCTCATTCCCTTTTGAAGGGTCTTGGTGAAGCATCCGGTGACAGTTGTACCGCCCTGAGCTGCCAATTGAGCTTGAAGTTGCGCAATTTGCTGCAACAAAGCGTTAATTTGAGATTGAAGCTCTTCAACGGTTGCAGATTGAATTGGAGCAACCCAGGCTAAAGTGGTTAAAGCCAAGGCGATTGCAATAACTTTGTTTTTCATAGGAATTAAAAGGACCTTTTAATTCTCGACCAAAAGGAATCGCGAAGATTTCTTAAGGTCGATTTTATTAAGATAGCGCATTCTTTAATTCAATCGACCCGTCCTTCTTTTAAGAAGGACTTGAACTAAAGAAGGCTATTTTTTAACTTGCTTGACGCAAGTCTGCGAACCTTAGTTCGCAGAGGCAAAAAGATTATTGATAACCTTCTTGCCTCTGCAAACTATTTTTATTTAAAAAAGAACTGAATAACAAAAACCCAACGCTGAAAGCACTATTTTCTATTTTATTCAATTTTAATCAACAAATCAAGCATTTTGCTGGGGAAATCAATTTTTTCGGTATTCATATAATAAAACGAAAAAGTGGCTAAAAAGTTACAGTTTTGGGGGTTTAAAGCATCTGCCAGCTGCTGCTTACCAGAATAAGGACAATCAAAACAAAGGAAAAAGCCACTTCGGGCAGAAAATGCCTTAAATTAAGGCAATTTTGAATGGTTAAAAGAATGATTTCATTAGCCAAAACAAATAAAACCAGCCAAACACCGGCCAAACTCAAAAAATTAATCGGCAAAAAGTTTAAAACCCATAAAAATTCCAGTAAAACAAAAGCGGGAATAAAAGAGATTAGAGAACGGTTAGAATTGGAAAAACGAAAAAGATAGCGATAACTTTCAAAAGAAAGAAAAAGAGCGAAAAAAACGGCAAGCTGTTTTATAAGAAAATTTTCAAAAAGATTGGAACGGAAAAAAAGATACGCAACAAAACCGAAAAGCAGAGGCGAAAAAATACGGAAAAAATCTGGAGAAGAAGAAAAACGGCGATACACAAAAAGAAAAAGATAAAAAATAATGTAGCTCGGCACTAGAAAAATTTGAGCGGTTATCATTGTCCAAGGGAAAATTTTTGGCAACAGTAACAACAAAATCAATAACAAAAGCGGAGAGAAAATTTTAAATAAATTGGCTTTTGTGGACGCTTCGGAATCTTGAAATTTTTTAAATAAGAAGTAACCAGCGAAGAAAATCGCTAAAACCAACCAAAAAAGTTCAAAATGTTTTAAAAGATAGATTTCTGCTAAAAGAAAGCTTAAAAGATAGTAAATCATTTTCTTTTTTGGGCAATTTTAGGCGCGACAAAAGAAAAAGTAATTTGCTGGTTTGCGGCTAGGGCTACTTTAACTTTGTCCCCGGCATTAATCTCGCCGGCAACAATTTTTGAAGCCAACGGATCCAAAAGCAAACGCTGAATAGTGCGTTTTAATTCCCGCGCGCCAAATTCCGGACTAAACCCTTCTTTGGCAAGGAATTTTTTCACCTCTTCGCTTACTTCTAATTTAATCTCTTTTTGCTCTAAACGTTTTGTCACATTTTTCAATTGAATTTCAACAATTTGTTTAATATCTTTTTGGGTTAAAGGATTGAAAATAATAATTTCATCAACGCGATTGAGAAACTCCGGTCGGAATCTTTCTCTTAAAGCAACGCGAATTTTTTCTTTAAGATTTTTTGTTTCAGGTGCCCCTTTTGCTTCATCAATATGAACTTTAAATCCTAATGCCGACATTTGCTCTAAATATTCGCTGCCGACATTGGAAGTCATAATAATAATGGTGTTTTTAAAATTAATAGTCCTGCCTTTAGCATCGGTTAATCGCCCATTATCCAATACCTGAAGCAGAATATTAAATACCTCAGGATGAGCTTTTTCAATTTCATCAAACAAAATCAAACTATAAGGGCGATGTTTAATAATTTCTGTTAATTGTCCCCCTTCTTCATAACCAACATAGCCCGGTGGCGAACCAATTAAGCGGCTCACCGTGTGCTTTTCCATATATTCGCTCATATCAACTCTAACCATTGCTTTTTCATCGTTAAACATAAATTCTGCCAAAGCCCGGGCCAATTCAGTTTTACCAACGCCAGTAGGACCCAAAAACATAAATGAACCAATGGGCTTATCTTCTTCAGCCAAACCAGCGCGGCCGCGACGAATAGCATTGGCCACTGCTTTAATAGCTTCATCCTGACCCACTACCCGCTGTCGCAAAGCTTCTTCAATACGATTCAATTTTTCGGCTTCGGTCTCAAGCATTTTACTGACGGGAATGCCGGTCCATTGTGAAACAACCTTCGCAATGTCTTCTTCATCAATTTGTTCTTTAAAAAGTTGCTTCTTAGCTTTTATTTTCTTCTCCAATTCCACCATTTTCTTTTCTACTGATGGAATTTCACCATAAATCAAACGCGCTACTTTTTCTAAATCGCCCTTAAGTTCGGCTATCTCTTTTTCTTTTTTCAAATCATCTAATTTTTTGCGTAGATTATGGAGTTCTTCTATTGTTTTGCGATTGCCACTCCATTTTGCATTAACTTTTTTAAATTCTTCTTTTAATTTTTTCAGCTCGGCTTCAATCTTCTTTAAGCGACCAGATTGATTTTTCTCTTTTTTCAAGGCTTGTTTCTCAATTTCTAAATTAAGAATTTTGCGCTTGAGTTCATCCACTTCCGGCGGCGCAGTATCCAATTCCAAACGCCGCGCCGATGCGGCTTCATCTATTAAATCAATGGCTTTATCCGGCAAAAAGCGATCGGTGATATAGCGGACGGATAAATTCACAGCTGCAACAAGAGCATTATCGGTAATTTTAATGCCATGATGGGATTCGTATTTTTCTTTAATGCCCCTTAAAATTGCAATTGCTTCTTCAATTGATGGTTCTTCAACTAAAACCGGTTGGAATCTTCTTTCTAAAGCCGGGTCTTTTTCAATGTGCCGTTGGTAATCTTTTAAGGTTGTAGCACCAATAGCGCGCAACTCACCACGGGCAAGCGGCGGTTTTAACACATTGGAGGCATCAATTGCGCCTTCAGCTGCGCCAGCGCCAACAATTATATGAATCTCATCAATAAACAAAATGTATTTTCCGCCAGCAGCTTTAATTTCTTTAATAAAGGCTTTGAGCCGCTCTTCAAATTCGCCGCGGAATTTGGTGCCGGCCACCATTCCGGCTAAATCCAAAGAAATAATTTCTTTGTCTTTTAAACTTTCTGGCACATCGCCGTTAACAATTTTTTGCGCCAAACCTTCAACAATGGCTGTTTTACCAACACCCGGCTCACCAATCAACATCGGATTGTTTTTGGTTCGGCGAGAAAGAATCTGAATCACGCGGTAAAGCTCTGTTTCCCGACCAATAACCGGATCCAACTTTTGTTCGCGCGCCAACTGCGTCAAATTAACAGCATACTTTTCTAAAACCTGAAATTTATTTTCCGGCATTTCATCTGTTACTCTTTGGCTGCCGCGAATTTCTTTTAAGGCCTTAAGCACATTATCGCGCGTAATACCAAATTTGGTGAAAATTAATTTCAAATCTATTGCTATTTCAATAATTGCCAAAAACAAATGTTCGCAAGAAACAAATTCATCTTTCAGTTCGGTTGCTTCTTTTCCGGCGCGGTCAAAAACCTTGATTAAATCTTGAGAAAGATACAATTGCCCAACATTCGCATTAACCACAAATAATTTGGGTAAACGATTAATTTCTCCATCTAAAAGATTGGCTAAAGTATTTAAATTAATACCCATCCGCGACAAAATCATCGGCACAACGCCGCCCTCTTGGATAACCAGCGTGAATAAAAGATGAATGGGTTTAAGCTCGCCCTGATTACGGTTCACGGCTAATTCTTGCGCAGCCTGTAAAGCTTCTTGTGCTTTTAGAGTAAAACGATTAAATGGCATAGTTTTTTGTAGAACGCGATTATAAATCGCGTGGGACGCGATTATACATTGTTATTTCTTGATTATCGCGCCAAATTTTTAAAGTGACTTTGTCGCCTACTTCGTATTTTTTCAAAATACCCGTCAAAGTATTGGTATTCGTAATTTTTTCATTATTAAATTCCAAAATAATATCATTGGCTTTCAATCCCGCTTTTTCAGCTGGCGAATTGGAAATAATAGGCGACTCTTGATCGTTGCCGCTGTTAATCCAAGCTCCATAATCAACTGGTAAATTATTTTGTTTTTGGATGGCCGGCGTAATAATGGTGTATTTAATACCAATAAAAGGCGCGGTAATACGACCGAATTTTTGATATGACTCCATTGCTTTTTTGGCGCGATTAATCGGAATGGTAAAGCCGATATTTTCCGCACCAGAAGCAATAGCCGTATTAATACCAATGACTTCGCCCTTAAGATTAATCAACGGACCGCCGGAATTACCAAGATTAATTGCGGCATCGGTCTGAATGACATTGTCAATGAATTCTATATTACCATAAGCATCGGAAGCAATAACCGAACGCGAGAGACCAGAAATTACTCCGACCGAAACAGTATTTCGAAATTCGCCCAGCGCATTGCCGATGGCAACCACCGTCTGACCAACTCTAATACCGTCCGAATCGCCCAATTTTAAAACCGGCAGATTATTTGCTTCAATTTTAATTAAAGCAATATCATCTACCGGATCAAGCGCTAAAACTTTGGCCTCATACTTGCTGCCATTGTTTAAATAAACCGTGTAACTGGCATCTTTGTCTTTTACTACATGTTTGTTGGTTAAAATCAGACCATCGCCGGAAACAATAAAGCCGGTGCCGCCGCCGATTTCCTGCTTTTCTGTTCCTTTTTCACGATATTGGGGTATTTGTAATGACCAAGGACCAAAAAATTCAAACCAATCTTCGGGTAATCCTTGAAAAGGATTGATATAATATTTCTCAAAAACCGGAATATCTTTAGAAATAACTATACTAACAACCGAATTCGATGATTGTTCAACAACATCAATAATGCGCTGTTCATAAGCCCATTCTGATTGGTACATTTCCGGCGTTGGTTGAGAGGTTGTGGTTGGTGTTGGTTTATGAAAAATTTTTTCCGGTAATAAATTTTGAGGAATTAATTTTTTTAAATTATCAAAAATACTTGCCGTCAAAGAAAAAGCTCGGGCTGAAGGTGAAAAAAACAACAAACCAACGCCTGTAATAATAAAAGCGCTTAGAATAATAATTAAAACTAATTTTTTAGTTTTACGATTCATTTTTAATTATTATAAGCCAGAGGTGAAAAAATCGCAAATTAAGGTATATATTTAATCAAGCCGAGATATCTTGCTCTTTTAATCGCGCGAGTTAGGCGTTTTTGATGCTTGCGGCATAAACCCGTCTTTTTAGCCGGTAAAATTTTTGCCTGAAACGACATAAAACGCGGCAAGAGCGTTATGTCTTTATAATCAACATCATCTACATTTTGGCTGCAAAAGAAACATTGTTTCATATTATTGTCTAAAACGGTAGGTCGTCCGCCGAAATTTCATCTTCGCTCACCACCGGAATATCGGCCTCAGGAGAGACCTCATCTAAAGCCATAGGAGATTCGGCATCAACGCCCTCAGAAATTGAAACGCCGGCCATTTCCGAAGGCAGACGCGGACCCAATTGAAAGTTTTGTGCAATAATTTCGGTGCGTGAACGACGAACTCCGCTTTGATCAGTCCAGGTTCGCGTTTTTAATCGACCTTCAACAAAAACTAATTTGCCTTTGGCTAAATAGCGAGCGGCAGTTTCAGCCAACCTTCCCCAAACAACCACATTGTGAAATTCAACCTCACTCTGTTTTTGCCCGTTTTTGTCTATCCAAATACGATTGGTTGCTACGCCAAAAGTCGCCACACTTTGGCCCGAAGGCGTTGTTTTTAATTCAGGATCGCGAGTTAAATTACCAAGAATAAAAACTTTATTAAAATTCATATTTTTTGGAATTACAAAGACCTTTTTAAACTAATTTTTGAATTTCTTCTAATTTTTCTTCTAATTTTTCAAGGTCTGGTTCGGCTTTTTTCTCGCGTTCCGCAGAAATAATTTCTTCGGCTAATTGTTTTTGGGGTTTTGCTTGTCTTTTGGCCTTAACCATCTCAACCAACTTCTTGTGTTTTGGCGGCGGCGTAATAATTAAATAGCGTAAAATGTCTTTATTAAAATTGAGCTGTTCTTTCAACTCAACCAGTTTTTCCGGCAACAATTCAACCCAAAAATATCCAAAAAACGCTTCGGTTTCTTTTTTGATAGGATAGGCTAAATTGATTTTATTGAACTCGGACTCCTTTTGGAGTTGAGCGCCGATGGATTGAAAAGTGTTTTTTATTTTTTCAATTTGACTGACGAGTTCAGCTTCAGTCAACCGGCCGCTCAAATCAAGAGCAATCTCGTACATTTTCTTTTCCATAACGAATAGTTTAATGCAAATTTTCGAATTGTCAAATTGAAACGGCAATGGAGTTTAATTGAAATTTTCCTTATGAAAAGTTATACTTAAAATGTCGAATGATTTTTAGTATTATGCCTTACATTCAACCGGAGATTCGCAAAAATTTAGAGCCGGAAATTAATCAACTCGTTAATAAAATTGTTGATGAAGCTCAAAAAGACGACCCCAAAATAACATTTTTGGGCATTCTCAATTACGCACTTACCACCATCGCGCTTAAAACTACTAAAAAGCTTTTTGGCCAAATGCGTTATTGGTTAATTGCCTCGCTCACCGGTCTTTTTCACAATATCGCCGATGAGTTTTATCGCCGCTTGGGCGCTGCTTACGAAAATAAACAAATCGAAAAAAGCGGCGATGTTGAAGTTTATCAAGATTTTTAATTATGCCGGAGTTGCCTGAAGTAGAAACAATTGTTGCTGATTTAAAAAAATTGGTGATTAATCGCAAAATCACTAATGTTTGGACCGACACCAAAAAACTGATTAAAAAGCCGGGTTTTGAAACTTTAAAAAAAGAGATTAAGGAATTGACGATTAAAGATGTTCGTCGCAAAGGAAAAAATATTTTAATTGACCTTAACAACGATTACACATTGCTCATTCATCAAAAACTAACCGGCCACCTTTTATACGGCAAATGGGCTATTCAAAAAAATAAAGCGCTACCGCTTCTTGAGGGCCCGCTTGTTAATGACCCCATGAATAATTTTATTCATTTTATTATTTATCTTAATAATAATTATCAATTGGCTCTTTCTGATTTACGCAAATTTGCAAAAATTATTTTTGGGAAAACCGAAGAAATTGAAAATTTAAAAGAAATCAGAGAAATTGGCCCTGATCCCTTGGCTAAAGATTTTACTTTTGAACAATTTAAAGAGAGAATCAAAAAACATAAAGGAAAAATAAAGCAAATTTTAATGGATCAAGCGGTAATTGCCGGGATTGGTAATATCTACTCAGATGAAATTTTATGGTGGGCCAAAGTCCATCCTTTAAAAAACTCTACTGCCCTCACCAATGAAGAATTGAAACGATTATATCAATATACTTTGGAGGTTTTAAAAACCGCACTAAAAGCGCGCGGCTCTTCAATAAGTGATTATCGTGACGCCAAAGGAGAAAGAGGAAGTTATGATCAAATCAGAAAGGTTTATCGTCGCGAACATCAAAAATGTTATCGTTGCGGGACTTTAATTAAACGCATCAAAATCGGCGCGCGATCTTCTTGTTTTTGCCCCGTTTTTTAAAAATTATGATTTATTTTCTTTTCGGCTCTGATTCCTATCGCATCAGAGAAAAAATTGAAGAAATTAAAAATTTTTATCAACAAAAATACCCGAGTTTGCTCGGTTTTGATTCTTATGATTTTGAAGAAAAAAATGTCTTTGATGGATTCAAAAATTTTTTTGAAACCGTTTCAATGTTTGCTCCTCAAAAATTGGCTGTCGCTTTTAATATTTTTAATAGTCCTGACTTTAAAAAAATTGCCGAATTTCTAAATCGCTCCCCCATTCAAAAAAGCAAAGATTTGAATTTAATCATTGCCCAAAGCGATTTTGATAAAGACAAAATCAAAAAATTATCAGCAGAAAAAACGGAGTTATTTAAATTCTTGCAAAAAAGCGCTAAAGTCCAGGAGTTTTACCCTTTTCAAAATTTCTCTTCGGCGCTGCCTTGGCTAAAAAAACAATTACAAAAATATTCAATTGAAATTGAACTTTCTGCTTTAAAATTTTTATTTGAAAATTTTAAAAATGATTCTTATCGTCTAATAAATGAACTGCTTAAAGCCGCTCTTTTCGCTCAAGGAACAAAAATAACCTTAAAAGACATTGAAAAAGTTGGCAGTTTTGATGTTGCGCCTGATTTTTTTGCAATTTTTAATGAATTTTTTGCTGGACATAAAAAACGGGTGATTTTTTGGATTGAGGCGGCTATTAAAGCGGGTATTGATGAGGGGCAGATTTTTAATTATTTTGTTAAACAAATTCGCAATGCGATTTATCTTCTCAATCGCCAAAATGAAAATATTGAATTGCCGCCGTTTGTTATTAATCAAATAAAACGTAATTTGGCGCGTTGGCCCAAAGCCAAAGAAACGCTTATTAAAATTTATGACCAATTAGCCAAAATTGATTGGTTAATTAAAAAGGGGGTGATGGATTATCACTCGGCATTAGAAATTTTAATCACTCATCTGAAATAATATGAAATCACCAATTTTAAAAGTTGTTGTGGGTCTGTCGGGAGGCGTTGATAGCGCGGTTGCCGCGAAACTTCTTCAAGAAAAGGGATTTAAAGTTTTTGGTGTTCATCTGCAATTGTGGCACGAAAAAAAGAGCGTGCTTCAAAAACGCAAATTATTAACGAAAGAAATTGCCCGGAAGCTGAAAATTCCGCTTATTATTGTTAATGCAGAAAAGGAGTTTAAAAAATATACGATTAACAGTTTTTTGGATGGATTAAAAAACGGGGTAACGCCCAACCCCTGCGTTGATTGCAATTACTATGTTAAATTCCGCTTGCTTAATCAAATTGCTTCAAAACTTAAAGCTCAATATCTTGCTACCGGTCATTATGCCCGAATTAAAAAAGAAAACGGCGTCTATTATTTATTAAAAGGCAAAGACAAAAACAAAGACCAATCATATTTTTTGTGGCAATTAAACCAGAAATTATTGAAAAAAATTATCTTCCCCTTGGGTGAATTTAAAAAAGAAGAAGTTAAAAAGATGGTGCGTTTTTGGGGCTTAAATTTAAAAAAAGAAACGAACGAAAGTCAAAATTTGTGCTTTGTTGATGATGTCAAAAAATTTATTATTAAAAAATTAAAATCTCAAAGGGGATTAATTATTGATGCGACCACAAACAAACCAATCGGCTTCCACCCGGGCATTTATTTTTATACCCTCGGCCAAAGAAAAGACATCCGCATTCCTTATCAAGAGCCTTATTATGTTCTTAAAAAGGATGCAAAGAAAAATCTCTTATTGGTCATTCCTGCTTCTCGCAAACATCTGGCAGCAAAAAAGGAGTGTCAATTAGTTAAAATTAATTTTGTTTTGCCCAAAATGAAACTGCCTTTGCAATGTGAGGTCAAAACTCGCTATCGTAGCGAAGCCGTGCCAGCCATTTTCCGAAAAAAGAAAGGGAGTTATTATCTGATATTTTTAAAACCGTCTCTTTTCCCCACTCCGGGCCAATCAGCCGTTTTCTATCAAAAAGACAAACTCCTCGGCGGCGGAGTGATAAAATAAAATTTCC
>FWPV01004554.1_pt1 | contig 13215 bp, 10 predicted proteins | sample 2228371 | NCBI WGS metagenome assembly FWPV01 (sample SAMEA103939776, study PRJEB20133) | metagenome | reverse complement strand
GCGGTATTGTCCTGTAGCCAGCGCAGATAGCGCGGCACCCCCACCTCCACGGGCATGAAGGGGCGGTCGTAGCCCGCCTCACGCAGGCGGGTTAGATCGGCCTGGGTATAGCTCTGATAGCGGCCCCGGAGGTGTTCTGGGAATGGGATGTAACGGATCGTGCCATGGCCGTGGAAGGCGATCACCGCTCGCGCCACCTCGTTGAAGCTCTGGGCGCGTCCGGTGCCCACGTTGAAGATACCGGACACCTGCGGGTGATCCAGCAGCCAGAGCTTCACCGCCACGGTGTCGTCCACGTGCACGAAGTCGCGTAGCTGCTCCCCCGGCCCAAAGCCGTCGGAACCCTCGAACAGCCTTACCTCCCCGGCCTCGAGAAGCTGGTGGTGAAAGTGATAGGCCACGCTCGCCATTGCCCCCTTGTGAGCCTCCCGCGGCCCGTACACATTGAAGTAGCGTAACCCCGCCACCTGGGCGGTGCGCGCACCCCAGTGCCGGCGCACGTACTGGTCAAAGAGGAATTTGGAATAGGCATACAGGTTGAGGGGCCGCTCACACTCCCGCGACTCCCGGAACGCGGGCCCCGTGCCATAAACCGAAGCGGAGGAGGCATAGATGAAGGGCACGCGCCGTTCCTGGCACCAGTGGAAGAGGGCCTTGGAGTACTCGTAGTTGTTGGCCATGAGGTAGAGACCGTCCCATTCCGTGGTGCTGGAGCAGGCCCCCTCGTGCACCAGGGCCTCCACCCTGCCCAAGTCCGCCCCGGCGCGGATACGGGCCAGGAATTCGGCGCGGTCCAGGTAATCCGCGATCTCACAATCGGCCAGGTTCCGGATCTTGGTGCCGTCCTTCTGATCGTCCACCACCAGGATGTTGGTCACGCCCCGTTCGTTGAGGGCCTTGACGAGATTGCTGCCGATGAAACCGGCGCCGCCGGTGACCACAAACATGGTTCATACCCTCCGGATCATATGGATGAGGGACGTGGTGGAATGGCCCTCCACATAGGGCAGGATGCGCACCTCACCGCCGGCGGCGCGCACGCACTGGACGCCGGCCACCTCTTCGGCCCGGTAGTCCCCCCCCTTGACCAGGATGTCGGGCCGTACGCTGCAGATGAGCCGCTCCGGTGTATCCTCCCGGAAGGCCACTACCCAGTCCACCGCTGCCAGACCGGCCAGTACGGCCATGCGGGCCGCAAGTGGATTGACGGGTCTGTCCGGTCCTTTGAGACGCCGCACCGAAGCGTCGTCGTTGACCGCTACGATGAGCCGGTCGCCCAGGGCGCGGGCCTGTTCCAGATAGGCCACGTGCCCGGGATGCAGCAGGTCGAAGCAGCCATTGGTCATGACGATGCGCTCGCCGGCGCGCCGGGCCCGCGCCACGTGCTCCAACAGCTCGGCCTCGGTCACCACGCCGCGGGGCAGGGGGGTATGCGCCTCCATGGCGGCGAGCAGCTCCTCCACGCTTACCGTAGCAGTGCCGAGCTTGCCCACCACCACCCCGGCGCCCAGATTGGCCAGGGCCACGGCATCTTCCAGGGGGCTGCCGGCGGCGAGCCCTGCCGCCAGCAGGGCGATGACGGTGTCCCCCGCACCCGTGACGTCGTAGACCTCGCGTGCCCGCGCCGGGTAATGGCGCTGCCGGCCGTCACCATGCACCAGGGTCATGCCGGCCTCGCCGCGAGTGACCAGCAGGGCATGGAGCCCCAGGGACTGGCGCAAGGCATGGGCACGCTCGCACAGCACCGCCTCGTCCCGGCAGCGGCCTGCCACCGTTTCGAATTCGGCCAGGTTGGGGGTGAGCAGGCTCGCCCCGGCGTACCGGCCGAAATCCTCCCCCTTGGGATCGACCAGCACCGGTAGCCCCCGCACCCTGGCCAGCTGGATCAGTTCTACCACCGGCGCCAATGTCCCCTTGGCATAGTCGGACAGGACCACGCAGTCCACCCCAGCGAGCAGGGCGCGGTAATCCTGGAGGAGGGGGCCGAAGTCATCGCATGGGATCCGGTCGTCGAAATCGATGCGGATGAGCTGCTGGTGCCGGCTCAGGACCCGCAGCTTGCTGATGGTGCGACCCCGGCTTGGGTGCAGACGGCACTCCACCCCCGCCTCCTCGAGGATACGTCGGAGCTCGCGGCCCGCCCCATCGTCCCCCACCAGACCCAGCAGGGTGACGCTGCCGCCCACAGCCCGCACGTTGAGGGCCACGTTGCCCGCCCCCCCGGCCCGTACGAGCTCCTCTTCGATACGCACCACGGGCACGGGTGCCTCTGGGGAGATGCGCTGGGCAGGTCCCTGCCAGTACCGGTCCAGCATCACGTCACCCACCACCAGCACCCGGGCACGGGTGTAATCGGGTAATTCGATGTGCATGGGGAGTGGATTCTACTTGTCCGGCGCCCGGCTTGCAGGCATCTTTGCCCCCATGCAACGCCCCATCCCTGCCTCCCTGCTTGCCCGTCCCGAGACCCTGGCGGCCATCGTCATCCTCTACGCCTTGGTGCATTTCGCTCTGCGCTTGAGCTTCTCCCCCGTGCTGGGCACGGACGACGTGGAGCAGGCCCTGGGTTCCCAGATCCTGGCCCTGGGCTATGAGCTGCGCCAGCCACCCCTCTATACCTGGCTGCAGTGGGCCGTGTCCGCCCTGCTCGGGCCCGGGCCGGTGGGCATCTTCACCCTGAAATACGCCCTACTGGCCGCCCTCTACCTGCTGTACCACCGTATTGCCCTGGCCGTGCTGCAGCAGCCAGTCGCCGCAGGTCTGGCCGCCTTGAGCCTCTGGCTTGTCTACCCCTTCGCCGTCAGTGTGCATCAGGGGGTGACCCATTCGCTGCTGCTGTCCGTGCTGCTCGCCGCCTCCTTCCTCATGGTCCTGCGCCTCGAGGCGCGCCCCACGGCCGGCGGCTATCTGGGGCTGGGTCTGTTGTTGGGCCTGGGACTGCTGGCCAAATACAGTTTTGCGGTCTTTGCCGGTGCCCTGTTCCTGGCCGCCCTGAGCCTGCCCCACTACCGCCGGCTCCTCATGGACCGGCGCATCTTCCTCACTTTGGCCGCCACGGCGACGGTCGTGCTGCCCCATGGGCTCTGGGCGTGGGCACATGCCCCACAGTTGCACGCCGCCCTGGGGGAGCTTGCCGGTGCGGGGAGGGCCGGGGCGGGCATCCTGTCGGCGGTGCGAGGACTCCTGAGCCTAGCCAGCAGCATCATGCAGTTCCTGGCCCCCCTCTGGCTCATCCTGCTCGTGGCCTACCCCCGCGCCTTCATGGGACTTACGGGCTGGGAGCCGGGACACAGACTCCGTCTGCTCACGCGGGTGCTGGCCTATGGCGTGCTGCTACTCGCCCTGCTCGTCCTGCTGGGCGGCCCCTCCGACTTCAAACCCCGCTGGATGCATGCCGTGGCCCTGCTCGCCCCCCTGTTCCTCTGGGCGCGGGTGACAGCGGCCGGTTACCGGCTGCCCTCTCGCGGCATCCTGTGGGTCTTGCTCCTCGTCCCTGGCCTGGTCATCGCCGCCTGGGCCGCCCAAACCTATCTCGCCCCCCGCTACCACAAGCCCACCCGCTTTCATTTCCCCTACGACCGGATCGCCGACGAGCTTCGCAGGCAGGGGTTCGGCAGTGCCACCCTGGTGGCCGACAGCGCCTACCTGGCCGGTAACCTGCGCGCCCATCTGCCCGCATCGCGGGTGCTGACCCCTGCCCTGCCTTACCTCACGCCCCCCGCCGGGAGGGCAGAGACGTGTCTCGTCCTGTGGGAAGGACGAGACACCACCCCACCGCCTGCGTTGCGGGAGCATCTGTCCACCCGCGGCCACCCCCTGCCCGCGGGCCTGGCACCGGCCACCCTGCGGGCACGCTACCATCACTCGGAGGATATCTGGCTGACCGTGCGCTATCTGCGCCTTGAGGCATCCGCCTGCCCCTGATTGGTGTTGTGTCCCGTTTTAGCCCAAGCCCGGTCTCACAGCAAGAACACCGTTGCCAGCCCCAGGAAGATGAAAAACCCCATGGAGTCGGTGATGAAGGTGATGAGCACGGCGGTGCCGAAGGCAGGGTCGCGGCCCAGGCGGTCGATCAGGGTGGGGGCGAAGAAGCCGGCCAGGGCGGCCACCGTCAGATTGAGCAGCATGGCCAGGGCCATGACCGCGCCCAGGCCCACGTGGCCGTAGAGCAGATAGGTCACCACCCCCATCACGCCGCCCCACACGGCGCCGTTCAGGAGCGAGATGCCCAGCTCCTTGACCAGCAGGCGCAGGGCGTTGTCGCGGGTGATGAGCCCCAGGGCCAGGCCGCGCACCACCAGCGTGCCGGTCTGGTTGCCGGTGTTGCCCCCCAGCCCGGCCACGATGGGCATCAGTGCCGCCAGGGCGGCCAGCTTTTCGATGCTACCCTCGAAGGCCCCCACCACGCGCGAGGCGATGAGCGCCGTGCACAGGTTGATGGCAAGCCACATCCAGCGGTTCTTGGCCGCCTTCCAGACGGTGGTGAAGAGGTCCTCGTCCTCCCGCAAACCCGCCAGGGAGAGCATGTCCGCCTCGGTCTCGGCGCGGATGTAGTCCATCACCACGTCCACCGTCAGGCGCCCGATGAGCCCCCCCTTGTCGTCCACCACCGGCGCCGAGATTAGGTCGTAGCGTTCGAAGGCCTGGGCGGCGTCGGAGGCGTCGTCTTCCGGCCGGAAGCTCACCGGATCGTCCACCATGATGGCCGCCACGTGCACCTCGGGGTCGTGGATAAGCAGGCGTTTGAGGGGCAGCACGCCGATGAGCCTGCCATCGCGCTCCACCACGAACAGCTTGTCCGTGTGGCTGGGCAGATCGCCCAGGCGGCGCAGGTAGCGCAGGGCCACCTCCACGGTCACGTCGGCGCGGATGGTGACGAAGTCGTAGTCCATGAGGGCGCCGACCTTGTCCTCCGGGTAGCTCAGGGAGGACACCACCTGCGCCCGCTTGGCCTCGTCCAGGGAGCGCAGCAGCTCCTGCACCACGTCCCGGGGGAGATCTGGGGCCAGGTCGGCGATCTCGTCCGTGTCCAGGCTGGCGGCGGCGGCCACCAGCTCCTGGTTGTCCATGGACGCGATGAGGGATTCCCGCACCGCATCCGACACCTCGAGCAGGATCTCGCCGTCGCGCTCGGCCTTGACCAGGTCCCACACCAGGAGGCGGTCCTCCAGGGGCAGGGCCTCTAGGATGTAGGCCACGTCCGCCGGGTGCAGCTGATCGAGCTTTTTCTGCAGCTCCGCCAGGTGCTGCTTGTGCACCAGGGACTCCACCAGCTCGTGACGCGGCATGTCCTGTTTGTGCACCAGGTTCTCCACCAGTCGGTGACGGGCGATGAGATCCATCACCTGGCGCAGGCTCTCCTCCGGGTGCTGCTGGGTGCGGTTTTCAGAGGCGGCGGTCATGGCGCGGCATTGTACCGGTTAGAGGTTAGGGGTTAGAAAATCAGAGAGGAAAGAAAGGGGAAAAAGGGCGCGCGTCTGGCACCGCGGGCGAGCGGCTGTGGCCAGAGACTCAGCGGGGCACGGCCACGAGGTGCATGCGCCGCTCGATGAGGGCCTGGCGTTTGAGCAGGCCGCGGGCGCTGGGGTGTTTCTGGTAATAGCGCGGGTTGGGGAGCATGGCCGCCAGGTGAGCGGCCTGGGAGGGACCCAGCCGGGCCGCCGGCACCCCGTAGTAATGGCGGGCGGCGGCCTCGGCGCCGTAGATGCCCTCGCCCCATTCCACCACGTTGAGATAAACCTCCAGGATGCGCCGCTTGCTCCAGAGCTGCTCCAGCATCACCGTGATGGCCGCCTCCTGCAGCTTGCGCAGTGGGTTGCGCACGGCGGACAGGAATAGGTTCTTGGCCAGTTGCTGGCTGATGGTGGAGCCACCGGCGACCACGCGCCCGCGCTTTATGTTCTTCTCCACCGCCGTCTCGATGCCCTCCCAGTCGAAGCCCTCATGGGTGAGGAAGCGGCTGTCTTCGGCGGCTACCACGGCGCGCTTGAGGTGGATGGAAATGCGTTCATAGGGCACCCAGCGATGGCGCAGCCTGGCCTGCGGATCCTTCTCCTGCAGGCGGGCCAGGCCCGCCTCCATGAAGGCGGTGGTGGAGGGGTTGAAACGGCTGTACCAGGCCACCTGTGCCAGAAACCAGACCTGCAAGCCCAAAACCACCAGAAAGACGACCAGCGCCGTCTTGAGGATGATGCGTCGCCCCCCCCTCACCCCCGGACCTGCCCCGCCTTCCGCAGCATCTCGATCACGGGCGCGGTCTGCGGCCGCACCCCCCGCCACAGGAAAAAGGCCTCGGCGGCCTGCTCCACCAGCATCCCCAATCCGTCCGCGGTGCGGGCGCCGCAGCGGCGGGCCTGTTGCAGGAAGGGGGTGTCGCGGCCGTACATCATGTCGTAGGCCAGGGCACCCGGGGCGAAGACCGTATCCGGCAGGGGGGGGCGCTCGTCTTGGAGCCCGGCGGCCGTGGCGTTGATCACCAAGTCGAAGGCAAGCCCCCCCAGCTCCTCGTAGCCTCCCGCCTGCACGGCTCCCGCCTGGCGGAAGCGCTGCGCCAGCTCCTGGGCCCGCGCCGGGGTGCGGTTGACGATGAACAGGGTCTGCGGCCCTTGTGCCAGCAAGGGCTGCAACACCCCCCGCGCCGCCCCGCCCGCGCCCATGAGCAGGATGCGTAGCCCAGACAGGCAAATCCCTAGGTTACCGGTGAGGTCGGCCGTGAGGCCCGCCCCGTCGGTGTTGTCGCCCAGGATGCCATGGGGTTCGAACTGGAGGGTATTGACCGCCCCCGCCGCCTCGGCCCGCGGGGTGCGCCGGGTGGACATGCGGTAGGCCGCCTCCTTGAAGGGCACCGTCACATTGGCACCCCTGCCGCCACCGGCGCGGAAGGCCTCCACACAGGCCTCGAAGCCGTCCAGTGGGGCGAGCAGGGCGACGTAATCCATGTCCTGCCCCGTCTGACGAGCGAACTCGGCATGGATCAAGGGCGACTTGGAATGGGCGATGGGGTTGCCGAAGACGGCGTAATGGTCGGTCATGGTGCAGAAAGGTACTGTATCTGGCGCAATTGGGTCCGCTCCGTGGTCTGGCTGGGGGAGATGGGCATTGTACGATCAGTATCGCCCCTCAACAGCGCACTAAAAGAATGCGTAGCGCACCGATTTGGTGCACATCGGAATGCCTTTGCCCGGATGCGCTTTGTGGCACAATGCCTGAAGCGGTGAATCCGATTGGCACGCTTCGTGCTACATTCTGGCCTCAGCTTTTTTGTCCACCCGTTCTCGAGGAGTGAAAACATGGCGGTTGCTGATGTGATGCGCATGATCCAGGAGCACGACGTCAAATTCGTCGATTTGCGATTTACCGACACCCGCGGCAAGGAGCAGCATGTCTCCGTGCCGGTCAAGGCCTTCAGCGAAGACAAATTCACCGACGGCCACCCCTTCGACGGTTCCTCCATCGCCGGCTGGAAGGGCATCCAGGCCTCGGACATGCTGCTCATGCCTGACCCGGACACCGCCAACATCGACCCCTTCTTCGACGAGCCCACCCTGGTGCTCACCTGCGACGTGGTGGAGCCCGACACCGGCAAAGGCTACGACCGCTGCCCCCGCTCCATCGCCAAGCGCGCCGAGGCCTATCTCAAATCCACCGGCCTGGGGGACACTCAAATCCACCGGCCTAGGGGACACCGCCTACTTCGGCCCGGAGCCCGAGTTCTTCATCTTCGACTCGGTCACCTGGGGAGACGACATGTCCGGCAGCCATGTGAAGATCCGCTCCGAAGAGGCCGCCTGGTCCTCGGGCGAGCAGACCGAGGTGGGCAACCTGGGCCACCGGCCCAAGGTCAAGGGCGGCTATTTCCCCGTGCCACCGGTGGATAGCCTGCAGGACATCCGCTCCGCCATGTGCCTGGCCTTGGAGGAGATGGGCGTGCCCGTGGAGGTGCATCACCACGAGGTGGCCACCGCCGGCCAGTGCGAGATCGGCACCCGTTTCAACACCCTGGTGCGGCGCGCCGACTGGACCCAGATCCTGAAGTACGTGGTGCACAACGTGGCCCACAGCTACGGCAAGACCGCCACCTTCATGCCTAAACCCATCGTGGGCGACAACGGCTCCGGCATGCACACCCACCAGTCCATCTGGAAGGACGGCAAGAACCTCTTCGCCGGCAACGGCTATGCGGGCCTTTCCGAGTTCGCCCTCTACTACATCGGCGGCATCATCAAGCACGCCCGGGCGCTCAACGCCATCACCAACCCCGGCACCAATTCCTACAAGCGGCTGGTGCCCGGTTTCGAGGCCCCGGTGATGCTGGCCTATTCCTCCCGCAACCGCTCCGCCTCCATCCGCATCCCGCACGTGGCGAGCGATAAGGCCCGTCGCATCGAGGTGCGCTTCCCCGACCCCATCGCCAACCCCTACCTTGCCTTCGCCGCCATGATGATGGCCGGCCTGGACGGGGTGATGAATAAGATCCATCCGGGCGACCCCATGGACAAGAACCTCTACGACCTGCCACCGGAAGAGGCCAAGTCCATCCCCACGGTCTGCCACTCCCTGGACATGGCCCTGGAATACCTGGACCGCGATCGGGAGTTCCTCACCCGCGGTGGTGTGTTCAGCGACGACTTCATCGATAGCTACATCGAGCTGAAGATGGAGGAGGTCACACGGCTGCGCATGACCACCCACCCCATCGAGTTCGACATGTACTATTCTGTCTGATCTGTCTGGTACCCTCCCCCACCACCAGGGCAGCCTCGGCTGCCCTTTTTTCTTGCCCGGGCCAGGACGGCGGCCTACACTCCCAAGGGTTGCGTTACCCTGAAAGTGAGATGTTGCGCCCTGTCGCCGCCCTCCTGCTCTGCCTCTGCGCCTTGCCGGCCGAGGCCGAGATCTACAAGTTCGTCGACGACGAAGGCAACGTCACCTACACCAACATCCCAAGACCGGGCGCCAAGAAGCTGGAGCTGGACCCCAGCCCGCTGCCGCAGCCGCCCAAAGAGACGAGACCCGTCAAAAGGCCCCGCCCCGGCATGAGCGCGCCGGAGCCCGCCTATTTCCCCAAGGTGGATCCGGCTACCCAGCGCCGCCGCGACGACATGCGCCGCCAGCTTCTGATGCAGGAACTGGCCAGCGAGAGCCGCAATCTGGAGGCGGCCCGCAGGGCCCTGGCCCAAGCCGCCCGGCAGCCAGGCGCCGACCTCAACAAACTATCCGACGCCGTGCGCCTGCACGAGCGCAACATCGAGATGCTCAACAAGGAGCTGTCCCTGATCCGATAGGATCGTGGAGGAAGGGGGAAGAGGGAAGAGGGAAGGGCTAGATGCGGTTGATTCTCGCCACCGTCTCCATCCCCCATCCCACACATTGGCCCGCTTCTTGCTAGCCAGGTTGGAAACACCCGCCCTGGCCCCATCACGATGAACTTCGCCGCCCCCGGCCTCGACATCCTCGCCACCGCCGTCCTGCTCCTGGACGAGGCGCGTACCATCCGTTACCTGAACCCGGCCGCGGAAAACCTCTTTGGCATGTCAGCACGCCATGCCTTGAACCGGCCCCTCACCCATCTGATCCCTGTATGCCCCGATCTGGAGCGCGCCGTGGATGCCGCCCTGAAAGAGGGCGCGAGCTTCACCGAACACCAACTGCCGGTGGAGACGGGGGAGCTCGCCCTGACCCTGGGCGTTACGGTCACCCCGCTGGAATACGGGACGGGGGCGGTGGTTCTGGAGTTTCACCCCGCCGGCAACGGCATGAGGATCGCCCGCGACGAACAGGCCATGGCCCAGGCCCAGACCGTGCAAATGCTACTCAGACAGCTCGCCCATGAGCTCCGCAACCCCCTAGGGGGCATCCGCGGTGCGGCCCAGTTGCTGGAGGCGGAGCTCAACGGGGCCGAACTCTCCGAATACACCCAGGTCATCATCCAGGAGGCCAACCGCTTGCAGGGCCTGCTGGACCGCTGGCTCGCACCTGCCAAACGCCCGGAGATCCGGCCCCTCAACGTGCATGAGGTGCTGGAGCGAGTGCGCAGCCTTCTTCTGGCCGAGTATGCCGGGCTTGCCGTGCGGCGCGAATACGATGTCAGCCTGCCCGAAGTCCAGGGCGACATGGAACAGCTCATCCAGGCCGTGCTCAACATCGCCCGCAACGCCGCGCAGGCCATGGGCGGGCAGGGCGAGATCGTTTTCCGCAGCAGGGTGGCGCGGCAGGTCACCCTGGCCATGAAGCGCTGGCGACTGGCCGCGCGCCTGGACGTCATCGACTACGGCCCAGGCATCCCCGAAGACATGCAGGACAAGGTCTTTTTCCCCCTGGTCTCGGGACGCGAGGGGGGCAGCGGTGTCGGGCTGACCTTGGCCCAGAGCCTCATCCAGCGCCACGAGGGGGTGATCCACCTCACCAGCCGGCCGGGTTACACCTGCTTTTCCATCTATTTGCCGATCCAGGGTTCGTCATGACCCCCCGAGACCCTCCTTTGTCCCCTGTAACCACCTGGTCATGAAACCTGTCTGGATCATCGACGACGACCGCTCCATCCGCTGGGTGTTCGAAAAGGCCCTCACCCGGGAGAACCTGCCGCACCAGATCTTCGACAGCGCCGAGGCGGCCCTGCGCGCCCTGGAGCGAGGCACCCCGGGCGCCATCCTCACCGACATCCGTATGCCGGGCATGGACGGCCTGGCCCTCATGGAGCGGATCAAGGCTAGGCACCCCAGGCTGCCGGTCATCATCATGACCGCCTACTCCGACCTGGACTCCGCCGTGTCCGCCTTCTCGGGTGGCGCCTTCGAGTATCTGCCCAAACCCTTCGACGTTAACCACGCCCTGGAGCTCATCCACCGCGCCTTGGAGGAGGGCGCCCGTGAGGAGGGGGCCGCAGGCGAGGCAAGCCCTGCCAGCCAGGCCATCCTGGGCCAGGCCCCTGCCATGCAGGAGGTCTTCCGCGCCATCGGACGACTGGCCCAGTCCCATGCCACCGTACTCATCACCGGCGAGACCGGCACCGGCAAGGAGCTGGTGGCGCGGGCGCTGCACCGCCACAGTCCGCGCGCGGAGCGTCCCTTCATAGCGCTCAACACCGCCGCCATCCCCAAGGACCTGCTGGAGAGCGAACTCTTCGGCCACGAACGCGGTGCCTTCACCGGCGCCACCAGCTCCCGGCGCGGCCGCTTCGAGCAGGCCGACGGCGGTACCCTGTTCCTGGACGAGATTGGCGATATGCCCCCCGACCTGCAGACGCGGCTACTGCGCGTACTGGCCGACGGCGAGTTCTACCGCGTGGGCGGCCATACCCCCATCCGCGTCAATGTGCGAGTGATCGCCGCCACCCACCAGAACCTGGAGGAGCGGGTGCGCCAGGGCCTGTTCCGGGAGGACCTCTTCCACCGCCTCAACGTCATCCGCATCAAACTGCCGCCGCTGCGGGAGAGGCGCGAGGATATTCCGCTGTTGGTGCGCCACTTCCTGCAGAAGAGCGCGCGGGAGCTGGGCGTGGAAGTGAAGCAGGTGAGCGAGGAGACCATGCGCGTGCTCATGGGCCTACCCTACCCCGGCAATGTGCGTCAGCTGGAAAACCTCTGCCACTGGCTCACGGTGATGGCCCCCGGCCAGGTCATAGAGCCTAAGGACTTGCCCCCTGAGGCCCTGAGGGAGCCGCAGCACGTCGCCCTGGACTGGACCGAAGCCCTCGCCCACACCGCCCAGGCGCGGCTCGCCCGCGGTGAGCACGGCATCCTGGATCGTCTTACCGCCGAGTTTGAACGCACCCTCATCCGGGTCGCCCTCAATCACACCGGTGGCCGCAAGATCGAGGCCGCCGGGCTGCTCGGCTGGGGCCGCAACACCCTCACGCGCAAGATCCAGGAGCTGGGCCTGGAGACGGGGGAACAATAGGCTACGCCCGAGGCAGACCGCTGGCCGGATATCGTGCCCAGGGCGGCCTCGATCGCCATCTTGGCATGGCCCCCCCATTTGATCTAATTGATCCGAAACGAACCAAGTTGACCTTTCCATATCCCCTGCCCCTCGACGGGGGCGGGCCGGGGTGGGAGTGACGTTCAAGTTCAAGCTTTTCCGATCAATAGCATTACCCACACCTTTCTCTGGACCGAGCGAGCGTGTTGCCGTTAGCAAGGCTGGAGGAGGCTGAGGGACGGTCATCTGGATAGGAAGCGGCAGTTGCGCGGCGGGGACGGAATGCATCGTGGTCAGCTCATCCAAGCGTTGCAAGGCGAACCACAGCGCCTGCGGGCCGGGGGGGATCGCTACTGCGGGCCAGATGCCCCCCGAGGCGCGCCAGACCGCGCACGGCCTTACCCAGCGTGGTGGCACGGCGGGTGGGTACGAGCGCGCGCCACTGCATGTCATCGAAATAGACCGTCGCGGGCAGATGCGGCACCTCGCGGTGCAGAACCACCAGGTGCATGACGCGCTAGGCCACCACCAGATCGATGGCTAGGCAGGCCTGCAGTTGGTCGGCACCGTGGTGAGCAACATCCATTCGAGCGGCGCGACGCCTGCGGGCGCCTCGACCTCGCGCGCCCACATCGCCCACACGATGAGCGCGCCCAGAGGCTTGCGCGTCTTTGACGCTTCCAGCCTGAGCTGGGCATGGCGCACCTGGACATGGGCGATGCGCGCGGGCAGTCCCTCGCGCTCGGCCTCACTCCAGCCCAGCCAGCGATCGCGTACCCGCAACCGTCGCGCCCAGCCGAGGGGGCCAGCGCGTCGCGCCAGTCGAAATGCTCGCACGCCTGCCGCGCCAGGCGGCAGCGGCTCATGCCAGGGGCCTGTGCCTGCCCGCGCAGCCACGCCAGCATCTGCGGGTCGGCCTAGAGTCTGGCAGGGCGCGACTGTAGCAGCTCGCGCCCGCCGTGTTCAACCTATTTGTGGGTAGTGCTCAACCCAGAGGGAGATGGACTTCTTTTTCCCTAAGGAAACGCTGAAGAAAGCCGCGAGCGGGATGCAGCGCAAGGCGCACGGAGCGCAGCGACCGAGAAAACGAACGAAGCGAGTTTCGGCGCAGCCAAAACGAGCAAAGCGAGTTTTAGCGAAGGCTAACCTTCAGGTTATGCCGGAGCTACATATAAAGGAGATAGGCGAGGGAGCGAAAACGAAGTTTCGGCGGAGGCTAACATCGGCGCAGCCGATGTTAAGCGAAGCGGCCGCAGCCAACACCGCGCAACGAATCCGCACGCCCGCGCAGCAATT
>FWPV01012331.1_pt1 | contig 13218 bp, 7 predicted proteins | sample 2228371 | NCBI WGS metagenome assembly FWPV01 (sample SAMEA103939776, study PRJEB20133) | metagenome | reverse complement strand
CACGGGCAAACCACTCAAACCACCTGCCTCATTGCCGTTTTCGTATTCTTCCACGCCAACGCGGGTGATGGTGGTGTTGGTGGCGATCACACCGTCCATGCCCTCTTGCAGCAACACTCCAGCAACTTGGTGGATCTCGCTTTCATCCATGTCTGGCGCGATTTTTACTGCAATCGGCACATAGCGGCCGGTCGCTTGATGCAATTCCGCCTGCGCTTTTTTGAGCGGCGCCAGAAGTTGTGACAGCGAATCGCCGAACTGCAAATTGCGCAGTCCGGGCGTGTTGGGCGAGGAGATATTGACGGTGATGTAATCGGCGTAGTCGTACACCTTGCGCAAACAAATCAGGTAATCGTCCACCGCATTTTCTACCGGCGTCACCGCGTTTTTGCCGATGTTGATACCCAAAATCCCCTTGTAGCGGCGCTTCTTCACCTGTTCTACCAAGTGGTCCACGCCTTTGTTGTTGAAGCCCATGCGATTGATGATGGCTTGTGCTTCGGGGATGCGAAACAAGCGCGGCTGTGGGTTGCCCGGCTGTGGGCGCGGGGTAATAGTGCCTATTTCCACAAAACCAAAACCCAAAGCGCCCAGCGCGTTGAAGTAATCACCGTTTTTATCCAAGCCAGCCGCCAGGCCCACAGGGTTGTCAAAGGTAAGGCCCATCACCTGTACCGGATTACTTGGCACCTTGGCAGTAAAAAGCCCAAGCAGGCGTAAACGCTCGGCAGCTCCAAGCATATCCAGACTGAGTTCATGGGAAGTTTCGGCGTCGAAGCGGAAAAGCACATCGCGAATTTGCTGATACATAGCAGGCTCTTGGCGGACAATAGGAGATTCAAGGGAGATTAAAAACAGGTCGCAAGGATACTGGATTACGCCCCTCAAATCACCCCAAAGGCCGGTATTTGTCTATTGGGATTAACCCAAACGCTGGATGGATTGAAAGCGATTTTGCTCATCAAAGTTGATTTGAAAGGTACCACTCACACCGTTATGTAGCACAAACGGCCGCAATATAGTGGCCGGAAAACGGATATTGCGCCCATCCACACTGAGTGCATGAACGGTTTTGGCACTGCCTTGGTAGAGCCGCTGAAATTCCTCGGCAGAAATAAACAAACTGACCACTATGGAGTTCAAGCCCACCTCGCCAACCACCCAATACATATAGCGAGAGTATAAGTCATGCCATAAAAAACCCCGAGCTATGTCGGGGTTAGTCATAAAAATCAATTAGGCTTTTGCTTAGCGTGGTTTACGGAATACTGTGACCGCCGTTCCCTCCACCTGCGCCATGGCGCTGAGGTTTGTCAGATTGGTGGCACCGGTGGTATTGGCTACTTGCGTCCATACCCCCGCTGGTAAATTCACAAAACGATTGGCGCCGCTGTTGTACACAATAAACAACTCATGGCTATCCCGCGGGCTGGTGATATGCCCCGTAACCACTTCTCCACCAAACTCAGCCGGACGCGCTACCGCCAAATGCTGGGCGATTTCGGCATTGGTGGTCATGCGCAAACCGGCGTGGCTGCGGCGCAGGTTGATGAGATCTTTAAAGTATTTAAAGGTCGCAGCGTTATTGATTTTGTTCTGCCACTTGATACTGTTAAAAGCATCCGGTGCGTTGTAGGTATTGTGAGTGCCACCATGGGCGCCAAAATTCCACGCACTGGCGATGTGCATTTGCTCGTTGTTGGTTTTGGTGCGCAAAAATTCATCGCCTGCGTGCACAAACGGAATGCCCTGACTGGTGAAGATGATGCCCATACCAAAATTCGCCACACGTTTGGCATAACCCAAATTAGCCGGTGGTGTCAGGCTCAGCACTTGATGCGATGAATTCTGCACCACGTTGCTCGCAAGGCTTAAATAAATTTTGTCCCACAAACCAAAATTATCATGCGCAGAAATATAGTTAATGCTCTGCTCCGGGTCGGCGCTGTAATTGCGAAACCAGGTGCCGTTGCGCGAATCATTGGCGCTATAAGGCGATGCGCGCAGACCATCGTAAATCGCCCAACCGCCATCGGCAGGCGTTAAATTATTAAACATGTAGGCGGTGCTGGTGCCATCGTTATTGCCTTTGATTGCATCGCGGAAAGCACCATTAAATACCCCTACCCGCTCCTCCACCATAAAGCGGGTGGTGCCATAACGCACACGCTGACCTTCTTTTGGGTCGCCGGCATAACCGTTCCAAGGCTCGCCGTAAAGCAGCAAATTGCGATCCGCAAATTTGGTGTTTAAATAACGCCCCCACTTCTCTACTTCGGCATAAGAAAAAATCCCAATCAAATCAAACCGGAAACCGTCTATACCATACTCCTCCACCCAGTATTCCAACGAATCCTGAATTAAACGGCTCACCATAGGTTGATCGGCGTCGATAGAGTTGCCGGTGCCGGATAAATCCGTTGCGGTGTAATACTTGGGCGAAATAGGTTCAAACATTTCTTTGGCAAAGGTGTGGTTGTATACCACATCCATAATCACGCGAATGCCGGCTTTGTGAAATTCATTCACCATGGTTTTAAATTCGCGCATGCGATTTTCATAATCCAATGGCGTTTGTGAATAGCGCTCTTCCGGCACATTGTAATTGCGCGGGTCATAGCCCCAGTTATAGCAGGGATCGGAATCGGGCAGGCCATCGCAAGTGGCATAGTCATACACCGGCAAAAGTTGCACATGGGTAACGCCCAATTCTTTTAAGTGATCCAATCCGGTTTTGCTGCCATTTAACACAGTGCCTGCTTGCACCATGCCCAAATATTTTCCGCGGTTATTGGTGAGCACACCGGAGCTTGGGTCGATGGTGAAATCGCGCACGTGTACTTCATAAATAATCGCATCTTCACGCGCAACCAAGGCCGGGCGCGGTGCCCAACCACCGGCTAATTGGGTGCGGCTGGTATCCATAACGATATTGGTATTGGTTTGTGGCTTAATCATTTTGCCGTAGGGATCGCGCACCTCGGTGCCATTGATTAAAAAGCTGTATTCGGCAAGGTGCAAATCGCCATTCACCGCTACCTGATAGACATTGGTGTAACCATTAAAATCAGGCACTTTTTGTAAGCTGTGAGTAATACCGTTTACCTTGACCTTGACGTTGGCAGAATCGGGCGACCAAATAGAAAAAATCGTTTTGGCAGGCGTGTATACCGCACCTAAAGAAGCCACTTCCACCGGACAGTTTTGTGTGCAGGCGAGTTTTTCCAGCGTGAAGGCACGGGTCTGATCGTTGACGGTAATTTTGTAATCGCCGCTGCCGGTTTGATAGATATCGGCACCGGATTGATCGAGAATTTTATCGCCATTGGTATCGCCATAATTTTGCGCCCAATTGCCAAAGACATCGAACTTGAAGCGCTGATTGGCTTGACCGTCCAAACTCACGGTGACTTTCCAAGTATTATTGCCCACCAGCGCCATAGGCGTGGCTGCCCAGTTATTGGCTGTACCGCGAAAATAGAGCGATGGAAATACTTTGCTAAATCCACCCTCATCACAACTGCTCACCACTTGGGCGCTAATTGCGTTAGTGCTGGTATTGATGGCAATTTTGTAACGGGTATTGGCATTGACTAGATAATCAGTCGCCGGAAAACTTTGCGCCCAGTTGCCGTAGCGATCAATTTTAAAACGCGGTGCGCCGTTGGCATCGCCACTGGTGAATAACTGGCAGGTTTCAAAACTGGTGGCAGAGGTTTGTGTCATGGCCGTAGCTGCCCAATTATTGGGTGTACCACGGAAAAACCAATCGGCATAGCTGTATTGCGAAATGGTGGTGATGGCCAATAGGCTCGCCGCCACTACTATGGCATTGCGTGATTTCATTGGAGTTGCCTCGTTATCATTATTATTGGCTGTCAAACTGATAGCCTGTATATACACATAAATAAGCCATAGGCTTATGTACATGGTCTGCTATCGGCTTGAAAAAAAATAGGCTGGCACATAAAACTGCATACGTATTCATAATAACCTGGTGAGTTTTTACAAAAAAATCACCAAAAGGTTTTTAAAAAGACATTGAAAGCAAAATTTTGTTTATAAAAATTGAATAGTAAATCGATCAATCGTCGCAATATCAATCATCGCAATATCAATCATCGCTATAACAATCAGAGAGATTCACAATGTTGAGTCGCCTGAGCAAGATCCAATAAATCACGCAGCGCGACAGCAATCATTGCAAAGTCGGTGCCGTTAACTGCTTGCAACTCATTCACCATGGATTTCCAGCGCCCAATCAGCAATTGATGTTGTGCACTCCACTGCGCTATTAATTGTTCAACGTCTAATTGCTCAACCTTCTCAAAACCATCCATGAACCTGACCAAAGACACACTCAGGTTGCGCAATTGCGATTCCAAATCTCCCAAATAAGTTTCGCGCGCCATGGCCTGCCAAAAATTATCCACCGGCAAATTGGAAATCTGGGCAGCAAACCAGGGCAAACTCAAGTGATTGCCCAATGCAAAATACACTTTTGCCAGATTATCTACCGATTGATTGGCGATGCGCGCCGCTTCTACCACACTCAAGCCGGAATAGAGATCAGCTGGATGTGCAGCGCGTTTAACCAGTGGCTCAGGTAAGCCCAATGTACGCAAATGTTCACTGTTGGCTAACCACTCCTGCAGCGCTTCACCACTCAATAAATGCTCCAGGTTTTCATTAATATGCATTATGCCACGGCTAAAAATTTGCACTTCGTTCAGCGGATTCAGATAACTGCGACGATTGCGTAAAAACCAGCGGGTAGCGCGACGAATTTTACGCATCATGCTGTTAATCAATTGTAACTGCAGTGCCGACGAAATATTCGCTGAACTGCGCTCCAAGGCAGCGAGAAACTCAGGCATGGCATAAATATCCCGCGCAATCACATAGGCTTTGGCGATATCTGCCACACTGGCCCCGGTAGATTCCATCAAGCGCTGCGCAAAACTAATCCCCATGGTATTGACCATATCATTGGCGATTTGGGTTGCCACTATCTCGCGGCGCAAACGATGATTGCGCAATGCCAGTGGAAACAACTGCACAATTTTTTGCGGAAAGGCCGTTTCAATAAAAGCCGCCATGTAATCATCATCTGCGATGCTGGTTTGTGTTAAATCTTCTTTTAACACTGCTTTGGCGTAGGAAATTAAAATCGCGAGTTCCGGGCGAGTTAAACCTTTGCCCTGGGTTTGGCGCTCCAACAACACATCATCAGTAGGTAAAAATTCCAGCTTGCGATTCAACCGCCCCTGCTGCTGCAAATAATTCATTACGCGGCGATACTCGGCGCTACGCGCCAATGCCTCGGATTGCGCCACACTAATGGCTTGCACCTGCCGGCGATTGTTATACAACACTAACTGCGCCACATTGTCGGTCATATCTGTGAGCAATTGATTGCGCTGCTTGGATGTTAGATCGCCATTGGCAACTATTTCATTCAATAAAATTTTGATATTTACTTCATGGTCGGAACAATCAACACCGCCGGCGTTATCGATAAAATCGGTATTACAGGAGCCGCCATTTAAACAGTACTCAATGCGGCCGCGCTGGGTCATGCCCAGATTACCGCCCTCACCAAATACTTTACAGCGCAACTCATCGCCATTGACTCGCAGGTTATCGTTGGCTTTATCACCAACTTCGGCATGGGTTTCTGTGGCTGCTTTCACATAGGTGCCAATGCCGCCGTTCCAGATCAAATCCACCGGTGCTTGTAACAACTGGTGAATAAATTCAGCCGGGGTAAGGCTGGTGGCATCTATCGCAAAGCAAGCTCGCATTTGCGGTGTGAGCAAAATGGATTTGGCACTGCGTTCAAATATACCGCCCCCTTCGCTAATTAAGGTTTTGTCGTAATCGGCCCAGGTACTTTTTGGCAACAAAAACAAACGCTGCCGCTCGGCAAAACTCGCGGCTGGCTCGGGGTTTGGGTCAATAAATATATGCTGGTGATTAAACGCAGCAACTACTTTAATTGCTGATGACAACAGCATGCCGTTACCAAAAACATCGCCGGCCATATCACCAATGCCCACCACCCTGATGGGCTCAGTTTGCACATCAATACCTTTTTCATGGAAATGTCGCTGCACCGAAATCCAAGCACCGCGCGCAGTAATACCCATGCCTTTGTGGTCGTAGCCCTGACTGCCGCCCGAGGCAAAGGCATCGCCCAACCAATGGTTGTATTCAAGGGAAATAGCGTTAGCTATATCGGAAAAACTCGCCGTACCTTTATCTGCCGCCACTACCAAATAGGGATCGTTTTCGTCGTAGCGCACCACATCACGCGGCGCGACAATTTCACCATCGATAAAATTGTCGGTAAGATCAAGCAAGCCGCGAATAAACCATTGATAACAGGCTATAGCTTCTTGCAGTTGCTGTTCGCGCGTAGCGTTAGGCAACATTTTTTTGCACACAAAGCCACCCTTGGCACCACTGGGAACAATCACCGCATTTTTTACTTGCTGCGCTTTTACCAGCCCAAGAATTTCAGTGCGATAATCCTGCAGCCGGTCCGACCATCGCAAACCACCGCGCGCAACCCGACTGGTGCGCAAATGCACGCCCTCCATGCGGGTGGAATAAACAAATATTTCAAACAGCGGGCGAGGCTCAGGAATTTCTGCCAGATCGCGCGGGGCGAATTTGATTGCCAGATAAGGTTTATAGCCGCCCCCGGTATCACGCTGATAAAAATTGGTGCGCAGGCTATTGTCGATGAGCGCCATAAAACGGCGGATAATCCGATCATCATTCAAGTTTTGCACCTGGTCCAAATCACTCACAATACGCACACGAATTTGTTCAAGAGCGGCCGCTGTTGAATCGCCCTGATGCTGCGGATCAAATTTGGTGTGGAATAAAGTAATTAGCTGACGCGTTAAACTCGCCTGATTTACCAGGGCCTTGGCAATATAGTTAATGGTGAGGGGAAACAGCGTTTGATGCATGTAACTGGCGTAAGCCCGCAACAAGGCGACTGATCGCCAGGGCAAACCCACATTGCCCACCAAAGCGTTAAAAGTATCGTCATCCGCCTCGCCCTGCCAGATTGCAATAAATGCATCCGTCAGGACGTTTTTTAACAGCGGGAAATCAAGCGTCGATTGTGCCTGGTGCTCTAATTTGAAATCGTGCACCCAAACCAGTTGCCCCGATTTATTCGCGATATCGTAAGCAGTTTCACTGACGACACGAAAACCAAGGTTTTCTAATATTGGAATAACATCGGACAGTGCCAGAGTCGTATCGGGATGAAAAATTCTGAACTGCAAACTGGCACCAGCCTCCTGCCCTCGCAATTGATAAATACTCAGGGCGATAGGTGCTACCTGACGCAGGCTGCGTTTATCGGCAGGCGTTGTTTGCTGCGCCTTAAATTCCTGAAGGGTTGATTGCTGGGCGGTCAGCTGCTGCAAAAGTTGCTGGATAATCTGTATATCCTGCACCGCCGTGCGCGCGTCATATTGTTCTTGATAGCCTGACGGAAACGCATCGCGGTATTCACGTAGCAACTGGGCGCTGGCTTCTTCGCCGTGAGCTTCTTGCAGCGCAGCGAGCAAAAAATCTTCCCAGGAGCGGGTGATATTAACTATACCTGCTTGTAAAGCCGTCACATCAACCTGTACCGGCAGGTTTTTATTCAACTTAAAGACCAGATAAACCCGCGCGAGAATAGATTCTGAAAAATAGGTGGTGAATTCACATTCCTGCGAGCCAATTGCCCTACCAATTAATTGCTGGATTAATAAGCGAATACGGGTGGAAAAATAATCCCGCGGCACGTAGACAATAAAATTAATAAATTTTCCAAACGGATCGCGCCGCATAAACAACCGCACCATTGAGCGCTCGTTGATACGCGCAACTCCCATGAGCGTTTCAAATAATTCTGCACTGCTACTTAAAAATATTTCGTTGCGCGGAAAAGTTTCCAATAATTGGCGGAAGTTTTTGCCATCGTGACTGGATTCCTGCAGCCCACTGCGTGCAAATACCTGGGCAACCTTGGTAGCGATCAAAGGAATGTCATTGGGGTTCATTAAATACACTGCAGAGGTGTACAGCCCAAGGAAACGCGCCTCGCCAATAACCTCACCGCGCTCGTTAAACCGTTTAACAATTACATAATCTGAATAGGCGTAACGATGTACACGCGAACGCAGGGAGGACTTGGAAAATACAATCGGCTGGGGCACCAAATGGAAACGCGCCATGCCGTCATTGAACTGATCGACAGCCAGTAGCGCTGGTGAGCTTTGGCGCAAGGCAAAAATACCTAACCGTTGCGCGGGAATTTCACGCAGTATCTTTTTTCCCTCCAGCTCGCAGAATTCATATTCCGAATAGCCCAGAAAAGTAAACCTGTCTTCCGTCAACCAGCGCAGAAACGCCTTGGTTTCCTGCACACGTGCTACGCAGGCAGGATCTTGAATGTGATTGAGGTTTTGCTCGGCGGCAAGTGCGGCGGCGCGCATCGGCTGGTAATCTGCTACTACCTTTTCCACCTCGGCCAATACACTGTGCAAGCCCTCCACTATTTCGGCCATTTCCTGTGCATCGCTGTGCGCGCTAATCTCCATCACAATCAACGCTTCGTGATTGTCTGCAGCATCGGGGCCATTGCGCTCACTCAGGTTCACTAACTGCGTCCCATCGCGCATCACCTTTAATACGGTGCTTTTGATGGTGTAAATGGGAATGCTGCGGCGATTTAATTCAATGCGCAGCGAATCCACCAGAAAAGGCATATCGCGCTGCAACACCGCCAATACCGTATGCGGACTCACCCAACCGTCTTCCGCGAGCGAGGGGTTAAACAGGCGTATTTTGGGTTGATGACGATCAAACACCGCCAGAAACTGCCAGCATTGGTAGACACTGCCAAAAACATCGCTCAGACGTTTGCCCTGCAGTTCATCCAGCGGGTAGTGATTAAAAAAATAACCGGCAAACCGGATAAACGCTTGCTGTTCGGCAAGCCCCAGCTGCTCATTGGCATAACGGTTAAATTCCTCAAGAAACCCGGCAGGATGACACTGGCTCACCAACGCGCTGTTCATAGAAACTCCCTCGTGTTTGCATCGCGGCAGAATCCTTTAAGCCTAGCCGAAAAATCCTTGTAAACACTTGAAATTACAAGGAACTGACACCAACAAGTGCAGTCTATTGAGCGCTTTGTGAAGCCATAGCGCAGGCTGGTAACGCCGTCAGTCATTACTTATCGACTAACACCCGAGACTGACAGCTCTCTTAATAACAACCAAAGGTCTTCAATCCCAATGCAGGCACATGAACAATTACAGTCGCTGAACACCTGGCTTAACGACCAAATTATCGGACAGGAACACCTCATCCAACGTTTGTTAATCGCCCTGTTGGCCGATGGTCATCTGCTGGTGGAGGGCGCTCCCGGCCTTGCCAAAACCAAGGCGATCAAAACCCTCTCCCAGGCAATTGAGGGCAATTTCCACCGCATCCAGTTCACTCCCGATTTGTTGCCGTCAGATGTTACCGGCACGGATATTTATCGCCCCGAGCAACACCGTTTTGAATTCCAGCCAGGCCCAATATTCCACAATCTGGTATTGGCCGATGAAATCAACCGTGCGCCAGCAAAAGTGCAATCCGCACTGCTGGAGGCAATGGCCGAGCGGCAAGTGAGCGTAGGCAGCAAAACCTACCCGCTGCCCGGTTTGTTTATGGTGATGGCGACCCAAAACCCCATCGAACAAGAAGGCACCTACCCGCTACCGGAAGCGCAATTGGATCGCTTCCTGTTACATGTGGTGGTGGATTACCCCAGCATTGATGCCGAGCGCCGTATTCTGCAGCTCGCGCGCAATGAAGCGGCTGCCGTTGCAACAGAGCAGCCACCGGTGATTTCGCAGGCCGGGATAGAAGCGGCACGCAAAGAGATTCTGAACATTCATATGGCGGAGAGCGTGGAGGACTACATAGTTCACCTGATTAACGCCACCCGACGCCCCGCACAGTATTCCGCGGATTTAGCCGAGTTGATTGAATACGGCGCCAGCCCGCGCGCCACTATTGCGCTGGATCGCTGCGCCCGCGCTCACGCATGGCTGGAGGGTCGCGATTTTGTCAGCCCCGATGACGTACAAGCCGTTGCCCATGATGTGTTGCGCCATCGCCTGATTTTAAGTTTTGAAGCTGAAGCTACTGGCACTAGGGCCGACCAGGCGATAGATCAACTGCTCGCCGCCGTTCCCCTGAGCTAGGCAGGCAGTTATGGCAAACCTCCAGCAGGATTTAAACCCGCGCGGTGCTTACACCGAGCTGGCCAGTTTACTGCGCTGTCGTTTTTCCGCGCAGGATCTAAAACTTTTTGCCCATCGCCCCGCGCGCAGTTTATTGTCGGGCGGCGAGCGCACCCGCTTTCGCGGCCGCGGCATGGATTTCGAGGAGGTACGCCTTTATCAGCCGGGCGACGATATCCGCTCCATCGACTGGCGGGTCACAGCGCGAACCCAAGTGCCACACACCAAAATTTTCCGCGAAGAGCGTGAGCGACCTGTATTTATGCTGGTAGACCAACGTTCATCACTTTTTTTTTTTTTTTTTCGCTGCTTTAAATCGGTAATGGCCGCGCATATCGCCGCCCTGCTCGGTTGGGCGGCAGTAGCCAATGGCGACCGCTTGGGCGCGCTGGTATTTGGTGATTACAGCCAGCGCGATGTGCGCCCGCGCCGCAGCAAACATGCGGTGCTGGAATTGCTACATCAACTGCAGGATTACAACCATCGTTTGAACTCACCTATAGCACCTGATGCTGTTGCGGCGGCCTCCGGGCAGATTCCCAAAGCCAGTCAACTCAGCGACATGCTGGCCGATGCGCGGCGCATTGCCAAACCCGGCTGCGCGTTATTTATCATCAGCGATTTTCACGATCTGGATGGCAATGCCGAGCAACAATTATTTGAGTTAGCTCGCCATACGGATGTCACGCTGATTCATGTTTACGACCAACTGGAACGCGAATTAATCAGTAATGCAGCCCTCACCATCAGTAATGGCAGGGAGCGCTTGCAACTAGCTGCTCACGAAAAGGCTTTTCAACAGGCTTACAAAAACCAGTTTGATCAGCAATTACAGCTGCTCAGCAGTTTATGTAAACGACTGCGTATTCCCCTGTTAAGTTACGCCACTCAGGATGATATCCATGAGGGCCTGCGCAAAGCCTTCGGGCGTAAAAAATAATTCAGGGTTTTATCGCCAAGGCTTTAATGCTTCAACAAATAATTAATCTGTGAACAATAGCTATGCAACCAACGCCAACTCCATTGGATCAATTAGCCGACATTCATTTACCTGCTGAACCCGGCTGGTGGCCGCTAGCGCCCGGTTGGTGGATATTACTGGCACTGGCCATTGGTGCCCTGCTGGTATTGTTGTGGTGGCGCCGTCGCAAACAACAGAACCATTACCGGCAAATTGCACTGCAGGAACTCGATGCCATTTTTAACCAATACCAGCAACAGCAAAACGCTGCCGACTATTTACACAAACTCAGTGTGTTGTTGCGCCGCACCGCTATTACCGCCTATCCGCAGAGTTTCAACGCCAGCATAAAAGGCACTGACTGGTTGAATTGGCTGGATGCCAACTGCCCGGCCCTGAGCACTAAATTTTCCAGTGAGTCAGGACAAAGTTTAGTCGCGAATGCCTATCAAAAAAATCCTCAGGTTGATGCAAACGCGCTTTATCAGCTGAGCAAGGAATGGATCGGCTTGCATCGCACAATATCTGCCAGGAAAAAAACATCCGTCAAGAAAAAAACCACCGGGGTGGAGACAACTCATGTTTGAAATGCAGTGGCCCTGGCTTCTTCTGCTTGCACCTTTACCGCTCGCAATGCTGCTATTACCAGCTAAAAAGCGTGTGGAAGCTGCGTTGCGTGTTCCCTTTTATCAACATGCAAGCCAATTGGAACAACACCACAAACTGGGGCTGAACAAACGCCCGGCAAAATTATTGGCACTCTGGCTTATGTGGGCTTGCTGTTTGTTAGCGGCAACCAATCCGCAATGGGTAGGCGAACCCACCAGCATGCCATCCAGCGGTCGGGATTTATTAATGGCCGTGGATATCTCCGGCAGCATGGAACAAACCGATATGGCTATTGCCGATCGCCGCGTCACACGATTAATGGCGGTAAAAAAAGTGATTGGCGAATTTGTTGTACGCCGCAATAGCGACCGCATGGGTTTGATTTTATTTGGTGCCCAAGCCTATTTGCAGGCGCCACTCACTTACGACCGCCAAACGGTTAACCAATTATTACAAGAGGCACAAATCGGTTTTGCCGGCCGCGAAACGGCAATCGGTGATGCGATTGGCCTTGCCGTAAAACGGTTACGCGACCGCCCCAATGCCAGCCGGGTGTTAGTGTTATTAACCGATGGCGCCAACACTTCCGGCCAGCTCTCGCCCGAGAAAGCCACCGAATTGGCGCAGCAAGCCAAAATTAAAATTTACACCATCGCCTTTGGCGCTGAGTCTATGGAAGTGCAAGGGCTTTTTGGCTCGCGCACTATCAATCCTTCACGCGATTTGGACGAACCAGGCATGATCAACATTGCCGAAAAAACTGGCGGTAAATATTTCCGTGCGCGCAATTTGGAAGAGCTGGAAAATATTCACCGCGAATTGGATCGCCTTGAACCTATTGAAATGGAAGCAGAAACCTTTCGTCCGGTTCAAACCTTATTTTATTGGCCACTCGCCCTTGCCTTTTTGTTGAGCCTGCTGCTTGCCAGCGGACACCTCTGGCAGGGCCGCGCAACCCGTGTGGAGCAGGCATAATGCTGGACACATTAATTTCCCAATTTCATTTTTTGCGCCCGCTGTGGTTAATTGCACTGGCACCTGTCGTTGTAATTGCGCTTTTGCTTTGGTATCAAAAACACACAGCTAAACAATGGCAGCAGATGGTTGCACCGGAACTATTAAAATATTTATTGGATGGCCAAACTACGCGCATCAACCCTTGGCAATTTTTTGTCCTTTTATTGGCATGGGTGATTAGCTGTATTGCACTGGCCGGCCCCAGCTGGGAGAAACGCCCGGTCGCCGTGGAGCAAAATCTACAAGCGCTGGTAATCATGCTGGATCTCTCACCATCTATGATGAGTGAAGATATAAAACCCTCGCGTCTGGTGCGCGCCC
>FWPV01004075.1_pt1 | contig 13218 bp, 10 predicted proteins | sample 2228371 | NCBI WGS metagenome assembly FWPV01 (sample SAMEA103939776, study PRJEB20133) | metagenome | reverse complement strand
GAAGCGGTGCGCAAGTGCGCCGCCGCCGGGATCAAGGTCATCATGATCACCGGAGACTATGGACTTACCGCGGAATCCATCGCCCGCCGTATTGGCATGATCAAAGGAAAGCCCCACATCATCACCGGATCCGATCTAGACCAGATGGATGAAGTGCAGCTGCAGAACTATCTGAAAGAGGATGAGGTCATCTTCGCCCGAGTATCTCCGGAACATAAGATGCGCATAGCGCAGACCTTGAAGGACATGGGGGAAGTGGTGGCCATGACTGGGGATGGGGTAAATGACGCGCCTGCGCTGAAGACCGCGGACATCGGCGTAGCCATGGGGATAACCGGAACAGACGTGGCCAAGGAGGCGGCCGATATGATTCTCATGGATGATAATTTCGCCTCCATCGTGTCGGCGGTGGAGGAAGGCAGAGCTATATACGACAACCTCCGGCGATTTATCACGTATATATTAGCCTCCAATATCCCGGAGATCATTCCCTTCATCCTCTTCGTGATCTTCAAGATTCCCCTGCCCCTGGTAATTATCCAGATACTAGCCGTGGACCTGGGAACCGACCTTTTGCCCGCATTAGCGCTGGGAATGGAGGCTCCCGAGCCCGGCTTGATGGAGCGCCCTCCCCGCCCCAGAAAGGAAAGGCTTCTGAACCTGCGTGTGCTCCTGAGAGCCTATTTTTTCCTGGGTCCCCTGGAAGCCTTGGCGTGCATGCTCGCCTACCTCCATAAGTTCGGGTGGCACTGGGGAGAGCAGCTGCAGGTCATCGCCAATGCCAATCCCACCCTATATATTCAAGCCACCACCATGTCGCTGGCGGGCATAGTGTCCACGCAGATCGGGAATGGCTTCGCCTGCCGCACCAACCGGGAATCGGTCTTCAAGGTGGGCCTGACCACCAATCATCTCTACCTTTGGGGGATTGCCACCGAAGTCGCCTTGATCTTTTTGATCGTTTATGTTCCCTTTCTCAACCGTATCTTCCACACCGCTCCCTTGTCGCTTTGGGATTGGCTATTTTTGGCGGCTTTTGCTCCCCTGCTCTTGGTAGCGGACGAGATACGCAAGTTTTTCATAAGAAGAAACGGTAGGATAAGATGAGTAAGTAGATGAGCATATCAAGCTTTGATAAAAGTAGGGAAATTGTAGAAAAATGAAATATATAGCGAAACAAAAGGACGAGACGGTGAGGTTCAACAAGAAATTGGAGATACTATAAAGTTGTATGGAGGATTACCGTATGGACAATCAGATAGCGGTTCCGCGATAGCCAGCTGGGGGTGTTTGCTTTGTACAAGATGCACGTGGTGATAGGCGGATGCGGTAGGGTGGGCAGGTATCTAGCCCACATGCTCAGCTACGAGGGCCATTCCGTCGGCATCATTGACAAGGATGAGCTCTCTTTCGAGGAATTGAAACCAGATTTCGCAGGGACCAAGGTGGTGGGGATGGTCTTCGACCGGGAAGCCCTAGAGAGGGCGGGCATCCAGCGAGCCGACGCTTACGTGGCGGTCACCAGCGGGGATAACAGCAACATCGTCAGTGCCCGCATCGCCAAGGAGCATTATCGCGTACCCCGGGTCTTCGCGCGTATCTATGACCCTCGCCGAGCAGAGATCTACCAAAACTTCGGCATTCCCACCGTGGCCAGCGTCAGCTGGGCCAGCTCCCGCCTGCTCAACCTAATATCCCATCCGGAACTGCACAGCGACTACCAGTTCGGAAACGGCGAGGTGGAACTCATCGAGCTGGCCCTCCCCCTCGCCATGGAGGGGAGGAAGGTACGGGACCTGGAGGTACCCGGGGAGATCAGGGTATCCTCCATCGTGCGGGGACATCGCGCCTTTATCCCCTTGCCAGACACCGAGTTCGACAGTCAAGACCGCCTATATATATCGGTGGCTAGGGAGAGCCTAAGCAAGCTGGAACGGCTACTGGGCTTAAAATGAGGGGGCGGGAGACATGAACGTGTTAATAATTGGAGGAGGAAAGTCCGGGAGCTTTCTCGCAGAAAAATTAAGGGAAAAGCACCACATTACCGTGGTGGAATCAAAGATTATTTTGGTGAATACCCTTTTGAAGAAACTCCCCGATGTAGCCATCATTCACGGGGATGGCTGCGAGCCCAGCATATTGGATAAAGCGGGGGCGTCTCGTGCGGACTTGGTGGCAGCGCTCACCGGCGACGACGAGGACAATCTGGTGATCTCTTTTCTCTCCAAGTTTCAGTATCGGGTTCCACTGGTATTTGCCCGCATCAATCATCCCAGAAACGAATGGCTGTTCAACAAGAGCTGGGGGGTAGACGTGGCGGTCTCCTCCACCTCCATCATCGCCAGCCTGGTGGAGGAGGAGATCAGCCTGGGAGACATCATCATGCTCCTGAAGTTACAAGCGGAGAACCTGGAAATAGATGAGGTCACCTTGCCACCAGAGGCGGGCTCCGTAGGCAAGACCCTGTCCCAGCTGAATTTCCCGCCCCAAACCCTGGTTATGGCGGTTATCTCCGGAAAAGAGGTAAAAATTCCCCGGGGAAATACCCTGCTTCAAGCTGGGGATAAACTACTGCTCCTCTCCCACATTGAGCACAAGCGCCAGCTGGAGGAGACGCTAGGCATTTGATCCCGCTGCCCCCTCGCAAACAATGAAGGTTGGCTACAAGCGTCCTTCTTTTTGTAGACATATTCGCCGCTGGGATCATACCTATGGTCGCAGTCGCTGTATTTTTCTGCCCATGATGGATAATCTCCCCCGCAGGAGAGATACCTTTTACAAGTCCCCCGGAGTTTTCCCGAGCGAAACCTTTAACAAAAGCCCTTCCCTCTTATAGAGAAATCATCCCCAGTTCTCGGATCGCCAGTCCGGAAAGCCAGCCGAACCCGAAAGACCATCCCCGGCGTGCGCGCCCTATGGCGCATCTAGCCGTCACCTTGGCAGCGGGATAAGATCTCGACCAAGTATAAAAGGAGCGCGCGCCTTGATTTTGGCGTTTACTGATCATTAGAGAGGAAGGAGATTACTTCTTCCGCCACCTTTTCCGGAAATTGTCCAAAGAAGCCGTGCCCCCCTCCCGGGAAGACGACCAGGTGGGCCCGGGGTATGTTCTCCGCCAGAATTCTGGAATTCTCTGGCGGGATGAGGATATCCTGGTCCCCGGTGAGCACCAGGGTAGGGCACTTGATCTCCGGGAGCCGGGAGAAGCAACGCCATTGGGTGATGGCCTGCAGCTGCTGGAAGAAAGAGTGGGCGGGCATGGGAGCAATGAGGTATCTCGCCAGGAATTCCTCCATTTTCTCGGGATGTTCTTCCATGTATTTTTGGGGAAAGAGCAGGGGGAGAGTAGCTCTGCCTATATCCTCGACTGAGAGCCCTTCTCGGGGCGCTCCCAAAACAGCATAAATTTCCGGCGCCGCCAGCACCTGCTCACGACCTCCGCAATTGGTGCAGCACAGCACTAGTTTCTCCACCACCTCCGGGTAAGTGATGGCCAGCTCCTGGGCGATCATTCCTCCCATGGATACGCCCAATACAAATGCTTTCTCCACGCCCAGCTCTTTCAATAGACCCGCCACGTCGGAAGCCATAAGAGCTATGGTAAAATCCTCCTTGGGCTTGTCCGACCTTCCCGCTCCCCGGTTGTCGAAGACGATCACCTTGAATTTCTTGCGGAAAGCTTCCAGCATGGATGGCTCCCACCAGTCCTTGTTGGCGGAGAGCCCCATAATAAGGACCAATGGAAAACCTTCTCCCTCCACCTCGTAATAGATCTCGATATCGTTTACCCGCACCTTAGGCATCCCCATCACCTCCGCCCATCACTCTCGATCCTCCCGCAATCTATCGATGATAAGATACGATTTATCTGCTCATATTTTACATATTGTAACAATTTTTTGAAGTCCGTCTCCAGCAAGGAGCCTCCGCCCCTTCCAGGGACCGACCTCCTTCTCCCGCTGGCACACCACGGTTCAATCAGACAGAAAGTTCAGAATATCCCTGGTGGCCTCCTCGGTGACCTGGCCAAATATGCCATGACACACCGCTGGGTAGACGATCAGTCGGGCATGGGGGATTTTCTCTGCCAGGGTTCGAGCGTCCTCGGCAGGGATAAGCACATCCTGGTCCCCGGTGAGCACCAAGGTGGGACATCGAATCTCCGTCAGGCGGGAGAGGCTCTCCCATTGAAGAACCGCCTCCATCTGCCAAGCCCAACCGTGCTCTGGCGGTGGCATGGCTTGGTAGACCTGAACGAACTCCTCCACCTTTTCCGGATGCTCCTCTATAAATTTCTGCGGATAGAGCAGGCGGATATATTCCCTGGCCAGCTCCTCCAGAGGCACCCCCCCGCTTCGAGCTGCCAGCACCCTAAAGACCTCTGGACGATCTAGGGCTTGTTGGTGACCACCGGCATTGGTGCATACCAGCACCAGTTTCTCTACCTTCTCCGGATAGCTTAAGGCGAACTCCTGGGCGACCATCCCCCCCATGGAAATCCCCAGCAAATGGGCCTTATCGATCCCTAGATATTCCATCAATCCACAGGTATCCCGCGCGGCAAGGGGTATGGTATATCTTTCCCCGGTCCCCTCCGACCTGCCCGCTCCCCGGTTATCGAAGGTCACCACCTGGTACCTCTCCGATAGCATGGATAGCATCTGCATATCCCACCAGTCGCTGTTGGCCCCCAAGCCCATGATCAAGAGCAGGGGGAATCCCTGACCGTACTTCCGGTAGAAAATCCTAACCCCATCCACCCGGGCATATGGCATAGCACACCTCCCCAAGAGACCCAAAGCTTCGCACTCAAGACCTACCGCTCACGCCTGCTCGTGCAAGAATCATGGAGATGTTTCAAAAAGGAATTTTATTAGGAAACCCCTTATTTCCCCTGCTCTCCACCTGTTCTCCAGGAAAAGGGCGCGCGAAAAAACCTCTTCTTGGGGCTTTCGCTCAAGCCATTCCGCGTCCATCCTATTCTCATCCGTCACTTCCCATGTGGATAAGTTGCCTGCCCTCTTTTCCCAGACTACAAGAACTTTTCTCGTTAGCGGTTCTTTTCCTCCCGTTCGGCGAAGACCTCCGCGATGCGGGATGTATCCCCACACCACACTCCCCGGTCCTGGAAGGCTCCCACCCAGAGGCGCATATCTGACGCGTCAAAAGCGATGGAGGTTATATCCAGTTCCTTTATGCTCCCCGAGGAATCCATCCACTCGTTCCCCTCATAAACCCATACGCCATACTCTGTACCCGCGAAAAGAAAGCCTTCGAGCGGTTCGTAATAAAGGCAGTACACCGCCGAGGAGAAAGTTTTTTCGGTCAATTTTTCCCACTCCTGTCCATGGCCACGCCATATCCCGTCATGCTCGGTCCCCGCATAAACGAACCCGCCTTTCCCCTCGCCAACCAGGGATCTCACCTTTTCGCCTTTTAATTTCTCCCCGTAGCGGATCCATATCTGGCCGGCGCAAGCCCATAAACCATCGTCGGTTCCAGCAAGCAGCAGGTCCTCATCTTCCCAGTAATAGATAGAATAAATTCTCATCACCGGTAGTTTTCCCCAGCTCCTCCAGGCATCCGCCTCCAAGGCCCAGACCTCCCGGTTGGAAGCAGCATAGAGACGACCCCCTCTTTCGTCCAAAGCCAGGGTATAAGCGGCATCTGGGAAAGCGGTATTTTTCCAGCTGTCATCCTGGTACCGCCAGACGCCAGCTTCTCCCGCCGCGGCATAGAGCAAGTTTCCCCGACCCCCTTCAACCAGTGAAAAGATGGACGCGTTATCCAGCTCATCGCCTAATTTCATCCAATTCATCTCGTGATAACGCCATATTCCTCGCTGATTAGTTCCCACAAAGAGAGAGGACTCCAACTGGGAAAACGCCAGTGACATCACCTCCGCCTTCTCCAGCTCACCGCCTACAGGCTCCCAGTTGATAAACCCCCCGCCCTTCCTGGTGCATCCGGCAACATTGGACAAAAAAGCGCATAATAAGATGAAAATTAAGATCGATTTGACCTTGGCGATGGCTATCATTGCTCCCCTATCGCCATGCAGAATCGAGTTCCATTGTCCCAAGTTTACTTCCTCCTGGAGTAGAGCGGAGTGATTCCTGATTATCTTACCAACAATCCTCGGAATAGTTCAAATACGTCATACCTCCATAAAACGCATAACAATTCCTCCACCTCCGCCGCTATATTCACCATCAAAATAGTTTATATGAACCATCCCCCATAAAAGTTAAAGCAATTTGTTTGAAAGCGAGGCGCAGAACAAGGGGGATGTGAAGACTGGAATCGTTTACGCCTAATTAGAGTAGTAACAATGGGAAAGTGTTACATATAGGTGGGTATGATCTAACATTACGCGAACAGCGAAGTAACGAAAGATAGAGATAGATCGAGCGTGACGAAATCCTATCAGGACAAAACGGGATTCTCAACTGCCAGGTATAAAGTCATTTTCAGGTATTATTTTCAGGTATAAAGTCATTTTCATCGATTTTTCATCGATATAAGACCTTCTTTTAGGTCAAGCTGACCAGCTCATCCCCGGGTTTAGTTTATATGCATTCCGCGGGTTAAGCTGCCCCAGCTTATTCCAGGTTTAGCTTGGTTTAGATTATCTCTAAGTATAATCGCAGCTAAATCAAGCTAGAGGAAGGAAGGAAGGAAGGAAGGAAGGAAGGAAAAGTGTAGGATGACTTAAACAACAATAAAATTTATCTTTTAGGACTTGACAAATGTGAAATCATTAATAAAATTTTGTCTAACGGTCGGCTGTCTGACAATTTATCTAAATTTCTTTGCTCTTATCACATTAAAAATAAAAAAATGGAATCGATTTGGAAAAATAACTCTTCCCTACAGGACTTGAGTAATTTTTCGCAGCGGCCGCGTGGTTCTTTGACTTGGGGACTTCCATGCAACCGATAGATAGGATCGAAAGAATTGACAAGGGGTTCTCCATCTCGGAAAAAGCTGCCGCCCAGCTTAAGAACCTTATAACCTCCGGGCGCATACCTCCGGGCGAAGAGCTTCCAGCCCAGGGCAGGATGGCCAAGCAAATGGGCGTAAGCAGGGCAACCATGCGCGAAGCTTTGATCAGCCTGGAGGCCACAGGGATCATCGAGAAGTTGCCAAATGGAAGATACCGGGTGCCAGTAGCAAAGAGACTTGCTCCCACCGATATTAAAGGGCTGATCCGCAAGGACCCTCGGACCGTCTGGGAGATACTGGAGGTGGGCAACGCCTTGATGACGGACGCGTGTAGGCTGGCCGCAGAGAGGGCTACCGAAGAAGACCTCAACAGTCTGGGAAGAGTCATCTTTAAACTGAAGGAGACAAGTGATAGCGAGGATTTTTTCAAGTCTTCCTTCAATCGTTATTACATCGATTTTTACCAGCGCATCTGCGCTGCCACCAAGAACGCGATCTACATTTACATCATGGAATATCTCTCAAGGATACTGGAGGAGATCTTACCCTACCCCGAAAGTCTTTTGAGGAACATACCAGAAGTGCCCCGGGAAGTCTTCGAGGACCTCCAAAAGGTATACAGATCATTAAGAAACCGGGACGCGGAGGAGGCGGTCCGTTGGATGAAAAAACATTTGGCTTATGTGTTCAGCAAGTTTGAGGAGATAACCATGTCCCTGGAGGAAGATGCAAGTTATCGTTACTGGGAGAAGGAGATCGACAGCAAAATCATATCCTATTTCGAAGTGATGTGAACAGGATCTTGATGTGAACATGATCCATAGGACACACAGACTGTAAAAGCGTAATCCATCAGGGGAATGTACGAGGTGAGGAAGAGGTCAATGTGAACCAAAGTGGCTCAAGGCAAGCTGATCGGAATCAAGAAGGATAGAAAAGGTCTGGTGCCAACGTTTCCGCTTCAGCGAGAAACGTCGACAGCATAAAAGCGTAACAAGGGGTAAGCGTGTAAAAGTGACAAGAGGTAAGCGTAGAAAAGCGATGAGACGGAAGGGGTGGTGATCGTGAATTATCAGGAACTCTTCCCCTTTCCCCAAGAAAGATGCGAGGAGGCGGACATCTCCTTGGCACGGACGGTGCGCCAGTGGGGAGAGGCGGAACTGGCCAACAAACGGCTCGAACTAAAGGAGGATTACCATAACCTCCTGGAGCCCGCCATGCGCAAACTCCTGGTAGACATCGGTTTGCAAAAGATCCTCTGGCCGGAATCTTTCGGTGGAAGCGCCCAAAACACCCCCGACACGGCCCTCTCCCTGGCCCTGGCACTGGAACAGGTGGGCTGGGCGGATGTGGGTATCGGTTACGTCTTTTCCAGCACATTCGCTTTGTGTACCACTTTCGCCATGGAAGGAAATATAAATGAAAATCTGGTCCAGCAATACGCGCCCCTCTTCTGTCAGTCGGACCAGCCGGTCATCGGCGCTCTGGTTCTTCCCACCCTGCCGGGAAAAACCTCCATGGATAAACCGGTATTTCGGGGAAAGGCTCTGCAGGTCCAGGCACGAAAAGAAAAGCCGGGCTGGGTCTTGGAGGGTAGGAAAATTCGGCCTTTCAACTCGGGATCCAATGCCCAACTCTTCGGGGTGCTTTGTGGAATAGACGGTGAGAGTGACCCTGCCTTTTTACTGGTGCCGGGAGATTCTCCCGGGATAGAACGGGGAGAGATCTTTCTCAAGACCGGCTTGGCGGCCAGCCTCAACAGCGATTTAGATTTCCACAGGGTACAAATCCCCTCTCAAAACTTGGTTTTCCGAGGACAAAGACCACTACGGGCCATGCTTTCCTGGTTGTACCTGGGGATTAGTGCCACCACGGTGGGCTCGCTCTTCGCCACCTACGAGATCATCAAGGAATGGGGGGATAACCGAGTGATCAAGGGAAGGGGACAGGTCTTCAAGGAGAACCCCCTTACCGCCGCGTTGATGGCGGAGATCGCCATGGATATCCTCACTTCCCGCATGCTCCTTTTCCAGTTGGCCCAGATGCTAGCCCAGCCCGATGTCTACGGAGAGGCAGGCGAGGAGCGGGTCTTCATCCCCGCCCTATGCCTCGCCACCTATATTACCCATGCGGGAGAGAAAGCCATCAACAGCACTATGGAGCTGATGGCATCGGCGGGATATGCGAAGGAATGGCAGCTGGAGAGATACTGGAGGGACGTAAAGACCATGCAAATCCACCTAGGCAATCGGGAATTGAACAAGATGGAGATGGCTCGATACTTCTATGACTGCAAGACCCTGGAGGGAGGGATTTGAGATGCGCACCATAGACGATTTCACCCGTCCCATTGAATACCTCTCCCCTCTCGATGAATACCTAGGCAGGATCGTGAGGGAATGGGCGGAGAAGGAAGTGATTCCCTATCGCAGGAAATTCGACGAGGATTGGAAGGATCATCACCTCATCGAGCCCGCCTTTCGCAAACTGATGGGGGAGATGGGCATGCAGAGGGTGCTCTTCCCGGAAGACCTGGGTGGATGGGGCCTGGGCCACTCCAACTACCTGGGAACCGCCGCTTACCGGTTGTTCGAGGAGATCTCTCGCGCCGACTCCGCCATGGGTGTGGCTTTCGGGGTGGTCTTCTGGCCCCTCATCCTCATATGCTGCGAGCCCCATGTCAACCGCCGGCTCTGCGAGGAGTTCGCCCCCATGTTCTGCGATACCACGGAGGCGGTCTTCGCCGCCAATGCCATGACCGAGCCCCAGGGAGGCTCCGATATCGAAAACCTGGACGTTTTGGGAGGCAGCACTATTCAGACCACCGCGGTGCTGGACGGAGATGAATGGGTGATCAACGGCCACAAACTCTGGCCCACCAACAGCGGCGGTGCTGCTTCCCTTTTCAGCGTGGTATGTACCACCAACCCAGGTTCCCATGACCTTAATGATTTCGCCGTGATCTTTGTTCCTGCCAATACCCCCGGGTGTACCCAGGGGGGGCCTTACGAGAAAGCGGGTATGGCAGCGGATAAGAATGGTGACATCTGGTTCGAGAACGTTCGGGTCCCCTCCTGGTACAGGGCCTTTGGACCCGGGGAGGATTTCGTCTACTTCCTGGAGATGGTCTCCCTGGGCAACATGGGCAGCATCTCTTTTGTCAGCGGATCCCTACTCAACGTCTACGAAAGGTTGCAAGATTTCGTGAACACGCAATACTTCCGGGGAAAGCCTTTGAAGGTAGCATGACGCGGTGGCCGGGGTCCTCGCCGATTTCGCCCGGGATCTGGAGGTGATCAGGATCGTGGGGTATCAATGCGCCCGGATGATGGACCGCCCGGATATCTACGGGCCCCGCTGGAGCCATGAGAACGTGGCCAAAGCCCGCGCCTACAAATACTTCGCCTGCGACAAGGCGGTGGAAAATCTGGGCAGGGTCATGAACCTTTTGGAGACTTATGGCAGCGACCGGGATTGGGATATCGAGAAACACTGGCGGGATTTGAAAATAGTTCAGCTCTGGCTGGGCGGCAAACAGCTGGCTCAGATGGAGGTTGCCCGCTGGTTCTTCGAGTGCGAGACCCTTTAGGGAAGAGGCGGGGGATGATTTATGGAAGAGCTTAAGGACAAACCGGGTATCATCGAAGCTTCTCAGAGGGTGCTGCGGGAACTGCTCAGGTCGCCCAGGTTTAAGGCCAGCGTCAAGGTCGCCTTGAACTCCATCGACCCCGACTCCACTCCCCAGCTGGTGAGGACCTTCCTCTGGGAAGACGTGGACATCTTCCTGGACTTGCTGGGTGTAGTGCCGGACCTGATCAACGCGCTCATCCTGGGATTGAAAGAATTGGTGCTCCAGCTCGGCAACTTCCCCCCGGGCATCCTGGCGGGTTTTATCTCCCAAATCCTGGAGAATCTGGACGGCCGCGCCCTGGGGCAGCTCCTGGACGAGCTAACCAAGACTCTATCCCAGCTCAAGTCGATGGAGGACTCCCCCATACCGGAGGCTTTTTCCTCCCTGAAGAAGCAGATGGGGGAAGGCCTCGAGAGATTTTCCAGGGATATTTACAAGCCAGCGATCCGTTCGCTGCTGGCTGTCCAAGATCGAGAAGTTTAAAAAGCGGGGTGGAAGCCATGAGCGAGAACAAGTCGATGACTGCGGATCAGACGGGTATGGCCACCCGGGTCCTCCGGGAACTCTTGAGGACTCCCGCCTTCAAAGAGCTGGTGAAGATTCGCATCACCGAAACCGCCCCGGGCACCGCGCAGGAGCTGGCGAAGATATTTCTCTGGGAGGACGTGGACTTTTCCCTGAGCCTGCTGGGTTCCTCTCCGAATGCCATTAACTTTGTAGGACAACTGGCCGAGGAGGTGGGAAGGCAGCTGGCGAATTTCCCCTCTCACATCCTTAAGGACTTCCTTTCCCAGATGGGCGAAAAGATCGACAAGGACACCTTCAAAGCATTGCCCCAGGCGTATGCGCCCCTGGTGGAGGAGCTTTTCTGGGAAGACCTCGAAGTGCAGAGGGCCACCCGAGAGAAAGCTATCGATACCCTGAACGCGCTGCTGAGAAACTCAGCGACGGCTCTGGAACGCTTAGAGCGCGGTAGGAAGGAGGCTCCTTCCAGGGGAAAGATCCTGGATATAGACGCCCTGGCCCGCCTGATCAATGCCTCTTCCGCCTGGATTGGGGACGCGCTGTCACAGAGGCCTAACCTGTTGCGGGAGCTGGTAGAGCGCCTGGATGGCAAGGTGATGCGTGGCGCCGCCAGAGCCCTCGTGCAAGCGGCACTGGATTTTAAGGTTCTGCTCACCCTGGCATCCTGGTGCGCCGGCGCTTTGATGGAAGGGATAAAAGGAAGGCTTTCCCGGGTAAAGGGGTGAGAGAGGCGTGGGGACTCGCGCCATCACAAGTTGGAGGAGCTTATGTGGGAAAAATATTACAATATGAAGATAAGGAGATGTTTATGCTGCATTAGACGGTGGTATGTCTCTTAACCAGAACGTATCCGAAATGTAAGAGAAGGCAGCCCGAGTTGGTAAAGCGGAATTTGTAAACGGGGTGATTCTATTGAGCGAAAAAGTAAGGGACGTGAACAAGGAAGTTCACAAGAGGCTGAGTAAAGCGTTCATCTTTCTTGCCGACACGGAAGAGGCATCCTTGGCTGAAATCCTGGAAAAGGACAAGGACCTGAGAGAGAAGATGGTGCTGGCGCTATCCAGGTTCTACCGGGCGGCCATACCCCTGCTGGCGGAGTCCTACCGGATCGCCTTGGAGCTTTCCCCAGAGGAGACGCGGGCACTAATAAAGGAATACCTCAACTCCATCGATGGCGCGGCGCTGGGCACCATGCTCAACTCCCTCTTCGTCTTCAATACCCGGATATGGGAGGAAAACTCCGGGGAGCTCCAGGAGGGCTGGACCAGAATAATCGAGGAAACCCTTAAATCCATGGACTTCGGCAAGGTGCGGCAGAGCCTGACCATCCAGGCGGAAGCCCGGTATCCCATTCTGGAGAATCTGGCCCAGCAGATGGTGGGAAATCCAGTAATCTTCGCCAATTTATTCACCGCCATCCCGCCCCTTTTGAACATGTTGTTAAAACTTATATCCTCCACAGTAAGCAAGATAGAGTTTCCCTCCGAGATCCTGGCCAGCGCCATCTTCAACCTGCTGCAGGAGATCTCAGTGGAGGAATTGACCTCCCTGGCGAACGGACTGGGCAAGATGATCAACCAGCTGCACGAGGGCAATCTGATCCTGGGTAGGGATGAACCTCGCTTCCGCCAAGTGGCGGATGGCCTGCTCCACAGGATGCTTCAGGACCTGGATGCGGGATCAATATCCTCGGCGCTGGTGGCCCTTTCCGAGGACTTAGAAACTCTACTTTATGCGGGGTCCGACGCAATTATCAACCAGCCGGAATTGGTGGAGAGCATGGTCGCCGGCCTATGCGGGAGCATCAGCGCCCTCATGCGAGGCGCCTCCTACGCGGTGGAAAAGGTAGCCAGCATGCCTCCATCGGAAATTAAACGGCTGGTGGAGAGAGTGGAGAAAGAGCTGGACTACCGGGAATTGGGGAGGCTGGCAAATTCCCTGGTGCGCATGAACAACCAGGCCCTGGAGGCCAGCCCCCAGCACCTGGAGAAGGTTCTCTCCGCCATATACGGATCCCTGGACCAGAAGGAGCTGGGGAGAGCGGTGAGAATCTCGGCCGGGCAGATCTTTTCCTTTTTGGCCAGTCAGAAAGATCTTGCCACATTGCTGGAGCCGGG
>FWPV01012330.1_pt1 | contig 13220 bp, 7 predicted proteins | sample 2228371 | NCBI WGS metagenome assembly FWPV01 (sample SAMEA103939776, study PRJEB20133) | metagenome | reverse complement strand
GGGTGCCGTTGGCCCCACCCGTTGCAGGGTGAAGCCGCCGTGGTGCTGCAACGCGACGATCTGGGCTTGGGTCAGGCCATGCACCAACACGCAGCCGCGCCCGTTGTCCAGTGCCTGGGCCATGCGGCGCGCCATCGGGCCGTAGCTGCGGCCGTGATCGAGCAAGGGCAGCCACAGCGTCATCAGGAGCAGCCAGCACAGGGTGCTGCCTGCGGCCGGCAGCACCAGGCTTTTCCAGAGCGCTGCACGGTGCCTGCCCACCCGCCAGGCCAGCAGCCACACCCAGGCGGCCGTGGCCAACAGCGCGGGCACCAGCAGCAGGAGCGAGAAGTTGGGCTCGAAACCCGGTGCCAGCCGGGCCACATTGGCCGCGGGTTTGGCTGGGCTGCCCGTCATCATGGCAAACCAGATGACCCAGATCACGGCGGCACAGCCGGTGAAAAACAGCAAGGCAAACCAGTCGATCAGCGCCGAAACACTGCGCCTGAGCGTGGGCAGCGCAAACGCCGCGAGGCAGGCCAGGCCGGGCAGGGCGGCCAGCAAGGCCCGCTCGTTGCCGTTTTGCAAGGTGCTCGACACCACCGGTGCGATCACCGACCACAGCGGCAAGGCCACATGGGGGCTGCGCAGGTGCCGGCGCCAGCGCCACAAGGTCCACAAGGCCAGTGGCCACGCCGGCCAGGTGAACCAGGCCAGCAGGCGCGCCAGGCTGCGCCAGTCGGCCCACCCATCGGGTGGCCCCCAGTAGCGGCCGAAGGGGTCCACGCCCACCACGCTGAGGCCCGCCCAGGCGGCCGCCACGGTTGAGAGGGCCAGGCCCAGTGTCCAGGCCTTGGGCAAGGGCGCGCCTGCGGCCGCACCGGTTGACGAGGGCGTCTGGCGTGGCAGCAGCGCCAGCAGCCCAAGCTGCCCCAAGCCGAGTGCGGCGCTCAGCATGGGTGTGCCGGAGAACGACATGCCCCAGGTGGCCAGCACCCACATCCAGGCGGCGTTGCGGCGTTGGCGGGCATCGCTGGCCACCAGGCGTGCGCCTGCGTAGGCGAGCAAGGCCGCACACGCCAGGCCGACCAGGGCCGGTGTGGTTTCGTGCGAGAGCTGCGCCAGCCCGAGGCAGGCAATCAGCGCGAGCAAGGCGGCGTCGGCCAGGGTGCGGGCGTAGTCGGTGGGGCTGGCTTCACCGCCAAAAGCAAAAGACACCGGCTGCGCCTGTGGCTGGCGCGCCAGTTGGTAGGCCGCATACCAGGTGCCGACCAGCGTCAGCACCAGCCACAACACGAAAGGCAGCCGGCTTGCGGTTTCGGGTGGCAGGAAGGGCAAGGCCTGTATGGACCAGGCGCCCAGCCAGTAGGGCAGCAAGGCGGGCGTCTCCAGCGCCCGCCCCAAAATTTGAGGTTCCCACCACGAGAGCTGGCCCTGTGCCATGCCCAACATCACACCGAAGGCGGCCACATCGTCGTTCTTCCACGGCTCCCTGCCCACAAAGCCCGGCACCAGGTAGGCCAGGCAGAACAACAGCAGGGCCAGGCGTGGCAATCGGCGCACGGCGGCCTGGGCGACGATGGCGGGGGAGGGTTGGTTCACGGCGTCAATATACCGGTGTGAGCGGGCACAAAAAAAGCCGGACGCATCCGGCTTTTTGGTGTTCGGCCCGAGTGGGCAGCAATTACTTGGCAGCAGCGCCGCCACGGGCGAAGCGGTTGCGGAACTTCTCGACGCGACCACCCATGGTGTCCACGCTTTTCTGGGTGCCGGTGTAGAAGGGGTGCGACTCGCTGGAGGTGTCCAGCTTGTACAGCGGCAGCTCGCGGCCGTCTTCCATCTTGATGGTTTCCTTCGTGTTGGCGCAGGAGCGCGTCACGAACTTGAAGCCGTTGGACAGGTCCAGGAAGCAGACTTCGCGGTAGTTGGGGTGAATGCCTTCTTTCATGGCGGTTCTTTCTGTTCAGGTGCGACAGCCGCGACGAAAACCGTTTTCGCCGTACTTGCCGCAAGGTGCAAAGCCTTGGATTATACGACGGTCATCCGCCTCGGCGCATCATTTCAAAGAACTCGGAGTTGTTCTTGGTCTGCTTCATGCTCTTCAAGACCATTTCCATCGCCTCGATCTCGTCCATGTTGTACATGAACTGGCGCAGGATGCGGGTCTTCTGCAGGATTTCGGGCTGCAGCAACAGCTCTTCGCGACGGGTGCCGCTGCGGTTGAGTTGGATGGAGGGGAAAACGCGCTTTTCGTACAGGCGGCGGTCCAGGTGGACTTCGGAGTTACCGGTGCCCTTGAATTCTTCAAAGATCACTTCGTCCATGCGGCTGCCGGTATCGACCAAGGCGGTGGCGATGATGGTGAGCGAGCCGCCTTCTTCCACGTTGCGCGCGGCACCGAAGAAGCGCTTGGGGCGCTGCAGGGCGTTGGCGTCCACACCACCGGTCAGCACCTTGCCGGAGGAGGGCAGCACGTTGTTGTAAGCGCGGGCCAGGCGGGTGATGGAGTCCAGCAGGATGACCACGTCCTTCTTGAGCTCGACCAGTCGCTTGGCGCGTTCGATCACCATCTCGGCCACGTGCACGTGGCGGGCGGCGGGTTCGTCGAAGGTGGAGGCGATCACGTCGCCACGCACCGTGCGCTGCATCTCGGTCACTTCTTCCGGGCGCTCGTCCACCAGCAACACCATCAGCGTGACTTCAGGGTGGTTGGCGGTGATGGCATGGGCGATGTGTTGCATCATCACCGTCTTGCCGCTCTTGGGCGGCGCCACCAGCAGGGCGCGCTGTCCTTTGCCGATGGGGGCGATGATGTCGATCACCCGGCCGGTAATGTTTTCATCGGTCTTGATCTCGCGCTCCAACTTCATTTGTTCCTTGGGGAACAGCGGCGTGAGGTTTTCGAACATCACCTTGTGCTTGTTGTGCTCAGGTGACAGGCCGTTGATGGCATCAAGTTTGTTCAGCGCAAAGTAACGCTCGCCGTCCTTGGGTGTGCGCACCTCGCCTTCGATCATGTCGCCGGTGTGCAGGTTGAAGCGGCGGATCTGGCTGGGCGAAATGTAGATGTCGTCGGTGGACGCCGTGAAGCTGGTGTCCATGTTGCGCAGGAAGCCAAAGCCATCGGGCAGCACTTCCAGCACGCCATCCGCGAAGACCTGCTCGCCTGCCTTGGCGCGCTTCTTGATGATGGCAAACATCAGCTCTTGTTTGCGCATCCGGCCGGTGTTCTCGATTTCGAGTGCTTCGGCTTGCTTGAGCACTTCAGACACGTGCAGTGCCTTGAGTTCGTTCAGGTGCATGGAATGGACTCCGACAAGGAGTGCAGAAAAAATCGGGGGAGTGGTGTGAGGCAGCGGGGTTGTCCCGACTCACGGCACGGTGGCTGGCAGCGACGAGGCTTGGATGTGCTGACCGACGATGTCGAAATTATGACAGGAAAAATGCGCCCGGCAGCAGCGGCCGGGCGGGGTGACGCAGCAGGGCGCTCAGGCCAGTTGCTGGTCGATGAATGCGGTCAGTTGTGCCTTGCTCAAGGCGCCCACCTTGGTGGCGGCCGGCTGGCCGTCCTTGAAGAGGATCAGCGTGGGGATGCCACGGATGCCAAACTGGGCCGGCACAGCGCGGTTGTCGTCCACGTTGACCTTGGCGATCTGCAGTTTGCCGTTGTAGCTGCCGGCCACCTCGTCGAGGATGGGGGCGATCATCTTGCAGGGGCCGCACCACTCGGCCCAGAAGTCCACCAGCACCGGGCCGCTGGCCTGGAGCACATCGGTCTGGAAGCTGTCGTCGGTCACGTGTTTGATCAGGTCGCTGGCCATGGTTTTGCCTCTGGGGAGCAGGTGTCTAGCAGTTAAAGTGGCGTCATTGTGACAGAAAGCGTATTCCCATGACGGCACCCCTGGCGGGCCCCGCTGACAGCCTTGCGGGCCACTGGGCCCAGCAGGTGTCGGCCATTCGGCGCCACCTGCAAGACTGTGGTGCCCACGCGGGCCGCACCCTGGTGCTGGTGCCCTATGCCCAACTGATGGCCCAGGCCCGCCAGGCGTGGCGTGACCATGCGGGCGTCCAGGGCGGTTTTGTGCCCCGTTTCGAGACCACCCGCAACTGGGCGCAGCAACTGGGGCCCCATGAGCCGGGCGAACTCGACCATGGCACCGACGCCGCCCGCAACCGCGTGCTGGCCCAGCGCTTGCTGGAGCAGACCGCCGGTGGGCGCCTGCCGCCCGATTTGGCGCCGGCTTTGGTCGAACAGCTGCTGGACGCGGCCGCCCAGCTCGCGCCGCTGGCCAGCGCCGTGCACCCCACATCGCGCGCCGGGTGGGCCGGCCAGCAGCGGGACGGCCTCGCCGGTTTGTTGCCCGGCGGTGTCGCGGCCTGGGAGGGCCTGGTGCAGGCGGTGGCCCTGGAATGGGTGGGCCACAGCAGCTTCGCCACCGACGTGGTGTGGCAACACGCCTTGCCCGGGCAGGGCCTCGATGCGCTGGTGCTGCTGCAGGGCATGTTGCCCGACCCCCTTGGGCAGGCCTTGGTGTCGGCCTGGGGCGAGCGGGGCCTGAGCCTGCCCCTGGCCATGGTCGCAGACCAGGCGGTCGACCACGTCGCGCTTCACAGCTGCGCCGACGCCCAAGACGAGGCCCAGCGTGCCGCCGCCTGTGTGCTGGCCGAGATCGCTGCTGGGCACAAGCCGGTGGCGCTGGTGGCGCAGGACCGTGTGCTCACGCGCCGCATCAGCGCTTACCTGCAAGGTAGTGGTCTGCCTGTGCGCGATGAAACCGGCTGGCGCCTGTCCACCAGCCACGCGGCCGCCCGGCTGGTGGCGGTGCTGCGCGCCTGCTCGCCCCGAGCCAGCACCGACGACGTGCTCGACGCCCTCAAGCACATGCCCTGCTGGCCCGCCCACCAGGTGAACGCCTTGGAGCGTCGGTGGCGCCGCGATGAGGTGGCCAGCTGGGCGGCAGTGTGCGCCAGCGAGACTCAGTTGTCGGCGCTTCCCGATGGCTTGTCCACCTGTTTTGACGCCTTGCAATCGCCCCGTGGCCTGGCCGACTGGCTGCGTGACCTCTCGGACAGGCTCCGCCATTGGGGCCTGTGGGACGACCTGGCCAACGACCGCGCCGGCCAGGCGGTGCTCAAAGCGCTGTGGTTGCCCGAAGAGGGCGAGGCTGTGCACGCCGACTGGCTGCTGGCCGCCACCCGCAAGCTGAGCCTGTCGGCCTTCACCAGCTGGGTGCGCGACGTGTTGGAGGCCGCGAATTTTGTGCCCTTGTCGCCGCCGGGCGCACCCGTGGTGGTGTTGCCCATGGCGCAGATGTTGGCGCGGCCCTTTGGCGCGGTGGTGGCCGCCGGCTGCGATGACCTGCACCTGAGCGCCGCCCCTGAGCCGCCTGGGCAATGGACACCAGACCAACGCAGCTTGTTGGGCCTGCCCGGACGCGAGACGCTGGCCTTCTCGGCCCGCGCCGCCTGGGACCAGCTGTTGTGCCAACCCCGCGTGCATGTGTTGTGGCGCGAACACGAAGGCGATGAACCCGTGTTGCCCAGCCCTTGGGTGGTCCAAGTGATGCAGGCACAGCAGACGTCGGGCCAAGGCAATGGGGTGGACCCGCGACTGCTTCGCACATTGACAGCCACCGTGTTGGCGCCCCCACAGCCCAGCGCGCCGGGCTTGTTGCCCGCCAGCCTCTCAGCCAGCGCCTACAGCGACCTGCGCGAATGTCCCTACCGCTTTTTTGCCCTGCGCCAGCTTGGCCTGGGTGAACTGACCGAACTGGACGACGCCCCCGACAAACGCGACATGGGCAACTGGCTGCACCGCGTGCTCAAGGCCTTCCACGAACAGCGGCCTGAGCCGCGCGAGCTGGGCGAGGACCGCGCCGCCATCGACGCGCTGGCGTCCCAGGTGGCCAGCGAGATGGGGTTGGACGCGGCGGCGTTTTTGCCCTTCCGTGCCACCTGGCCCAGCCTGCGGGAGGGCTACCTGGGCTGGCTCCACGGATACGAGGAACGCCCAGGCCAGGCTGGCCCGCGTTTTGATGTGGCCGAAGTGGACCGCGAGGCCACTTTGGGGCGCTGGCGCATCCGTGGCCAGCTCGACCGCATCGACCGCCAGCCCAGCCCCGAAGGCGCGATGGCCGTGGTCATCGACTACAAGACCGAGAGCCGCGCCAGCACCGAAGAGCGCATCAAGCACCCCATGGAAGACACGCAGCTCGCCTTTTACGCCGCTCTGCTGCCCGAAGAAACGCTGCGCGCCGCCTACCTGTCGCTGGGCGAAGGCGCGGCCGGCGCCGCCTGGCTGGAACAAACCGAAGTGCTCGTCGCACGCGACGCCCTGACAGAGGGGCTGCCCCACGACATGGACCGCGTGGCCGCCGGTGCCCCCATGCCCGCGCTGGGCGAAGGCCGGGCCTGCGACTTCTGCGCCGCACGCGGCCTGTGCCGCAAAGATTTCTGGACATGAACCCAAGCCTCCACGCTCCACCGTTGCACGGGTCGCTGCCCCCCGACGCGGTTGACCTCGCCCTGGGGCGGACCGGCGGCGAGGTCGCCATGACGGCCACCGAACCCGCCTACCGCATCAACGGCGTGCTCAGCGACGCCGCTGCCTTCTACCGCGTGGCCTGCGACCCCGCGCGCAGCGTGGCGGTGGAGGCCTGTGCTGGCGCTGGCAAGACCTGGATGCTGGTGTCGCGCATCCTGCGCGCTTTGCTTGCGGGTTGCGAGCCGCAAGACATCCTGGCAATCACCTTCACCAAAAAAGCCGCAGGCGAAATGCGGCAGCGTCTGCTGGCCTGGCTGCGCGAATTTGCTGACTTGACCGACGCCGAACTGTCGCAGCAACTGGTGTGGCGCGGGCTCTCGCCCGAACAGGCCGCGGCCAGCGTGCCGGCGCTGCGGGCCTTGCAGCTCCGTCTGCAACAGGGTGGTCGCCCGGTGCAGGTGCGCACCTTCCACAGTTGGTTCGCGTCGTTGCTGCGCGCCGCACCGCTGGGCGTGTTGGCCGAACTGCAACTGCCGGCCCAGTACGAACTGCTGGAAGACGACAGCCAGGCCGTGCGCCTGGTGTGGCCGCGTTTTTTTGCCACCGTGGCCGGCGACGAAGCCTTGTCCCAGGCCTTCCACGAGGCCGTGGCCACCCACGGCCGCAGCCAGACGCTCAAGGCCTTGACCACCGCCTTGAACAAGCGGGTGGAGTTCGAGCTGGCCGATGCCCTGGGGCGGGTGGATGCCTCGGTGTCACCGTTTGGCGAATCGTTTCCCGAACTCGCCGTCCACGCTGACCCGGCGCACGCCGTGTTGGGCGCTGCGGCGCACTCGCGCTGGCACGCGTGGTCCACGGCGCTGGGAGCCGAGAAAAACAAGACACCACAAAAGGCCGCCCAGACGGTGGTCGATGCCTTTTTGCTGCCCGACGACGAAGCCCACGCGCGCCAACGCCTGGCCCTTTTGCGCAAGGCCTTTTTTGTGGCCACCGACGACCGGCTCAACAACAACCTGCGCAAGTTCGACGCCGCCCAGGCGGCCGGCAACGAACTCGCCCGCCTGCTGGCCGCCAGCCGTCAGCACGAGGGGTGGCAACACCAGCAGCGCATGGCCCAGCTGTCGCGCGCGCTGTTGCAAAGCTACGCCGCGCTCAAGCGTGAGCGGGGCTGGGTGGACATGAACAACATCGAGCAGGCGGCCCTGCGCCTGCTGTCCGACCCCAGCCTGGCGCCGTGGATGCAGCAGCGGCTGGACGCCCGGGTGCGCCACCTGCTGATCGACGAATTTCAGGACACCAACCCGCTGCAATGGCAGGCCTTGTACGCGTGGTTGTCGTCCTATGCCGGGGCCGGCGCGGGCGATGCGCCCAGCGTGTTCCTGGTGGGCGATCCCAAACAGTCCATCTACCGCTTCCGGCGTGCCGAGCCCCAGGTGTTCCGCGCGGCCCAGCGTTTTGTGGTCGAGGCCCTGGGCGGTGCTTTGCTCAGCTGCGACCACACCCGGCGTTGTGCGCCCGCTGTGGTGAGCGCCCTCAACACCGTGATGGGCGCCGCCGAAGCAGGGGGCGAGTACAGCGGCTTCCGCGCCCACAGCACCGACAGCAACGCACAGGGACAAGTGTTGTGCCTGCCGGTGGTGCCCAGGCCCGAGCGCGGCAGCGACGGCGTGGATGCCACCGAATGGCGCGACAGCCTGCTCACGCCCAAACGCAGCGCCGAAGACAGCCTGAGCGCCCACGAGGCCCGGCAGGCGGCCGACTGGATTGCCCACACCCTGGCCACCGAGCCGCTGGACCCCAGCGACATCATGGTGATGGCACGCAAGCGAGAACGCCTGGGCTGGCTGCACGAAGCCTTGCGTGAGCGCGGCATTCCCAGCGAGGAGCCCGAAAAGCGGGACCTCAGCGAGGCTCCGGCCGTGCAGGACGTGGTGGCCTTGTTGGACGTGCTGGTGTCGCCAACCCAGGACTTGGCCTTGGCACGTGCGCTCAAGTCGCCGCTGTTTGGCTGGGGTGACAATGAACTGGCGCAGCTTGCACAGCGTGTGCGTGGCAGCGATGGTGGTCCACGGTTGTCCTGGTGGCAGGCCCTGTGCGAAGCGGCGCCCGACGACCTGCCCGAACCCATGCGCCAGGCCGCCGAACGCCTGCCCCGCTGGCGCGACTGGCTCTGGCAATTGGCGCCCCACGACGCCTTGGCCGCCATCTACCGGGACGGCGATGTGTTGGCTGCTTTTGCCCGCCAGACGGCTGCCGCATTGCGCTCCACGGTATTGGCCCAGCTGCAAGCCTTGCTCACGCAGGCGCTGGCGGTGGACGGTGGGCGTTGCCTCACGCCGTACCGGCTGGTGCGCGCCCTCAAGGCACCCGGCCTCAAAGCGCCGGTGCTCAAACACGCCGGTGCGGTGCGCCTGCTCACCGTGCACGGCGCCAAGGGGCTGGAGGCCCACACCGTCTTGCTGCTCGACACCGATGCCCGGCCGCCCAAGGGCGAAGCCATGGGCGTGCTGGTGGATTGGCCGGGCGAAGACGCCGCGCCGCGCCGCCTGGTGTTTCTTGTCAGCGAAAAACGGCCGCCGCAGTGCGCGGCCGATTTGTTGGACAGTGAGCAAACGGCGCGTGCTTTGGAAGAGCTCAACGCGCTGTATGTGGCCTGCACACGTGCCGAAGCGCGCCTCGTGGTGTCGGCCACGGCGCCCCATGGCGACAGCGGGAACAGCTGGTTCAAGCGCCTGTTGCCAGTGTGCGAGCCGGCTGCTGCGCCTCAGGCCACCGCGCAGGCAGACGCCCACGTTGGCACGGAAACCTTCACGCTGCCCGAGCTGCCGCCCCACCATTGGACGCCGCCGCCCGCCGAGCCGCTGGACGACAACCCCGTGAGTGCCCGCCAGGGGCAGGCCATGCACCGCCTGTTGCAGTGGCGCCCCACGCCCGCCCAGGGCTTTGACTGGACCGAGGCCCACGTGGCGTCGGTGGCGCGCGAGTTCGATCTGGACCCAGCCCAGGCCCGGCAGGCGCTGGAGCGCGCGCGTGCCGTGGTGGCCGGCGAGGGCGCCTGGGCCTGGGACGCCCAGCACCTGGACTGGTGGGACAACGAGGTGGAGTTGCTCGATGCCCAAGGCCAGGTCATGCGCCTGGACCGCCTGGTGCGCGAGCGCGCCAGCGGCCACTGGTGGGTGCTCGACCACAAATCCGCCGCACACCCCGAGCGGCAGGCCTCGTTGCGCGAGCAGCTCGCCCGTTATGCTCAGGCGGTGGCGCTGGCCCAGCCCGGCGCCCACGTGCGCACCGCCTTCCTCACCGCCGATGGGCGTTGTATCGAGGTCGCTGTGCCCCCGAATGAATCCCTGAACCTGTCCTCCCCTGCATGAATGAAGAAGTGAACAGCCTGCCCGTGGTGGTGGTGGGCGGTGGCCCGGCCGGCCTGATGGCGGCTGAGGTTTTGAGCGCCGCCGGTGTGACGGTGCACCTGTTCGACGCCAAACCCACCGTGGGCCGCAAGTTTCTGCTCGCTGGCATCGGTGGCCTCAACCTCACCCACGCCGAAGATTTGCCCGCTTTTGTGGGGCGCTATGGCGAGCGCGCACCCGAATGCGGGCGATGGTTGGCGGCCTTTGGCCCGCAGGCCATCCGCGATTGGGCGCAAGGCCTGGGCATAGACACCTTTGTGGGCAGCTCGCAGCGTGTGTTCCCCACCGACATGAAGGCCGCGCCACTGCTGCGTGCCTGGCTGCACCGCCTGCGCCACCCCGCCAGCGGCGTGCCGGTGCGATTTTTCATGCGCCACCACTGGGACGGGCAACTGCAACCGGTCAACAACGGCACCTGGGACCTGCGTTTTCAAAGTCCCGGTGGCGATGTGACCGTGCGTGCCCGTGCCGTGCTGCTGGCCCTGGGCGGCGGCAGCTGGGCCAAGCTCGGCTCAGACGGCCGCTGGGCCGAGCCGCTGCGCGCCCAAGGCGTTGACGTGGCCCCACTGCGGCCCGCCAATTGCGGTTTCGACGCCGCCGTGCGTGGGCGTGCTGGGTGGAGCGCCCATTTGAGCGAGCGTTTCGCCGGCCAGCCTTTGAAGTCGGTGGGTTTGTCTGTGGACGACGGGGCGGGGCGGCACTTCAGCCGCAAGGGCGAGTTCGTGTTGACCACCACCGGCATCGAAGGCAGCCTGGTCTACGCCGCCTCGGCGCTGATCCGCGACACCATCGCGCGCGCCGGCCAGGCCACCGTTTACCTGAACCTGCGCCCCGATCTGGACGCCGAGCGCGTGCGCCGCGAAGTGGCCCACCCGCGCGGCTCGCGCTCCTTGTCCAGCCACCTCAAGAGCCGGCTCAACCTCAGCGCCCTTCACACGGCGCTGCTGCACGAAGTGTTGTCGCCCGAAGAACTGCACGACACCCAGAAGCTGGCCGCCGCCATCCAGCACCTGCCCATCACGCTGGTGGCCACGCGCCCCATCGACGAGGCCATCAGCACGGCCGGTGGGGTGCGCTTGGAGGCGCTGGATGAAGGCTTGATGCTGGGCAGCCACCCCGGCGTGTGCTGTGCCGGTGAAATGCTGGATTGGGAAGCGCCCACCGGGGGCTACCTGCTGAGCGCCTGCCTGGCCAGTGGCCGGGTGGCGGGTGAGGCGCTGCTTCGTTGGTGCGAATGACCAACCGCTGAATGAATAAGGTGACGAGCCTTGACCCCGGCACTGACTCCACAGTTAGGGCTGCTTGGTTCCCCACCTGACCCGGTTGGCCGCTTTGCCATGCGGGAAGGCCCGTCACTGCGTATTGTAGGCGACGCCGGGTCCCGTTTTGCCCAACGCGCCACCATAGAATCGACGCCCTATGTCCTACATCGTCCTGGCCCGCAAGTACCGCCCCAAGAATTTCGCCGAAATGGTGGGGCAGGGCCACGTGGTGCAGGCTTTGGGCAATGCGCTCACCACACAGCGGCTGCACCACGCCTACCTGTTCACCGGCACACGCGGTGTGGGCAAGACCACGGTCTCGCGCATTCTGGCCAAGTCGCTCAACTGCGTGGGGCCTGACGGCAACGGCGGCATCACCGCCACGCCCTGTGGTGTGTGCCAGGCCTGCACCGACATCGACAGCGGCCGCTTTGTGGACTACACCGAGCTGGATGCGGCTTCGAACCGGGGTGTGGACGAGGTGCAGGCCCTGCTGGAGCAAGCCGTTTACAAGCCGGTGCAGGGGCGCTTCAAGGTCTTCATGATCGACGAAGTGCACATGCTCACCAACACCGCCTTCAACGCGATGCTGAAGACGCTGGAAGAGCCGCCCGAGTACCTCAAGTTCGTGCTGGCCACCACCGACCCGCAGAAGGTGCCGGTGACTGTGCTCAGCCGCTGCCTGCAGTTCAACCTGCGGCCCATGGCGCCCGAGACCGTGCTGGAGCACCTGACGCAGGTGCTGGCACAAGAAAACGTGGCCGCCGAACCCCAGGCCCTGCGTTTGCTGGCGCGCGCCGCGCGCGGCTCCATGCGTGATGCGCTGTCGCTGACCGACCAGGCCATCGCCTTTGGCGGTGGTCAGTTGCAGGAGGCCACCGTGCGCCAGATGCTGGGTGCAGTGGACCGCAGCCACGTGTTCGCCCTCATCGATGCGCTGGCCCACAGCGATGGTGCTCAGGTGGTGCAGACCGTGGACACCTTACGCTTCAATGGGTTCAGCGCGGCGTCCACGCTGGAGGAAATGACGGGCGTGCTGCAGCGCATGGCGGTGGCGCAAAACGTGCCCGCGCTCGCGGCAGCCGACAGCACCGACCCCGAGGCGCAAGAGGTGGCCCGCTTGGCCGGCCTGCTGCCTGCCGACGAAACCCAGTTGCTCTACAGCCTGTGCCTGCACGGGCGTGGCGAACTGGGCCTGGCGCCCGACGAATACGCCGCGCTGACCATGGTGCTGTTGCGCCTGCTGGCCTTCAAACCGGGGCGTGTGGCACCAGCCAAGCCTGTGGGCGACTCGCTGGAAAAAAAAAGCCTGAAACCAGCGCCTGAGCCCGCGCGCCCGGTACCGCCGCCGCCAGCACGGCCGGCACCGGCACCGGCACCGGCACCGGTGCTGCCGCCAACGCCAGCCCCTATACCCACCAGGGAAGCACCAGCGCCAACGCCTGAACCGTTGGTCGCTGAACCCGTTTCACCACCCGAGGTGCCCGTCGCCCAGGTGCACGCACCCGAACCGGCGCCGCCCGTCGTGGCCCACCCCGGAGAGGCGGACTTCTGGTTTGACACCGTGATGGATCTGGTCAAGCGCGAGCTGGTGGCGGCACTGGTGCGCGAGCTGGCCTTGCAGTCGCAGTTGTTGGCGCGCGAGGGCAACACCTGGCGCTTGGTGGTGGACCGCGACACCCTCAACCAGCCGGGCACCCGCGACCGCCTGCAAACCGCGCTGGCGGCCGCCGGCCACGCTGTCACGTTGGCGGTGAGCACCGGGCCGGTGTCTGACTCGGCCGCCCGCCGATTGGCCGCCCAGGCCGCCGCTCGACAAAACGAAGCCGAAGCCGCCATGGCCAGCGACCCGTTCGTGTTGCAGCTCATGCGCGAATTTGGCGGCAAAATCGTGCCCGGCAGCGTGCGCCCCCTCTGATCCTCGGGTTTGGCGCACGCCAAACACCCTTTTCGGTTTTTCTCGTTTCAACCAAGGAGTTTCATGTTCAACAAAGGACAACTCGCCGGCCTCATGAAGCAGGCCCAGGCCATGCAGGACAACCTCAAGAAGGCACAAGAAGAGCTGGCCCTGATCGAGGTGACCGG
>FWPV01000695.1_pt1 | contig 13223 bp, 10 predicted proteins | sample 2228371 | NCBI WGS metagenome assembly FWPV01 (sample SAMEA103939776, study PRJEB20133) | metagenome | reverse complement strand
TGGCAGAGACATGTGTACTTAAGAACAACGGCATAAGGGAAAAGTTCAGCCATGAGAAACTGGTAAAATCCCTCCTTAACCTTGGAGCCAGCCTCTGGACATCTGAAAACGTGGCCTCAGAGGTTGCAAGGTCCGTTTACAACGGGATAACAACCAAGGAGATAAAGATCCTTGTATACGACTCCCTCAGGAAGGTGGATGAGGACCTTGCAGACAGGTACCTTGCAGCCAACAGACTGAGGGTCAGGACTTCAAGGGATAAAATAGAGACCTTTGACCAGAAAAAGATTGAGAAGAACCTTATAAGGGAGGCGGGAGCCTCCCCGGAGGTTGCAGAGGAGATAGCATCAGAGGTGTGGAAGGAACTCAAGAAACTGAACGTCGAGTACCTCACAGCCCCAATGATAAGGGAGGTTGTGAACACCAAACTCATAGAGCATGGCCTTGAAACCCTCAGGAAAAGGTACACGCGTCTCGGTATCCCGGTATACAACATCGCGAACCTCATCGAGAACGGTTCAAGGGACAACGCCAACATGATCCACAACCCGGAAACGGTACACAAATACGTGGCTGATGAGGCCCTGAAACAGTACACTCTTCTCCACATACTCCCATCAGGACTTGCAGACGCCCACATGTCAGGCGACATACACATACATGACCTTGAATTCTTCGCTGCAAGGCCCCTTAACTGCCTCCAGCATGACCTCCGCCTTTTCATAAGACATGGCCTGAGGGTTGACGGAACCGGTGACCACACATCAGTGGCTGGACCCCCAAAGCACCTTGAGACGCTCATGAACCATGCAGGGGAGATAATGCTGGCATCCCAGCAGAACATGTCCGGTGGTCAGGCAATGAGCCTATGGAACGTCTTCGTCGCCCCATTTGCAGCGGGACTCCCCTATGAGAAGATCAAACAGGCAGTCCAGATGTTCATATTTAACCTCAACATGGCCTACGCTGCAAGGGGCAGTCAGGTCCCCTTCACCAGCATAAACCTTGAATTCGGGGTCCCGGAGTTCCTTGAGGATGAACCGGCCTACGGCCCCAGGGGTGAACGTGCAGGGGTCTACGGGGACTTTGCTGATGAGGCAAGACTCCTTACAAGGGCATTCACCGAGGTCCTCCTTGAGGGCGACGCCGATGGAAAACCCCACCTCTTCCCTAACACCATCTACTCAATAAGGAGGGAGACCCTCAGCGGGGAGTTCGATGAGGAACTCCGCCTGGTCCATGAACTAGCCTCCAAGTACGGGACAGCCTACTTCATAAACATGCTTGCCGATTACCGCGGAGACATGGCCAACTACATGGGGTGCAGGACGAGCCTCGCTGATAACTGGACCGGGGACTGGGACCGGGACTGTCTTAGGACAGGTAACCTTGCATATGTAACCCTGAACCTCCCCAGGATAGCCTACCAGTCAGGGGATGATGATGAACTCTTCGAGTACCTCGATGAGTACATTGACATGGCTGTGGAGGTTCTGAGGATAAGGAGGGAGCAGGGTCTTCGCTGCCTCAACGACTACCACCTCCTGCCATTCCTCTCCCAGGAAATCGACGGTGAACGCTACTACAGGGTTGAGAATGCAACAATGAGCTTCGGCTTCACAGGCCTTAACGAGATGCTCCAGTACCATACCGGAAGCGGTATACAGGACCCGGATTCAAACAGGCTGGGCCTCAGGGTGATAGAGCACATAAACGAACGTGCAGCGGAACTTAAAGCCGAAACCGGGTGGAGGTGGAGCGTGCTCCAGACACCGGCCGAATCCACAGCCCACCGATTTGCAATGCTTGACCATGAACATTACCCTGAGGAGGCGGTGCTGCAGGGAACCCGGGGAGCCTACTATTACACCAACTCCAGCCACACCCCTGTGGATGCAGAGGTTGATATAATTGAGAAGATAAGGATTGAGGAGAAGTACCATCCACTCACACCAGGAGGCCACATATTCAACGCCTGGCTCGGCGAGGCCAGACCAGACCCGGGAGCCCTTGAAGGCCTCACAAGGAAGATATGCAGGAAGAGTGACATTGGATTCTGGGCCTACAGCAACGCCCTGAGCTTCTGCCTCAAATGCAAAACCCTGATGAGGGGTCTTCAGGATTCCTGCGCTGCATGCGGTGAGAGGGATGATGTTGAATGGTACGACCGTATAACAGGATACGTTCAGCAGGTTGGAAGGGCCAAGTCCTCAAGCGGGGGATGGAACAGGGGTAAACAGCAGGAGCTGCTGGACCGGAGAAGGATAAACCTGTAATTTCACCTCCCATCCGCCTGAACTCCTTTTTATTTTAATAGAATGATTAATATTTTTGCTCCCATTGCTTCAATCTTAAGAGAGAAGACTTGAACTTTCTTTAATTTTAAAATAAGCAGTATCTGAAATCAGGTCCATAAAATTAAATTCGGTCAGGGGAAGGATTAATCCATTTTTTTGAGTTCCACCGGGACTGTCTGGGACTCTGATGAACCCCCGAATCCATGGGCTATCATTGTATGCCTTCCAGCTCCACCTGCAACCACAAGGATAACATCATCCGGGCTTCCTGTTACCGGGACCATATCATCCACCACGAGGCTGTAATCAAGTTTCCTGCCGCCACGGTCCCCCAGGGGTGCCGGTACCAGCGCCCTTTCATGTATATAGTTCCTGACGTCCTCCCGGCTCCATCCATGTGATGCGACTGTCTCTGCGTGTTCAGGGCTCATGATGACCAGGAGTTCACCAGGGACGTGGCTGTTGTTGCACCCGGCGGTTGAGGCTGTGTGCACCACGGTATCAAGGAGGTCCTCGGGGGTCCTGCTCCGGTGATCATTCACGTTGTGGGGAGCCTCCATACCAAGGACCGTCACGGTACTCTCACAGGCATCAAAACCCCTTTCAACATGAAGGGGTTCCCATGGACTCATGGACTCGTTTTCAGCTAGACAGAAGGCGTACTTTGCAGGGGAGCCCATGGTTGCATGGTCACCCACCCCGGGGATGGCACCCGCAATGTTAATGAGGCAGAGCCTGATGGCACGACCCAGGGTTGCATTGGCAAGGTTCCCTGGACCCAGGCAGCCCTCGGCAGAGTTGAAACCAAGTTCATCCCTTGCGGGTCCATTAACAATAACTCCAACGGCAACCGGGTGGGTTGTGGCGTTTATCCCTGCAAGGTTGAACTCTTCCCTTGACATCCCCTCAATGCATGCCTCAAGGAGGGGCATCATCCCGGGCAGGCATCCGGCCATGACCGCGTTCACGGCAACCTTCTCAACGGTGGCCTTACCCATCCTTGGCGGCAGCACGGCTATCACATCATCAGGTTCCCTGCTGCTGTAATGGTAGAACTTCTTCACCCTGGCCTGTGTTGGGGGTATCACGGGGAGTCCATCTGTGAATTTCTTCTGGTAGAAGTCAAGGCTTATCCTCTCTGGATCAGGGTCAACCATGACCTTCATGTCCTCCGGTGATGAACCGCAAAGCCGATTGTCATCAAGGAGGTCGTCTATAAGGCATCCGCATGATTTATCAATCTTCACAGGATTCACCCCAGATACTCCATTATGTCTCCGATGATTCCATCAGCCTTTTTCCGGACAGCTTCAGGTTCAATGCCCGCTATCGGGTGGCCTATCTCAACAATCCTCAGCCCGGGCATTCCGTGTGCTGCAGCGAGTCTCTCGGCGTATTCCCGGAACCTGTCAGAGCAGATGGAGATTGTGGGGACACCCATCCCCTCCAGGCGTATGGCATCAAGTATCACCCAGGTTGTGCATGAACCGCAGTCCCCAAGGGCAAGGATGCAGAGATCGGCCCCGGCAGCCACCCCGATCTGGTCCTCCTCTGCAGGCGCACCTGCCGGTTTCTCAGCCCAGACTGTGCTGAACCATGAAAGGCTTTCCTCGACGGTTCTTAGTATAATATCGGCTCCCGGTTTGGTGTTGTCCAGGAGGGAAACCTTCCCAACATCCCTGATGGGGTTCACGGGGGTTTCTTCCATGGCGGTATCTGCAAGGGGATCCATAACATCCCTTTCAACTATCCTGACCTTCATAGGCGTCCACTTCCTATGCCTCTAACCTCAGTCTTCTCACCACAAAGTCTCTCTGCAGGGAGAGGAGGAAGGATGCCGCCCTTGGTCCCATCTTTTTACCTATAAGCACCCTGTAGATGGCCTGGAATGCCTTCTGGGGCTTCAGGCCGTGTTCCCTGAGAAGGTCGTACATTCTGTCATGGAGCTCCTCGGGGCCCATCTCCCAGTCCTCAAGGATGTCTGCGAGTTCAGATAGGAAGCTTCTCTGGGCGTCTGAAAGCTGAACATCAGGAAGCTCCTTCTGAACCTCGAATTTCAGGAATTCAGGGGCGTAGAGGTCCAGCCAGTTTTTCACGTTCTCGATCCTCTCCTTCAGCTGCCTGACCTGGCCTTCACTGAGGTCCCCGGGTTCCATATCCATGAACTCTCCAGGGAGCTGGGAGTTCCTCCTGAGTATATCATAGAGCCTTTCAAGGTCACTGCCTGCAATCTGGTAGGCAACCGTCATGAACCTGTAGGATGGCCTCAGGGGCAGGTCAGATTCCTCTATCATGGACACCCTGTAGATCCTCTTCAGTTTTTTCTCCTCCTTCTCTGACGCGGCTTCCTCCAGGCCATAGTAGATTCTCTCAGCACGATCGAACTGGTCCATGAGGTCAAGGAAGGGCATTTCAGGGTTGAAGTCCTTGTGTTTCATGGGTTTGCTCCTGAATATGAAGTAGTTGAGGCTTTCAGGGGGGCCTATTTCAAGCCACTGGCCTGGTGTGAAGAATACGCCGCGGGACTTGGACATGGCCTCCCCCCTGAGGGTTATCCACTCATAGGGCACAGGGTAGGGGGCAGGGTAACCGAATATCTCCTCTGATATCACGCTGCTCACGTCATAGGATCCTCCACTTGCTGCATGATCCTTTCCGAAGGGCTCGCAGGTAACACCAAGGATCTTCCACCTTGCAGCCCACTCAACCCTCCAGGTCAGCTTACCCAGCCCTGACTTTATATCCATCTCACCCTGGAATCCGCAGCTGCAGCGGTAGTGGACGGTGTCGCCACTGAAATCATATGCCTCGGTGGTGTTGACCCTTCCGCATTTCTCGCAGATGGGGTTGTATGGTAGCCAGTCCTCCTTCAGGGGCCTTTCACGGTACCTGTTGAATATCTCCCTTATCTCATGGGCCCTTTCAAGGGAGGTTCTTATGTAGTCGTTGTAGAGGCCGTCCATGTACATCCTGGCCCCTGAGTAGTGCTCAACACTTATATTGAACCTTTCAAGGGCCTCCAGGAAGGGCCTCTGGAAGTGTTCCACAAAGCCCTCACAGCAGTCATCAGGGCATGGTATCATGGAGTAGGGCATCCCCAGGTACTTCTCATAGTCTTCAGGGAGGGGGTAGGGTACCTTACGGAGGGGGTCATGGTCATCAGCCACCCAGACGGTCCTTGACCGGAATCCGTCACGTTGAAGTGTCTTGGCGATTGAACTTGCAATGAAAACGTCGCATGAGTTCCCTATATGTATTGATCCTGAGATGGATGTGCCGCTTGCGACAACGTGCTCATCAACATCCCTTTCCTTGAGTTCATCAGCTATCCTTTCAATCCAGTGTTTCAAGCAGATCACCTGTAAAAATGAATAGAATCAGCGTAATCTGATATAAAATTTAAATATTAAAATATATTATGTTTGTGGAAAATGAGAGTTTTTTCAGTCGAATATCCTGTCATCTGCACTGTCAAGCCATTCATTCACGATTTTGACTGCACAGTAGTTACCGCACATGGTGCAGGTGTCAGGATCCTCAGGTGGCCTCTCATCCCTTATACGCATGGCATCGGCGGGGCACATGGCAGCGTCGAACTGGGCGGACCAGTCCAGTTTTTTACGGGCGTTGGCCATTTCAAGGTCCCTTTCACCGCTGTGGATCCCCTTGACCATGTCACCCACGTATGCACCTATCCTTGTTGCGATGACACCCTCCTTCACATCATCAGGGTATGGGAGTGCAAGGTGTTCTGCAGGTGTAACATAGCATATGAAGTCGGCTCCTGCGGCTGCAGATGCCGCAGCCCCTATTGATGAGACTATATGGTCATAACCGGCGCCTATGTCCGTGACTATCGGTCCGAGCATGTAGAATGGTGCTCCGCGGCAGAGCTTCTTCTGGAGTATCACGTTGGCCTTTATCTCATTCAGGGGTATGTGTCCGGGTCCCTCAACTATTGTCTGGACTCCAGCCTCCCTTGCACGGTCTATGAGTTCCCCAAGGACTATGAGTTCCTGGACCTGCGCCCTGTCGGTTGAGTCTGCAATGGCACCTGCACGCATTGCATTGGCCATTGACATTACAAAGTCGTGTTCCTTGGCAATCTCCAGGATGTAATCAAAGTTCTCGTATAGGGGGTTTTCAAGTCCGTTTTCAACCATCCAGGCTGATACAAAGGCACCGCCCCTGCTGACAAGTCCACCTTCACGTCCCTGTCTCTTGAGCCTCCTGAGGGTTTCCCTGTTAACACTGCAGTGGATTGCCATGAAGTCTATACCGTCCTTTGCCTGCTTCTCAATTGCCTTGAACATGACATCCTCGTCCATGTAGATGGAGGCGCCCTCCTTCCGTATGGTTTCAATGGCTGCCTGATAGACGGGTACGCTTCCAACGGGTATTGGTGAAAGGTCCAGTATACGCCTCCTTATTTCATCAAGGTCTCCGCCAACTGAGAGTTCCATGAGGGTGTCGGCCTGGTTTTCAACTGCAACCATGGCCTTCTTCTCTTCCATTTCAAAGTCCACGATGTCTGTTGAGGTCCCGATGGTTGCGTTAACCTTGGTCCTTAAACCTTCACCTATACCCACGGGTTTAACGTCTTCCCTGTTAAGGTTGCTTGGGATGGCTATTTTACCACTGGCAACCCCTCTCCTGACAAATTCGGGGGTGACATTCTCTGCCTCTGCCACCGCTTTCATTTCATCTGTTATAACACCTTTTTTAGCTTCATCCATCTGAGTCATATCATCACCGTTCTCTGGATCAGCCCATATCCCGGGTGCTGTGGGGTCCACATCCGACCCTTTCATGGTCCCGGGTATCATGGGAATCAGTTTACAGTAGGCCCCTGGCCCTCGGTATCTTGTGGATCCTATATTAATGGCTACATTTATAAAAACTATGTGTTCCCGTCCGGGTTAATAATTCCCTGCCCCAGCATCCTACTCCAGCATGGGGTCATAGCCCCAGTGTTCGGTGAAGCGCCTGAGGACAGCATCATAGTCGGGTATGTTTGTCTGGGTGCCCTCAGCCTCAACTATGAAGGATGCAACTGCAGATGCAAACCTTCCACAGGTTTCAAGGTCAGCCCCTGAGAGGTAGGCCCTCATGAACCCTGCACGGTAGGAGTCACCGGCCCCTGTGGGATCAACGGCGTCCCTGGGGATGGCATCAACCTTTATGGTTTCATCTGCATAGATCCTGCTTCCCCTTTTACCGTAGGTCTTGACAATGATTTCGGGTCCGATTTCCCTGAGTTCGTCGATTTTCATGGAAAGTTTACCTGTGATCCTGTCGATCTCATGGTGGTTCCCGAAGAGTATGTTACAGGTCCTCACAGCATCCTCCAGCTGGTCCCTGGAGTACATGTGCAGGTCCTGGCCCGGGTCAAAGGAGATCACCTTTCCAAGGCTCCTTGCAAGGGCACCGCACCTGCAGTTAAATGAGGGGTCGCCTGTTGCAAGGTGAACTGCACGTGCAGCTCTAATGGCACCTTCAGGGACCCTGGATTCCCTGAAGTACCTTGCAGCGCCCCAGTAGAAGTAGCTGATCTGGTTGTGATGGGAGTCTGTCATGACAAATGCTGTCGGGGTCCTCTCCCCGGGCACGGTGATCATTGAACCGGTTTCCACATCCATGGAATCAAGGAATCTCCTGTATTCTGACTCCGGGAAGTCACCGCCAACTGCAGATACCAGTGATGTTCTGAGGCCAAGCTTTGACCCGACAACCGCCACGTTTGCAGCGGCACCCCCATGAAGGTTCTTCATACGTTTTATGGCTGTTGATGAATTTGGTTCTGGAAATTCATCCAGCTGTATTATATAGTCAAAGGCGGTATGTCCAACGGCAAGAAGGTCTATCTCATTCAATGAAATCACCCGGGAACTGCAAATTGCGAATTAATATTTAACTGGAAATCATGGAACCGAGAATCAGGGATTTCCAGACCACCATCTGGTGTTAAGGCTCGTCGGTTATTATCATGACGACGGGGCCATGGAATTATATTCTGGAGGAGGATCTTATATCGTTGATTGTTCGTTAAACACATGCTCAGTGGAGCGGCTCAAAACCGGCCTCAGCAACGGTTTCCTGACCATCACCAAGTATGAAATCAACAAGGGAATCAGCCCTATCATCGCACCTCACAAGACTTATAACGTGCCTTGTTTCATCCCTTAGTACGCAGGACCCCTCAAACTGACTTCCGCTGAGGAATGTTAGAAGCCCGGGGGTTCTCTCAACAAGCCTGTATGCCTGCAGCGGGGACCTCACGGTCTTAACGATTCTGAAGTCGATCCCGGTGTCAGAGAGAACCTCCCAGGCAAGCCTCTGGGGTGAGTCAGCAACCTCAACAAAGGATGCTCCCTCAAGTTCGGTGACGTCCCCGGCATCCATCCCGACAAGTACAAGGTGGTCGTAGGCCACAGGCACGAAATCAAGATCCCTGCGGTATGCATGGATGGGGTCGTCAAGGAATATCATGTCTAGGCAGCTCTTTCCTGCAAGATGGAAGGAGTCGGTGGCAGAGGATGAGAAGAGGGATCCTTCTATCCCTGATGCTTCAAGGACCAGCTCTGCAAGAACGGATGACGTGTACCCTGCAGCGACCATTATCCTGTCTGATGGTTCCAGGAGGTTCATCTGACGCTCATATAACCTGAGCAGTTCAGAGCCTTCAGGTGTAAGCTCCGAACCAGCGCCGCTCCTCCTTACGAGTTTCATGTTAAGGAGGGACTCGGCCCGCAGCACCCTCCTGTTAAGGACCTGGGGGGTTACACCAAGCATCCTCGACGCCCTCCTCTGGGAGAAGGTCTCGGATATCGCCTTAAGGGTTTCAAATAGTCTGTGATCAAATTCATGACCGTCTACTTCCATACCAGGGAGGGGCCTTATATCCATGGGGGACACCTTTATCAGATGTGAGGTCAAATCATCTATTAATTAATTTTATCTTCCAATATTAAACTGAGTTCAGGTGTCTGGATGGTAATAATCAAATTAATGTTAAAGTGAGTTCAGGTGTTTCGGATGATAATAAAAGAGGCCATCAATGATATAATAAATAATCTTAGGGATATGGAGAACAGTATTGATGAGGAAACGGTTAACAGGCTGATTGAAACCCTGACATCAGCCAGCAACGTCTTTGTACTGGGCCTTGGACGGTCCGGACTGGTTGCAAAGGCCTTTGCCATGAGGCTCATGCACCTTGAGATAAACGTCTTTGTTGTAGGGGAAACCATAACCCCTGCAATAAATGAGGGTGATGTACTGATCGCAATATCAGGGTCGGGCAGGACCAGTTACATCGTCAATGCAGCGGGTATAGCCAGGGAGAGGGGTGCCAGGGTGGTGGCGATAACATCATACCCTGACTCTGATCTCGGGAAGGTTTCGGACCTCACGGTAACCATAAGGGGAAGGACCAAGATTGATGGTGAGAAGGACTACATGACAAGGCAGATAAGGGGTAACCATCACTCAAGAACACCTCTGGGGACGCTCTTTGAGATATCGGCACTGGTGTTTCTTGATGGACTCATAGCGGAACTCATGGACCGCCTTGATAAAAGGGAGGAGGACCTTAACAGGAGACACAGCGTCTTTGAATGATGAACTATCCATTTGCATATATCATCCTCTAATTTTGTTTCCCAGCAGTGCATAGGGTTTTAGACACTGCGTCTTTGAATGATGAACTATCCATTTGCATATATCATCCTCTAATTTTGTTTCCCAGCAGTGCATAGGGTTTTTCTTTGTATGAGGACATCTCATTCATCATTATATTTCCTGGCGGTACTCATCAAGGACTTTATCATCTTGAGGGCTTGTTAAAGAGAAAGAAAGGTTAATGGAGTATCAGGGACTTTATCTACCAGGGACCCCTACTATATTATGATCCTTTCTGGATGGCTGTAGATGTTGAATCTTTTCCCGCGGACAAATCCAAGCATTGTAAGGCCGGTCTCGGCGGCGGCTTCGTAACCAGAGGATGTGGGGGCTGCGTTTGATGCTATGATTGGGACACCGACACGCGCAACCTTTATGAGCATGTCAGCAGGCATCCTCCCGCTGTAAACAATGAAACTCTCTGAGAAGTCCACCCCATTGATTGCACCGGACCCTATAGCCTTATCAACGGCAACATGTCTGCTTACATCCTCAAATATCATGAAATCATCTTCAGTTACAAGGGCGGCCACATGAGTACCTCCGGTGGTCCTCCAGACCACAGCAGATTTAACCATCCTCTGGAAGGCTCTGAATATGTTATCCTTATGGACCTGGAAATCTGATTCCACAGGCTCAACCATTTCAACACGGTGCCTCCAGCCTCCGAAACAGTCAGAACCCATTACAAGTTCGCTACGTATATCAAAGTCCTCAAGGTCTATCCTGACATCAACCAGGTTCCCGTTGATTTCCACCGAGATTATATCATCAACAGATTCAACAAGACCCTCCCCCAGTAGGTAACCGGTTGCAAATTCCCTCAGGGCATCGGGGCTCGTGGTGAAACGCTGTGAAACTGTTTCATTTATTTTAAGGTGAACCTCCATATCATTAACTACCCTTTCAGCAACCTTCCTCTTTTCGGTATCCACGCGTATTGCATCAACTTCTCTGTACATTCTCATGCCAGCACTTCCCCATCTCCAATAAAGAGCTATTAAATAGCCATCTTTATGTATATCTATATGCTGGTGTAATTAAGTAGATTTTTAATTCTAAGAATCACATGATAAATATTTCAGGGGGCGTATTGTGGCTTTGAAGATGTGGCTGTAGCGGGTAAGAGAACATAACATTCCAGAGATTCAGAAACTTCAAGATACTTTAAACATGTTAAAAAGGCTATGAAGGTCTTCTAGGAAGATGATCTCTGGAAATAATCATTCACACCCTGAAGCGATCGAGGTCCTATTGAGCCCGATCTACAGATCCAGACGATTAACAGGGCTTTTTACTGATCCTAACAGCTTTCGTTATCATAGTATGGTGCTCTTCTCCTTATAGCTTCAAGAAACAGCTGACGAAGCATTTCGGTGTCATTGGTTCTGAGGGCCTCGGTGGTGTCAACAAGGTTATCATTTCTGAGGAGGCATGGTTTGAGCTTTCCATCGGGGGTTACCCTGAGCCTTGTACAGTTTGCACAGAACTTTGTGTTGTCCATGGGCCTCACCACTTCGATTTCACCATCCTCTATATAGTACTTTTTACGGTCCTGCATGAACTTCCGGGTCATGACCTTATCTGCTATCCGTGAGAGTTTCTCTTCAAGAGGGGCCATATCAAAGTGATAACATTCTATACCCCTATCAGGACAGTTATCTGTTTTCAGGAGTTCTATCAGCTGAAGCACAGCCCCGTTTTCCCGGCAAAAATCGAACATGTCCCATATTTCATGATGATTCAGATCCTTCAGGACCACCATGTTTATCTTAACGGGGTGGAGACCGGCATCAACAGCACTTTTTATACCTGCCTTAACCCTTTCAAGGTAATCCTTTTTTGTTATGAACTTGTATGTTTCTGGTTTAAGGGTGTCAAAACTAACATTGACCCTGTCAAGTCCGGCTTCCTTCAGCAGATAACTGTATTCTTCGAGGAGGGTTCCGTTGGTGGTGATGGATATGTCCCTGAACCCCACATCATTTATTCCCTTAACTATCTCAACTATGTCCCTGCGTATCAGGGGTTCTCCACCCGAGAGCCTTATCTTTTTCACACCAAGATCCGCTGCAACTCTGCAGATGTTTTTCACATCACTGGCTGAAATCTCCCTTGAGGAGGGAACCATCCCATCCCTGTGACAGTAAAAACAGTTCACATTACAGCGGGTGGTAAGTGATATTCTAAGGGATAGAAGGGGCCTCCTGTAATTATCCTCTACATGCATTCAGATCATCTGTTCCTCTGGCACTTTATGATGAGATCGACCTTCTCAATTTTAAGGTTTTCTGTATCAAGTGCATCCACCATACCCAGGACGGCCTTTGATACAAAGTTCTGTACGAATGGATTCAGTGGCACGGGTTTTCCGTTTATTCTAAGGAGTGCTCTGTCTGGCTGACTCCTGCATTCAACTTCATCCGCATCTCCCCTAACCTTGGCAGCTGCAAATTCACGGCAGGATTCAAAACCGCATTTTCCACAGTCAAGGCCCTGCAGGAGACCGTAACTTCTCTTTTTGATGATAGCGATGAGTTCATCAACATCCTCAAGTTTGAAGGGATCAACCACCTTCACTGTGAACTCATTGGGTGTTGATGTGGAAATGTTTGCATACTCCATTGACTTGAAGCCCTCAACTACGATGAAATCCACGCTGTCAAGGATGTCAATGGCGGCTATTATCTCATCAAAGTCCATTTCTCTGTCAACAAGGATGAATGTTTCCCTGCAGCTCCCTGCAACGATCTCAGCCCCTGCTTTTCGATGCCTGTCAGTGTCTCTACCTGGAAAATCAAAACTTTTATGGCTGTGCTTGAGTGTTGCAACATGGTAGCCTTCACCGGACAGTCCTTCAACTATTTTTTCCACGAGTGTTGTCTTACCCGTGTTTTTTGTGCCTGTAACTCCCACGATTTTCATGAGGAACCTCCCGTGTTAGAATTATTTATTTAACATAGATAAACCTTCATCCATAAAAGATCAGCTGAAGGTACGGGTGATACTGAAAATTGATGTGGTGCCGGAGACTGCAGCCCCCATGGTAAGGGGTTAAGCGGGACGTTTAATGGTATGATGACCCAGAAACCGATGTGTGGCTTCCACACACCAATATATATATCTTTCTATTTGATTTTTCTAGAAAATTATTATATGGATAGGGATCAAAGGTGTGATTAACACACATGGTGACCCTATGCCGAAACATCTAGTTTCTGGACTCAAATACATAGCAGCGGTAAA
>FWPV01012325.1_pt1 | contig 13225 bp, 12 predicted proteins | sample 2228371 | NCBI WGS metagenome assembly FWPV01 (sample SAMEA103939776, study PRJEB20133) | metagenome | reverse complement strand
AGGATAAATTATGCAGTGAGCGAAGCGAATGTGTCCGCAAAGAATCTCAAGTCTTCGCGACTCATCGAGAATCGCTGTATATATAGATTTTTCCTTGTATTTTTAAAAAGTGTTATGATAAAAATTAAATAATTATAGAGGTGACTGAATGAAAGAGGCATTGAGATATTTAAATAATGCAAAAGAGATATTAAAAAAAGCTCCGATAGAGGATAACAAATATGCCGATGTTAAGTATGTACAGGAGGCATGTGGGACTGCATATCTTGCAGCCCTAAAGGCAATCGATGAATACTTGATGGCTAAAGGATTGAGCAAGAAAGAACTTCCAAGATCTATAGATGCCTATAGAAAGGCATTACAGAGGCATCTAGCAATCCGTGATGGGAAACTCCTCAAAGAGTTTGAATACTTATACGAGGAACTTCATATAGCTGGCTATTATAGAGGTAACCTTCATACCGTTGGTGTAGTTAAAGAAGCCATTAAGGCTGCGAAGGCATTTATTGAGAAGATTAAGTGAGGAAAATAGAGTAGATAACCTCTTTATTTTAAGGGTATATTAGAGGGGTGTAAAAAATAAATGCATGTATGCAAGCCTGACCCCAAATTACCCAAATTAAATGTCATGCTGCCCTGAATCAAGTTCAGGGTATTTCAGTATCTCTTTGAATATCAAGGGCCTTTTAAAGTATATAGGCAAATTAGGTTTTTTAGTTTACTGGGATATAGATTTTTTGATAAAATATCAAAACACTTCTAAAACGCTTTTCGAGGGGAGGTGGTAACCAGCACTTAAGAATGTATAATCCATTTTGTAGAAGGAAGTAGGAAGAGGGCATATGTTTGCAATCGTATTATTTTTATTTTAAAAGGGGGAATAGATGAAGACCAAGAGAAAAATAGGTTTATCAATGGCTGGGGTTGTTTTTACAGGTTTAGTAATTGCGCTTTTAGCTTTTTCTCCTTTGGTTTGGGCACAAGGCGATCCTATTGCCAAGTCCTCGAAGTTATCGGTCTATATTATAGGTGGAAACTTAGAGATAGTATCTGATCTGAATGAATCTGAAATCATAAGCATTGATATTGCAACACCTGAGGATGAGGTAGTGCATATGGAGTCGAAGGATTCGGTGTTAACATTGTCCCCTCAGCCGGAACTTGAAGATGGCTTATACAGGTACGATGTTCAGGTGGTTGATACAGGAACTGGCATTATCAAAGACCGACTGGCCGGAGATTTCAAGATTCAATACGGACAGATAGTTACTCCTCCGAAAAAGGAAAAGAGGGCACAAAACTTTATGCAAGGGGCAGTCCAACTCATAGGAAGGGTTTTTAATCAGGTCTTTGAATTGCTGTCAACTGATGCTTATGCTGCTGATGTCTATGTATCAGAATCTACGGCGGACGTATGGTTTGATGATACCGACAACAACACTCCTTCGTGGGGTAATTATGATTGGGTAATAGAAGCATGGAATGCAACTTCATCTAGCAGCGGACTATTTAACATTTACAATCTAAGATACTCTTATTACTATCCGTATTTGCGGTTTGAAGACGCAGGTAGTAGCGGTGCGTACTCGATTGAAGTCGACTCCAGTGGTAACCTTGGTCTTGCCAATGATGGGATGTTTTTTTCCCGTACTAGCGGGAGGTTAGGCATTGGTACTACGGCGCCCTCTTATAAGACAGACATTGTTGGTGACCGCATTCGCCTGAGGAATAATTCCACTTCCACCGCCAGGACAATCATGCTCAGGACGGATGGAGCAGCAACAGATCTGGAGGCGCAGAATGCCGCACTTTTTATTCGAACCGATTTGGATGGGGTTGATAATAATATCAATTTGTTGCCTGGCAGCACTGCGAATGTTGGTATCAATACCACTAGCCCTGCACAAAAGCTTCATGTAAATGGACATATAAGGTCTGATGGCCAGTACATTGCACAGTATGCTTATCCTGGTTTCTGGCTTGATGAGACAGGCACAGGGAATAAAGGTCTTTACTATGTACTTGATTCAAAGAGTTTACAGATACAGAGGAGGGCACAGAATTTTGGTGCCTTTGAAGCGACTGTAATGCATGTCTTTATAGAGGCGCCTGCTAATTCATTTTATCTTTCTTCGAATGGTTATATAGGGTTTCAACGTGCCCCATCTTATCCACTACACCATCTCAATGGTGCATATCTTTCGGCAGGCGGATCCTGGATGAATGCCTCAAGCAGGGAGTATAAGGAGAATATAAATCCCCTTACTTCTGATGTAGCCATTAATGCTTTGAAGGAGCTAAATCCTGTCACATACACTTCGAAGGCTGACCCTGAGGAAAAGCATGTAGGATTCGTAGCAGAGGATGTACCAGAGCTTGTAGCCACGAAGGACAGGAAGGGGTTAAGCCCTATGGATATTGTGGCAGTGCTTACAAAGGTAGTTCAGGAACAACAGAAGACCATAGCTGAACTCACCGAGAAGGTACAGGAACTCGAAAAAGAAGTAAAGTTAAAAGGTGCTTTTGCGAGTATCAATGTTAAATAGGTTTATAAGATATTAGATTTAACACATATTAAGGCTGGACATTGAGTGTCCAGCCTTAATATCTGACAATATTTATATCATTAATCTTAATCATACCGAAAAGAACAGATATCCATCGAACAGGTAATCAAGAAATATTTTTTCGTTACATCTACATTATTCTAATTGCATTTTTAAGGTTAATAGACACTATTGTATGAAGGTATTTAACAAAATCAATCAATTATATAAAGATACTGTATGGTTTTTTCGTAGTGTTATCGAAAAACGAGACCTTATATTTGAACTCGTAAAAAGGGACCTGAAGTCTCAATACGCTACTTCCTATATAGGTGCACTGTGGGTCATACTGGAACCCCTGTTTTTTATCTGTATATTATGGCTTGTTTTTAGTGTAGGATTGAGAGGTGGTAAGACAGGAAACATCCCTTTCGTTGTGTTTCTGTCATCAGGATTGATTTGCTGGCAATATTTTTCTATTATCTTTTCCAGCAATACGAATATAATAAAGCGATACTCTTTCTTGGTCAAAAAGGTTAATGTTGCACTGAGTATTTTGCCTGTTGTAAAAATACTTGTTGATCTTCTTCCTCATATCTTATTAGTTACAGTTGTAGTTATTATCGCTTCTTTAAGTAGTTTTTATCCAAGTCTTTATCTTTTGCAAATTTTATATTATCTTTTCGCGATGTTTTTATTGCTTCTTGGACTGGGCTGGCTTACCTCTGCCCTGAATGTATTTGTAAGTGATGTAGATAAAATTGTGAAGGTATTGGTACAGTTTGGTTTTTGGGTCACACCTATTATCTGGGATTATCATTCACTAAAACCACAATATCAGATAATACTTAAACTAAATCCAGTATTTTATATAGTCGAAGGTTACAGGGATAGTATAATTTACAGTATTCCTTTCTGGGAAAAGCCACTGTGGGCAATTTACTTCTGGTGCATTACGGTTTTTATTCTGCTTCTGGGCGCTATTGTCTTCAAACGTTTAAGACCACATTTTGCATCGGTTATTTAATGGAAAAAGCAATAGTCAGAGATAAGTTTTCTTCAATAACTACCTCACAATCTTTAGTTTCTAATTCTTCCTCTACTGGTAAAATAGCAGTAAAGCTCGAAAACGTCTCAGTGGCTTACAAATTATACAATCATCCAAAAGACCGTTTAAGAGAGGCACTACATCCTTTCAGAAAAAAATATCATAGAGATTTTTATGCCCTAAAAGATATTAATCTTGTTGTAAAAAAAGGAGAGATTCTCGGTATCGTCGGGAAAAACGGCTCTGGTAAATCAACATTACTGAAGATCGTTTCTAACATAATGCAACCGACTTCGGGAATAGTTCAGGTAAATGGGGCGCTCTCTGCAATACTGGAACTGGGGGGAGGGTTCAATCCTGATTTTACTGGTATTGAGAATGTTTATTTTTATGGCTCTATTCTCGGATATACTCGAAAGGATATGAATGAAAAGATTGGAGAGATTATTGAATTTGCAGATATAGGAGATTTTATTTATCAACCAATTAAAACATACTCTACAGGGATGATTGCAAGGTTGGCCTTTGCGGTGGCAACAGCTATTGAACCAGAAATTATTGTGTTGGATGAAGTGCTAGCAGTGGGTGATGAACTATTCAGAAGGAAATGCTTTGCAAGGATGGAGAAATTTATGCAGGGAGAGAAAACCGTTTTCTTCGTCTCTCATGCATTAGATTCAGTAAATCAGGTATGCACAAGGGCTATATTATTAGACAGGGGAAAATTAATCTTAGAAGGCCCTCCAAAGATGGTAACCTCTTATTACCAAAAGCTTATATTTTCAAAAAAGGAGGATGAAGATAATATCAGATTAGAAATCATGCAATTGAATAAAGATGAAGAGTTTAAAAAAAGAATAAAGAAAGAAATTGAAGAGAACAAAACTAAAAGTATGAAGCAAAAACAATTAGAGAGAAAAGACGAAAATCAGAAAGATAGTGAAAAGACAAAATCTATTATAGAGCAGAAGCCGTTTTATCTCCCAGGTTTGAAACCGAAGAGTACAATAAGGTATAAAAATTATGACGTTGACATATATGATGTCAAAATAATAGACAACGAAGGCAAACAGGTTAATCATTTAGTGATTAATGATGTTTATGAGTATTGTCTAAGAATAAAATCAAATATTGATGTTGAGGATGTAGCAGTGGGACTTGATATTAAGGATGTCACGGGTTATAAAATTAGTAGCGTAGAGTCATTATTCATCTACAAATCAGGCAATTATATAAGACGATTAAATAGAGGTGATGAGTTAGTAGTAAAGTTTATATTTAAATGTATTTTAAGACCGGGAATTTATTTTACTAACAATGGTATCAGTAGTTTTAAGAATGGACAGCAAGTAATTTTAGATCGCTCAGAGGATATATATGCCTTCAAAGTGTTAGATAAGAACACATACAATAGAGGTCCTGTTGATCTCTTTGAGAGAATTGAAATGTTAGTTAGTAATACAAATGAAAAGATTACATTGTTTGTAAGAGATGGTTTTTAAGATTTTTGAAAAAATTAGAAATTAAGGAGAAACAGATTAAAGATGATAATATGGCTTGCTTCATATCCACGTTCAGGTAATACATTGTTAAGGATGATTTTAAAATCTGTGTTTGGCATCGAGACTTATTCAAAATACAATGATCCGTTTGATATTGGTTCTGACGAGAAGATTATGGAAATGATAGGCCACAGGAGGCTGGATTCTCCATGGTCGGAAGCCTATCAAAAGATGAAAGAAACCGAAAAAGTATATTTTGTGAAAACACATGATTATCCTGAAGATGATTCCATGGCTGTTTATATTGTCAGGGACGGCCGTGCATCAATTATATCTTACCAGCACTATTTGAAAGATTTTATTGGTATAGAAAGCTCTTTTGATGATATAATAGCTGGGTTTGTTCTTTTTGGATCGTGGGGCAGTCACTTAGATGCATGGAATCCATTGGAGCGTCCAAATACATTACTTATAAAATATGAGAGTCTTTTGAGTGATTCCGAAAAAGAGATTAAAAGATTATCTGATTTTTTATGTCTTACACCATCAGGAACCTGGAAGAATAATTTTGAGCAGTTTCATAAAATTAATCCAAAGTTCTTCAGAGAAGGAGTTGTAAAAAAAGACTATCAAATAAAAGATAAAGATTTGGAATTGTTTCTATTGTTTCATGGCGATTGGATGAAAGCACTCGAATATAATAAAATCGAGAAGGTAAGTAAACAGATTAGTTACCATTTAAGAGAGTTGACAAATAAAGTATACAAAAAATTTGAAAATAGCCAAGCAGAATATAACAAAATTAATTCATTAAAGCATAAGTTTGTTGAGGAGATGAAGGCACTTATTGTGGAAAATACTAAGCTTGTTGCTGAGAAGGATAATCTTGCACAGATGATAGAAGGGTTGACTATCGAAAGAGACAAACTTATCTCTGAGAAAAAAAGGTTTGAAGATGAGATGGAAACAAAGGTCAGGAGGCTAAGTGAAGAGAACGATACACTCGTGGCAGAAAAACATAATCTTGCACAGATGATAGAAGGGTTGACTGTCGAAAGAGACAAACTTATCTCTGAGAAAAAAAGGTTTGAAGATGAGATGGAAACAAAGGTCAGGAGGCTAAGTGAAGAGAGGGATACACTCGTGGCAGAAAAACATAATCTTGCACAGATGATAGAAGGGTTGACTGTCGAAAGAGACAAACTTATCTCTGAGAAAAAAAGGCTGCAGGAACAAACAGTGAGCGTAGAAGAAAAGATTAGGAAATTACAGGAACGATCACATCGGGTAGAGGTCAAGATTAGTGAGCTTCGTGAACAAATCAAAGAGCAGGAAGAAATATACAGAAAGAAGAGGAGTGAGTTAATAACTGAGAGGAGAAGACTCGAAACCGAGCTGAACCAAAGAAATGAACAGATAGCCGCCTTGCTTCATTCATGGAGCTGGAAGATTACGAAACCGCTTCGTATATTTGGAGATCTGTTGCGGGGAAAATTCCTGATAATATAAAAAAATTTTGTAAATATGACTTAGGGTATAATTCTCAATGGTTTCAGAAAACAAACAATTGAAAGGGGGCACTTATGAAAAAGTTTTCGTTCTTAAGTCTGATTGTGTTTTCTGTATTGGTCTTTTCTTTATCAAGCTGTAAGAAAGCAGAACAACCCGTCGAGGCTCCAAAGCCTGCAGAACGGCTGCCTTTAGTTATGGGTTTCTATGTAACTGGTGGTGCATTAGATAAAGCCGGCACCGGATATATCTTATCTTCTTCGACAAACGATAAAATGGCTTGGGCGATCAAGAAGACGGATGCACCTTTTAAGAGCATTGTAACAGTTAAAGGACGGATTAAGGCAGGCGTGCCTTCAGGCACCAGAAATGGCTATATAGCCTTTGGAGAAAACCCTCGCTTTTTGTCAAAAGCTGGTATTCTCATCGGTGGCAAAATGTTAAAAATAGAAGGGCATTTTGTGGAATCTGTTGAAAAAAAAGAAGATTTCAATCAGGATAAGATCTTTAATTTTGAACTAACTATAAATCTTAATGAAAAAACTGTTAAGTGGAAAGTTGACAGTGCTGAGCTTAAGGCTAAAATAACACATGCCCCGGCTTCAATAAATTACTTGGGTTACGGAGTTTGGCAAACTAAAACTGAATTTAGTGATTTAGAAATTTTGGGAAAGTGAGAAAATGACAAATAGTGAACACTTAAAAGAAGAAAATAACACCTTGTTAACAACATCGTGCGAAACTTTTCTTACGGATCAGTTTAACATTCTGACGGTCATTGAAAAAAAGTTGTGCTCATTTGAAAGCAAGTTGGTAGAATTAGAAAAGGGAATTGCGAAAAACAAGGCTTTTTTGACAGAGATAGGAGAAATGAAATATACTGATCAAATTGTTCCTGATGTGAAGAAACATATCTATATAGCAGATCAAGAATTTGCGGATAGTTCTTATCATATCAGTAAGCATGTGGATTGCGGACAATGCAAGACACTAAAGGAAGAAATTGTAAAGCTTAAGGCAACCATAGAAAAGCAGCGAAATTTCATATCATGGCTGAAGACAGAAGTTGATCAAAAGACAAAAACCATTTATTACCTTCAAAAATTACTTACTGTCCAGCAAAATATTCCCCACAAATCACAGCCCACTTATGACAAACCTGTGCTTTCCCTGCTCACAAAAAATAAAAAAGGACTTTCGTATAGAAAGGGCTTTATTAATCTTGGTGAACAACTCACAGTAGTATTTGGAAAGCATAGAAGCGGATGGAAATATGCTATTGCTCACCTATCTACTATACATCGTGAAGATGGTATTTATCTTGATGCTTTCATTGAAAGGACATTCATATGGAAACCCGGTCAGATTGTACCGACATTACAGCCATGGATCGGGTTTATTCATGTTCCTCCTAATGTCCCCGATTGGTTTCAATGTGAGCAGTCGAACGACGCCGTTTTTGCTACCGATGCATGGAAGAAAAGCTATCCTTACTGTAAAGGCCTCTATACTTTATCTGAATATCACAAAAAGGCGCTAGAGAAAAAACTTGATGTGCCCATAAATGTCCTTCTCCATCCCACAGAGGAGCCAAAAATCAAATGGCAATGGGAAAAATTCGAGAAAAATTCCCAAAAGAAGATTGTACAGATTGGCTGGTGGCTTAGAAAACTTCATGCTATTTTTGAATTGCCTAAGTCCAATTATAAAAAAGTTTTTTTGAGGGTAACCAATGAACGCTATTTTATGAAACTCTTTGAGATAGAACGCAAGATCAGGAAGGCAAATGGTAATTTTAACGAATCGATGTATGAAACAGCCGAGATAATCGATTATTTGCCGGACGAAGATTACGACAAGCTTTTATCAGAGAATATCGCTTTTGCAGATTTATACGATTCAAGTGCTAATAACTTGATTATCGAATGTATCGTGAGGAATGTACCTCTGCTTGTAAATCCACTGGAAGCAGTTGTTGAATATCTTGGCAAGGATTATCCGTTCTATTTTACGAATTATGATGAAGCTGTTGCTAAGGCGTGTGATTTGGATCTTGTTTATCAAACACATCAATACCTTAAAAATCACGAGATAAAGAAAAAACTTTCTGGCGATTATTTTCTCGAGAGTTTTAAAAACTCAGAAATATTTAGAAATTTGTAAAACACCAGAGTTCAATATGAATCTAAAGATTTCTGTTATAACTCCTTCTCTCAATAGCGGACTTTACATAGAAAAGGCTATCTGTAGTGTCCTTGATCAAGACTACACGAATTATGAGCATATCGTTGTAGATGGAGGATCTACAGACCAAACCCTATCTATCTTGAAAAAATATAGCCACTTAAAATGGGTTTCAGAGAAAGACAGAGGTCAGGCTGATGCTATGAATAAGGGCTTTAGGATGTCTACAGGAGACATCATAGTTTATCTAAATGCTGACGATTATTTCCTATGCGGTGCATTTTCGTCTGTAATTCCATATTTTGAGCAGGGTCATAAGTTTGTCGTTGGTGATATTGTTGTCCAAAAAAGTAACGAATATTTTATCAATGTTCCCCGCGTTAAGTTAGAAGGGATGCTAAGACATTGGGAAATGAATGCTTTTCCATATAATCCTGTCGGATATTTTTATACTCGAGAAGTTCAAGAAGTTATCCCTTTCGATGAAAACTTTAAATCTATGATGGATTTACGTTTTTTGCTTGAAGCAGCTACAAAATTTAACTTTAAAAAAATTAACGCCTTACTCGGTGTATACCGCTGTAGGGAAAATACCAAAACAGTTAGTGAGCAGAATGATCCGGGTTACTGGACAGAGGAAAACTTTTGGTTTATTAACGATTATCTTCCACTCATGAGTAAAGAATATGTTCAGCGGTTTAAGGAGGATAGAATTAAAGGTTATGAGCAACAACGCAAATGGCAAAAAGCTTTTTTGAAGGAAAGAAGGTGAGATTTATAGTTAAAAAAATTAATCCCGAGGATGCAAAAGAAAATGTTATCTCTGAAAATATTTCAGATTGTTTATCTCGCCTAGATAATTATATCCAAATTATTGACAATGTCGAGGGCTGGGTTGACAATCGAATTTTCGATATACTCAAGGATATTGCAGAGTTTCAAGAAATTTGGAAAGTCACAGGTAACTTATTAGAAATAGGGGTTTACAGAGGTCGTTTTTTCTTTGCACTCGATCAATTAAAACGAAAAAATGAAAGGTCGGTAGCGATTGACATATTTGATGAGCAGATGCTTAATATTGACGGGTCTGGCGCTTCTGCAGAGCGCAACTTTTTGGAATTATTTATGAATAATGTGAAGCAATTTTCATATCGACCGGACCAGGTGGACGTAATCATAGCTGATTCGCTAAGTATTTCCCAAAAGGACATTCATGACATAGTGGCTACTTATGGAACTTTCCGAATTATAAGCATTGATGGTGGTCACACTGCTGAACATACTGTTAATGACCTTCTCCTATGTCAGGGTCTCTTAAGTAAAGGGGGGGTAATATTCGTTGATGACTATAGCAACATGAGTTGGCCAGGCGTCCATGAAGGCGTTTGCCGTTTTTATCTTAAGCACAACTATCGTGTTGCACCAGTTTTTGTTGGTTTTAATAAACTACTCCTTATTGGCATTTCGTATCATGGAATTTTATTACAGTTTTTAAAGCAAAACCGAACTGGCCAGAAATCCGAAAAAGCAGTAAAAATGTTTGGCTTTGAAACCCTTGTGGCAAAGTAAATGAGAATAAGTCATAGAGAGAAATTTGTATTTTTATCAAACCCTCGTTCTGGTAGCGAGACAGTTCGCAAATTACTTGACTCAAAGAGCGATTTGCGCGTGGACAAGCATATCAAATACGAGAATTTTCTATCCATCTGTTCAGCAAATATCAAGCATACATTTCTTTATCCACACTCTCCGGCCACAGTCGTTCGGGATTTTTTTAAATTTAAAGGTTGGGACTGGAATAGCTATTTCAAGTTCACGACTATACGAAATCCCTGGGATAAAATTGTATCAATTTATCATTACGGCAGACCTGACAATCATAATAGATATTTTTGGGAAGACAATTATGATCCACAAAGTGGACTCGCAGAATTTAAATCATGGTTATTGAATAAAGGGGTGTATTTTTATCCTATCACTTATTTTGCCTTTGAAGGTGAAAAATGTCTTGTTGATAAGATAATTAAAATAGAAGAAATAGATACAGATATTCCAATGGTACTTGCTAATTTTGGAATAGAAATCAAATCCGTGCCTAAGACAAATGCCACAAAACACGACAATTACAGAAAATATTATGACAGTGAAACAGCTCAATTGGTTGGAGATAAATTTAAAAAGGATATAGAAATAGGAGAATATACCTTCTGAAGAAATTTTATTTAGATAGCATGTCCTACACCTATAATAGTTAATATTTCAAGGCACATGAGAAGTCTAAAATCATCAAGTTAACCACAAGAAAAATATGGATACAGTATTTTTATGGCTATCCTATGAAAAATTGCTTGAATCAAGGGGGAAAAATTAACAATATTCCCACCATCTCCATAGTCACTCCCTCTTATAATCAGGGTGAATTCCTTGAGGAATGCATTGATTCTGTCCTGAGCCAGAACTACCCAGCCCTCGAATATGTCATTATGGACGGAGGTAGCACCGACAATTCTGTTGAAATTATAAAAAAATATGAAAAATATCTTACATATTGGCAGAGCTGTCAAGACAAAGGACAGTACGATGCAATTAATGAGGGTTTTAAGAAGACAAATGGAGAGATTATGGGATGGCTGAATTCGGATGATAAATACCATCCCCGAGCTTTCTTCAAAGTTGCTTTTATCTTTTCAAAAAACAAGGGAGTCGAGTGGATTACAGGTAGACCTACTAAATGGGATAAGAATGGTAATGTGTCTTTTATACTCTTTGACTTTTTGCCTAAATTTTCAAGAGAAAAATATTTAAAGGGTTATAAAGCCTGTTTTATTCAGCAAGAAAGTACTTTTTGGCGAAGATCTCTTTGGGAAAAAGCTGGCAGTAGAATCCGGACGGATTTAAAATACGCCGGAGATTTAGAATTGTGGATTCGTTTTTTTAGATTTGCACCACTGTATACAGTTGATACACTCCTTGGCGGCTACCGTGAGCATGGGAATCAAAAGGCTACCCTCTATATGAATAGATATATTGAGGAAGCAGAGAAAGTATTAGATGAAGAAATCAAACTCTTTCAGAAAGGTGAATATAAAGATGTCTTATCAGCTCCAGAGCCTATAACCATTTCGCATAGAGAGCTAAAATCATATATTGATAATATTTATTCATGCAATCAAAACAATGCATGTAAAATTTCTGATGATTCTGCTTTCGTAATGGACGTGCTCATTAAGAAATTAACTGAGCTGCAGAGTTCATCACGATCTAACATAATAAGCTTGCCTTTATTCATATTGCGCAAACTATATCTTCATATTTATAATTTATATATACACCACCCAAAATACTTCAATTTTACTTCTAATTTTATCAATAAATTCTTAGGGGTAGTGAGATACAACCCTAATTCATAGCATCGGTCCAATACCGTCGGGGCTGTATCTTTAAAAGTCCTGGTTAATAACTCTAATGCATTTCTTTAAAAAAAAAGCTTTCTCAAACTTACCCAAAATATCTATTGTTACCCCTTCATATAATCAAGTCCAGTTCATAGAACAGGCGATCCTCTCCATTCTAAATCAAAATTATCCCAACCTGGAATATGTAATTATTGATGGAGGTTCGACTGATGGTACTTTAGATATAATCCGCAAGTATGAGAAATATCTACATTACTGGGTCAGCGAAAAGGATGCAGGACAGGCAAATGCAATCAATAAGGGATTTTCTAAATGCACTGGTGATATTCTTAATTGGATCAATGCTGATGATAGGCTCATGCCAAATGCTTTGTATTCTTTAGTCAAAGCAGTATCTGCTGACTCTGGAGCAGGGGCATGGGTTGGTTGTTGTAAAATTGTGGACATCGAAGGACATCTTTTAGAAATAAATGTGCCCAGAGGACTTTCCAGAGGTAAAATGATAGAGTGGGGATTTAAAGGGCATTTTTTCCAGCCAGCATGTTTTTTGTCAAAAAAAGTGTGGGAAACATTTGGACCTTTAGATGAAAAGCTGTATTGTTGTTTTGATTTAGATTTTTATTTAAAGATTTTAGAAAAATATAAATTATTCCCGGTTGGTAAAATATGGGCTGAAGCTGTTGTGCATGAGAACGCCAAAACACAAAAGCATTTAAAGATTATGAAGCAAGAGATAAGTTTGATACAAAGAAAATATGGCTATACCCATTGGGTCAGAAGCGACATAGAAGAAAAAATTATGTATGACTTTTTGAAACCAGGCTATTTACGTACACTGCTCATTAAAATATATAAAACCGGATTACGAAATTTATATAATTTGAAATTAAATTTGAAGAATTTTAGACATTAAAAGCTAAAATAAGGACAATCAGTGTACTTACCTGCACTTACGACGTGCAGGTGAGGTGCAAATTTTTGAAATAAAAGCTCTAGACAACATTTAAGCTTATCGAGTCG